>VOFB01004128.1_pt1 | contig 19886 bp, 34 predicted proteins | sample 5384141 | NCBI WGS metagenome assembly VOFB01 (sample SAMN12384721, study PRJNA508395) | human gut metagenome | isolation source: healthy gut A | host: Homo sapiens | reverse complement strand
CGTTTCCCGATATACTGTCCGCTTACCACAGCACCTCCGGTAGCCAATGCCGCAAAAATATTAATTAAAAGTATAAAAATCGTGTCCACCAGGGATACACCGGACACCGCTGCTTCACCGACACTTTGATACCATGATGGAGTCTGCCATACCAACCAGAATCGCCAGAAGCTGTTCTATGATAAGAGGCACCACCAACTTTGTCAAAATCCCGGTTACTGAAAAAATAACCTTTCGTTCCTTAAATATATCCACTTTTCTCTCCTTTTTTTATTCCCTCCTGATGATTTTAAACGACCTGAAGCCGCTTTTTCCTCCGATATTATAAAACCCTCTGAAGAGAACTTACAAGAAGAATTGAATAATTCCTTACAAATTATGAATGATAAATTGGTTCCTCCTCAATAACGTTTACACCTGAGCAGGAACCATCTCATGCAATTTTCAAACATGCTCTAAATGCAGATATTTTTCTTTGGTAGCAAGTCCACCGCGGATATGACGTTCCGACTTATTTAAATCAAGTATCTTTCTCGCTTCCGCAGCCAGAGACGGATCAATCTGCTGAAGACGGTCTGTGACATCCTTATGTACTGTAGATTTTGAAATTCCGAACTTCTTCGCCGTCTGCCTTACTGTTGCCTTAGTTTCAATAATATAATTGGCAATCTCCACTGCCCGCTCTTCGATATAATCTTTCAAGGATAAGCCTCCGAAGACGCTGTTTTTTTACAATGTATGCCGAAAGATTAACGGCTATTCATACCCGTTCTCACAATTAAAGATTTCCGGCTTTCTGTCGCTGATATACCAAAAAATACTGCAAAACAAATGCTCACTTCTCAGAGTGCATTGTCCCGCAGTATCTTCTTTTTTACCATCACATGATTCGCCATTCATTTCGTATGCGCAGATGCTTCTTTTTTCTTTAATTTCCCAGTGAATTAAGAATGTAAGTGCCGCACGAAGCACAATAATGCCGGCAACAATAGCAATCTCACTCCATTCACGCACAATAACTGTTCTCAGAATCTCACTGCCAAGCTTAAATTCCAGTCCCATTGCCAGTCCTTTTCCCAGATAAATTCTGGTGTCGGGCCTTTTGTCACATATTTATAAAAAAACTAACCAGACTGGTCCATATAATGACAACTACCCCGATAAATTCAAAAATTAAAATACCTATTTCCACAATATAGTCAAAATAAACTCCAGAATATTAAGCATGTGTACACTCTTCTCTCCTACTCCATCATAGTGATATGATTATTATTACCAAAGTTAAATCCTTTTCGTGAGTAAATCATCTTACATTTTGGTGATTCCTTTCAACTTATTCCTTATTATATCATGTCTCATTCTTCAGTTCCACACAATGTATAAAGAACTTCACGCCCGCCCCTGCTTTTTCCCCGTCAATAGCAGTTCTTCTGCCCTCTCCCCTTTGACTCTCTACCGGATTTTATAACCCGGCGAACGGTTCTGCATTCCCTTTGTCCCAATGGATTTCCACCCGATAATACCCCAAAATCAACCAGATTAACCTTCCATTTTCATCTTTCAGATATCCACAGACCTCCTCCAGATTTACTGGATTCTCCACATCCATCACATGCAGTTTTCGAAGTATCCACATCTGTGTCTCATCACTCATCCGTAACCGTCGAATAATTCAACCACTTGCTGAAAGGTTCTTCCGGAACATTTCAGCCGCAGCAGCAATATCTCATTCTATCCGCTTGCCGTTTCCAAAATCTCCCTATTCCCTGTTCTTTCTGTAGTTGAAATAAAGGCAAATACTTTCGCTCAATCTGTACTTTCTCCTGTTTCCCCACACATTCTCTTCTTTCTGTGAAACGTTTTTATTTTTTAAGGATGATATCCTTCTATGCAAAAATCCCCGCTTCCAACCGCATACTGCTACATCACAATCATGCGATTCAAACCGGAGATTTCATGAGATTTTCATAGTAAACGGACATGTCTGCTGTCGCAGACATCACTATATAGGAAAGTCAGATGCTCCGTGCTATGCACTTCCACATCTGCCGCCAGTATTCGTAATCCGGGCTATCGCTCTTCTTACGCATACCGGCTTGCCCGTCAATATCCATGATCCTGCGTGTGCAAGCACACTCCGGTTCATGGCTGCTGTCCGGACTTTCATAGTAAGATTTCCAATAACAAATTGTGTGTATAAAGATAAAACAGAAGTGGACTTTTTCCCGATTTCCTCTATACAGATGCTTCCAAGCTCTGTGCTTCCTATCAGTGGCAAAGAGCAAAGAATACCCAGAGCCAGAGAAATGCCCGTATCAGTCCTGCCGCAGCTCCTCCCAACTGGTTAACAAATCCAAGTACAGGCAGTTCCATAACAAAGTCCACAACCTTTAATATAATCTGCAGGATAATGACTGCAAGCACAAACGCAATGGCGAATGACAGCAGATTCAAAATCAGCTCACTGAGGTATTTTGCCAGATATTCTCCAAATGTGTCTGCGACCAATGTATGGTACATCTCCTGCGTATTATTTTCTACCAATACCTTTTTCATAGATTCCGGCAGCGGTAACTGACCGATCAGCTCGTTCTGCTGTGAAATTTCTTCCAAAAGCATGTCCTCTCCCAAAACATCGGCCAGTTCCTCCTGTAAAAACACTTCGCATTTTTCTGGATATATTCTGGCAGCTGACTGTACTCATCCAGAAATCTATCCAGATAAGGAACAATCAAAACAGCAATTGCCACTGCAAAGATCATAAAAATGTGGACACAACGGAACGGATCAAACCTTTTCGAATCCCTTGTACAACAGAAAATGCTGTAAGAATTAATATTACGATTAGCAGCCAGCTCATGTAAGTCTCCTTTTCTACTGTCTATTTTCCGCCCTTATTTCAACTTAATCGTACAAGTGCCTTTTTCCGTCACGATCATGTAGCGGTTCATGTTTAAGGGCAATACATTATTTAAAACATCTTCTTTGATATCTCCCTCAAACCTTTTCACGCCTGCCAGACTGTAGACACACATCTGATTCTTATTATACATTAAAATCAACTCATCATCCATTACAATCTGTTCATAATTAAAATTGAAGTCTTCTGTAAAGAGTTCTCTCCCATTTAAATTATAAACCTTCATAGTAAATGAATACTGACTGTCATCACTGCGGACTACCATACCCACACAACGATCATTATAAAATGCACTGATAATCTCTTTTTCTTCCTCTACTTCTGCGGCTTGTTTTGGAATCTGTTTTCCCTCATAGACTGTGAAACCATCCTCTCTTAAAACAATACAAGTATCGGCATCCAGATATTCCACCTGCGGAGCGATAGAATCCTCCAACGTATAGCTGTTGACCATGTTATCCATCTGGTTTTGTCCAATACTGCTCCAATTGTAGAAACCGATTTTCGTCTTCGGCACTCCATTGTCAATCTGAAGATAGGAGACTGCCATCAGCAACCCGTCCTCCGATAACGCAAGATCAAGGGGATATCCGGGACTGTCCAGCGTTGTCTTAAATGATGCAATGCTTGCTCCACTGGTGTCATAATATTGTATCCAGGTATTTTCCCCTGCTTCCAGAATCGCCGCTGTAACACCTTGCTTTGCCACTTTTGCTTTTATGATCGGCAGTTCCGTTGAAATATTACCGATTTCTCCGCTTTCCTGATAGATCCGCATATTTGTTCCCTGAGTATCATAGATAAGCACCGTATCGCCGCAGTTGTCCACGGCAGGAGCATTCATATTGTAGGCATTGGTCCAGATTGCAGTTCCGCTGCTGTCACTTACAAGCTGCACCGTCCAGGCTATACTTCAGCACCTTATCCTCTACCTTGCGGTAAGAAGCTGCTGTTGTATCTTCTCCGGTAAAATCGGTCTGCACCGTATAATTATCATAACTCAATACTTTACAGCCTGCGTTACGGAAAACAGAACAATTAAAATGACGAGCCCAATTCCTGTCAGACGAACCCACTTCTTTTTCCGCCATCTCCACAATTGCTTTCCGGCTCCTCCTACACGTGCAACCGCTGCTCTTGTTCCCTGGGAAAGTGCCAGCTTCCATTGACGAATCTGTACCTCCTTGCCTGTTGACATTCCTTTTTTGAAATGTAACGGCTGCTTCTTCAGATTTCAAAAACGCTTCTCTTTCTTCCATTTGCCTGCCGTTCCAGGATTCTCCGGTGTCCTCTGTCCTTTGGAAATTTCCGTCCTCCTCTGATGTCTTGGATTCCCGTTCTTCGTCAACATCCTCTGTTTTCCGGAACTCCTCTCGCTCCTCCTTCGGCGTTTCCCGGGACTCCTCGTCCTCCCATTTCTTTTCTCTTCTCTGGGATTCCTCGTTCTTCCCCTCCTTCGCCGTCTCCTTAGATTCCTCGTTCTTCCATTCCTTCTCCGCTCCCTGTTTTTTTTCTGATACTTCGCTTTCTCCCGGCGCCTCCGTCTCCTGCACTTCCACCTTTTCTTCCAGCGCCCGCTGTATTTCATCAAAGTTAAATTCTTTATTCTTATCCATTATAACCTTTTGTCCTTTAACAACCATCCCGTATCACTCTCGGGATACGCTCCACACTCGATACGAAATTATTGTAACATAAGTTTCGTTATTGTGGGAGCCTTTAATTTCTGACCTTCAAAAATCACTTCCGGGTCCGCCAGGTTATTCAGCTCACAGATTTGCTGTACTTTTGACATATCCCCATAGTTTGCCATACATATTTTGCTCAAAAGTATCTCCCTTTTTCACAATGTACTCTTTGGTTGCAATGCTTGTCCCTGCAGTAACAGAAGAAGGGCTTTCCGCAGAAACACTTGTTGTATCACCTGCCGATGACGCTGCTGGCGTCTCTGATGGAATTGCAGATGGTTCACCGCTCAAATTTTTGTTCTCCTGAGAGGTCTGCGCACTGGTATCCGCCGCTGTTTCCACTGTTTTCCTCTGTTCTCCTTCTCCCATACTTTCATCCTGCCGGCTGTTTCCATTCACACTTCCATCGAGCTCCTGTCCCGTAAGCTCTGCTGTCTCTTCCACCTTTTCTATGCTTTGATTGAATCTGCTTAAAATTCCGGGTAACGCCCCCTATCACTGGCATACGAAAATCCAACTGCCAAAACCGCGGCGGCTACACATGCTGCAAGTGCATATACCGGTGTATGCCCGGTCTTTGTTTCTTCTTCCTTCATGGGCTCTTGTTTTTGTTCCAATGCTTTTCGGAAATTAGCAACAGCCCTGTCCGGAATCTTCTCCGTCTCTTCAATCGGTTTATTTTTTCCGTACGCAATCATATATTCCTGCATTGCTTCATTCTTCTCATAGTAAATGTAATATCCGCCTTCTCTTTGCATTCTCCCGTCTTCATAACAATAAAAAGCTTCTTCTTTTTCCGTAGGTTCCATGACCAGTAAAACTTTGTCACTTCCGGCAAAGTAGTTCAGATGTGTCTTCCGAATCACGTCATTCATCTCAAAACTGACACCAGGAATACTTAAGACCCATCCTAAAATCTCCTGTCCTTTAAAGTACTGCTCCCTCGTATCATGTACCTCTCCCCATTCCTTATCTGTAAACTGCAAATGCTCCATGCTCACTTCCATATCCTGCAGTTCCATGGCACTTTGAATAAACAAATAAGAATTTCCCTCTGTCCACTTATACTTTCCCATCAGAACTGCGATATGTCCCGTACTTTCTTTGTCCGTACCCATTCTTTTCAGAAAGGTATACACATAGTCCTCAACATAGATTTTTCGTACTCCCTTAATTTCTCCGATCTGCCTGATATTCTTCGGCAGGTAAAAAAAATTCTTCATTTCCATTTGCTTCTTTTTTTCTTCCTTATATACGATTTCAATCATACCATCACCCCTTTTGTCCCATACAATATCACATCATTTCTGCGAATTTTATCAGAACGTGAAAGGCAAGTCCCTGATTTTATCGACATCTTCTCACAGAAAAACACAAGCACTCCATGCACGGCTTTAAAGTAAGGATCCTGTACTATATGAATTTTCCGGAAGACCTGGTATGAAATTCCTGTCCGGCGAATATTCTATAAAATAACGGGGACACTGCTATCAGAGGATGTCGGAACATTCATTTCTGCAATGTTCCGCCATTCTCTGACAGAACGAATAAAATAACGGGGGATGAATCATGTTTCGAAAATCGAGAAATGAATCCTGCTATATTAACGCCAAAAGCAGGCAGGCCAGCGATGAGATTGGCAATGCTCTGGAATATTATATATCACATGCAGACTTGTTATGGACAGAACTGATTTTTTCTATGTATCGGAAGCGACCGTATTACCGGAGATTGCCTTGGACCCTTGATCGGTCATCAACTGGACCGTCCGAGTATCCGACCGTATACGGTATATGGAACTCTGGATTATCCTGTACATGCCCTCAATCTGGCGGACGTACTGTGCGATATTCAATACACCCATCCACAGGGACTCATTATCGCTATTGATGCCTGTCTTGGTTCTTCTTCTCATCAAGGATATATCTGCGTTGGGAAAGGTTCTATCCTGCCCGGCGCAGGTGTTCGTAAGGATCTGCCTGCTGTGGGACATATCTATATTACTGGAATTGTAAATCAAACGGGAATCTCTCCCCATCTATTGCTCTCCAGTACCAGATTATCGGATGTGATGCAGATGGCCGAAGCTATCAGCCAGGGAATTATGCAGACCTGCTGCATTAAAAAATTAACAGGTAAAATGATTTCTTCTGCTGCCGGTGCATTTTTTAACATCTAGTATGATCCACGGTAATTAGCGATATGTTTTACGCAGGATAAATTTTCATTCTGCAAGGCGGAGGAATGAGGCGATGCGGTGGCATCGTCGATTGACGACAACGCAGTAGATGAAAATTTAGACAAGTGAAACGTGTTGCTAATTACCGTGGATCATACTAGTGTACCACAATTTCATAAATCTAATGCTCCTTTCATTTTGGGTGATAAAATAGCCGTCCAATAAGAACGGCTGAAAATAGAAAAGGAACGTCATTTTAGGCGTTCCATAATCTATAAAATATTCAATTTTTTATACTGATGTGTTGCTCATCAAAATCTCAAATTAAGGTTATTTGACACCAATTTTGACACCAATTTTTGTATATTGACGATTTTTGATGATATGATAAATTCATAAAACCCGTGAAAAGCCTGTAAATAGGCACTTTACGGCACTCTATGAACTAAGACAAAAGCTACGCTGTAATAACAAGAGGAGAGTGCTAATTCTTTTTATAAAAAATTTTAACATAAAAATTCCCTGTTCCGGTATCATATTATACCCGAACAGGGAATTTTCTATGTTGATTTCTCTTCCTCCATACTTTCTCAAAGTATAGCAGAAAGAAGAAAAACATTCAATTATACCTCGCCTTCAATTCCACGGAATCTGCTTAAGAACTCTTTGGTCTTTTTCGCTCTTTGGCTCTAAGAATACTTCTTTTGCAGTTCCTTCTTCTTCGATCACACCGTCTGACATAAAGATCACATGACTTGAAATGTCTCTTGCAAATGCCATCTCATGTGTGACCACGATCATCGTAAGGCCTTCCTGCGCAAGCTGACGCATGATATTTAAGACTTCTCCGACCATCTGTGGGTCTAATGCGGAAGTCGGTGTCGAAAAAGCAGGATTTCCGGCTCCATTGCCGAAGCCCTTGCAATTGCAACACGCTGTTTCTGACCACCGGAAAGTTGACGCGGTTTTGCATTGATGTACGCGTCCATGTCAACCTTTTTAAGTATGCCATTGCTTTTTCTTCTGCTTCTTCTTTTTTTCTTCCTGCCACCTTGATCTGACCTACCATGCAGTTCTCTAAAACCGTCATGTTGTTAAACAGATTAAAACTCTGGAATACCATTCCAACCTTAGAACGGTATGCCGGTACATTGATCTTTGGATCTGTGATATCTTCTCCATGATATAAAATGCTGCCACCAGTTGGTGTCTCTAACAGATTCACACAGCGGGCATTGTGGATTTTCCTGAACCGGACGCTCCGATCACGGAAACCACATCACCTTTTGCCACCTGAAAACTGATATCTCTTAACACATCGTGAGAGCCAAAAGATTTTTCCAGATGAGATACTTCTAATATTACATCTTCTGCATTCATATGAAACCTCCTCTACTCTCCACGTTTTACTTCTTCGCCCAACTGGGTTCCGATTCCCATGACATCGACTAACTCATAGTTCTTTGAACCATCCATCTTTTTCTCCCATAAACGGAGCAGTTTAGACGCTGCTAATGTCATGATCAGATACATACACATTACGATCACTGCGGATTCAAAATAGGTATACAACGCACCTGCCACACTCTTATGTACAAAGAACAGGTCTACAATACTGATAATGGACAGCACGGAAGTATCCTTGATATTGATGATCAGGTTGTTGCCGATCTGCGGTAAAATATTCCGAAATGCCTGCGGCAGAATGACATTGGTCATTGTCTGTACATGTGTCATTCAATTGCCTTTGCACCTTCGGTCTGTCCCGGATCGACGGAAATGATTCCACCACGCACGGATTCTGCCATATACGCACCGGTATTGATCGATACGATTAAAAATGCGGACTGCCACATTCCCATCTGGATGTTAAAAATCTGTGCAGCTCCATAGTAAATAAACACTGCCTGAACGATCATCGGCGTTCCACGGAATACTTCCACATAAATCTTTAAAATAATCTTTACAATCTTTAAAACGATCTTTTTTAACAGGGAATCTCTCTTTGTCCTCCGGAATCGTCTGGATGATTCCGACGATAAATCCTATCAGACAACCGATTGCTGTCGATACGAGTGCGATCACAAGTGTTGTTCCTGCACCTTTTAAATAGGAGGTTCCATATTCCTGTAACAGATAGAGAATACGTTCCCAAAAGTTCATGTTTGAAATCACGTTATCTAACCCCTTTTAATTGATTACTCGGATAACGGCTGAACAGAAATTGCCTCGTCCATCATAGAGTCAAAGTCCTCTGTTGTCATCTCTTTTAATACGCTGTTGATCTTGTCTGTAAGCTCTGTATTTCCTTTTTCACAGAAATACCAATGTTGATATCTTCATCGGATACTTTGTAGTTATCATCTGTATCTGTAAAATCTAAAATCTTCAGATCCGGATAAGCAACACATGCTGCTTTTGCTGTCGGAATATCTGTTGCTACTAAATCTGTACGGCCACTCTCTAATGCTACTAACATTGCCGGAGCGGATTCCTGTGCCGGCTGGATATTCGCATCTTTTAACTGTGGCAGACAATTGTCGTACCAGATTGTTTCCAAGCTGTGATGTACAGGTTGCACCTGCAAGATCGCTGATTCCTTTTGCATCTGCATATTTTCCATCAGATTTTACTAAAGTAACGATGGATGCATAATAATATGGCTCTGTAAAATCTACCATTTCTTTTCTGTCAGAAGTAATTGACTGACCTGCGATAACACAATCCACGGTTCCTGACTGTACTGCAGGAATTAAAGAATCCCAGTCCAGTTTTTACGATCTGAAGCTCACAGCCCTAATTTATCTGCGTCTTCTTTGCCATCATAACATCGTATCCATACGCATAATCTTTGCTGTCCTCGATCGGAACTGCTCCGTTCGAGTCATCTGACTGTGTCCAGTTATATGGTGCATAGCCACATTCCATTGCTACTCTTAAAACCGGTGTCCCTGACTTATCTGCGTCTGCTTTTGTTTCCTTGGTCTCTTTTGAACCACATGCTGCCAGTGAGCAAACCATCACTGCCATTAAAAATTACTCCAATTAATTTCCTTTTCATCCTTGCTCCTCCTTAGAATTATGTCAACTACAACAAAAATGGAGAAAGTATGACCTTCTCCATCGAATTGTTATAATTATACACCAAATATGTCAAATGTCAACTGTGAAATTTTTACTTTTACGCATTTTATGTAAAAATTCGCATAATTCCTTATTCCACCGTTCTTTTCGTGTATCCTTCTTATTTTTTACTTTTTTCTTTAAAAGTTTCTACAAACATCAGGCTAAAACTGATCAATAAAGACGCAGGAAACCCATATGATATGTAAACCAAATCTTATGGATAAAATTCCACCGATTCCTGCTCCTATGGCAAAAGAAGATGATTCCAAAATAGTAAAGTGCCTGCTCTAACTGCTCCGGTTTTTCTCCCTGCACCAAACGGACAATGCTGCGGTACCACTCCTTAAATTTCCGATGCACATGGTGCTTGCATAGAATAACCGCCCACCTTCCGGAAGGTCTGTACCTGCATAGCACATGCAAAAGATACCATGATCGTTGCCGGAAGATTCCATTTTTCAGGCATAAAACCTACGATAAACAGAATGGCGATCTCCGCTAACAAAATGCCCTGTCTCCAATGCAGACGTTTTGCATATCGGTGCCGATACTGTATCCTCTCTGCAATAAACACTCCCACTGCAAATGCCAACAGCGGCAGCAGATAACGTATTCCTTCCTGCCAGCGTCCCTCCATAAAATGCTGGCTCATCAGTACCACGTTGCCAGTCTGTGCGTTTGAAAACACCTTGCCTCTTGAATTGTAGGTATAGGCATCCTGAAATCCTCCCGATAACGCTAAAAACAGACTATTACAAAATGCTTCCGACATCTGCTTGTTTTCTACGATCAATTCCTCTACAGGATTCTCCAAACCTGCCATTCCATCACGCTCCTCTCTCCCTTCCCGCACTACATTATACACTGATTTTGAGTTCTGTAAAGTGTGAATGAATGGGTAAAAATAAAGACATAAAGGCTCGTTACTTTTTTTAGTTTTCTGACAGTTTTAAAATATATTCTATTTTGATTTAGATACTGATCTTTTATATCATACGCTGTCCCCGGCTATCCCCCACGGACATGCTACGTTTCCTGCTCGTCGCACATGCCTTTTTTGCTCATGTTTTGTGTAACTCGCCCTACGGACTTAGACAGACACAAAACATGAGCGGCAGTGTGCTCCTCGCGACGGAAGCCTCGCAACTGTCTGTGGGAATAGCCGAGATATGGAAATTTCTAGGATGAATCATGTTCATCGGAATGCTTAGCACAAGGAAACCTGGAATAATCGTCAGAGCTTGCTGAACATTACCCCCCTTCCTAACAGATCACACAAAAAAAGAAGACACAGAGCCTCCTCCATGTCTTCTCACAATTTCCTATTCTTCTTACTGCTCTTCAGCTCTTGCCATAGCAATCTGAAGTCTTTCTGATCGGTAAAGATTTCGTTCTTGTATGGGTTCTTCTTCTGCTCAACAGAACGTTTGATGATAATGGTAATGCAAAGTACGTTTACAACGATTGCAAGGATTGCCATTACACCCTGAGCTGTTGGGTTTGCGTATGTAGGCTGTGCTGCTGTAGATAACTCTAATCCATTCGTCCAATCTGTTCCATAGAGTACTGGAAGTACTGCAAACCTGGTTCCAACCTGGAATAATGGGAATACCTGTGCAAACATACACCAGATTGCTAAAGTATTGGCACGATTCTGGATCCAGCCACCCTTTGTTCCAGAACATTTGCGAAAGTAGGTGCTAATAATAATGCAACACCACAGTACCAGGTATGTGTTGGCAGGTTGCGGTATGTATAAGTAAAGTTCCATACATCGTATGCTAAGATGAACTGCCATGTCATATCAGGCCATAACATATCATCTTTTTTTCTTGGAAGTAGATACCCCACCATCCTGTCATACAGAAGATGTTTAAGATACCTGCAATTCCGTTCACCCAGTTCCACCATCCGCCGTAGAGCCATACGCCCTCGTTTGACAGCCAGTATCTGGAACCTGTCTCTGCTAAAGCGTGTGCACCGCGGATTGCTGACTCAAAGTCAGAACATACTGCGATTAAAATGTTAATTGCTACGATGATGAATGGGAATGGTTTAAACCATTCTTTCTTTCCAATTCCCCATTTGTATTTGAGCATCATGAAACCAATACATCCTGCTACTGCTGCATAAAGCTTAGCATAATGGAACCATCCGTTCATGTATTTATGTGTCTGGTTGTTTAATGCCCACTCTGCGCCGTTTGCTGCGCCTACTGCGATGGCAATAAATAAACTGTCAATGCAAGTGGTAAGATCAGGAAAAAAATACTCCTCCTGCTTTTGTACGACGGGCAATTTCATTACAGATAACTAATCCGGCAAATACCAGGACCCATCCGAGAAGCTGCCACATGGCGTTATCGCCATAAAGGTTGAATAACATATCTTCTTTCCTCCTTCAATGCTACTTAAATATATGAAATTCTTTGGCTGGTCATACCAGCCGATGAGTCCAATTTTAATACTTTTTAATGAAATTACAAGTTTTTAACGATTTTCTACTACTTTTTACATATTTTTCGTGATTTTTTCGTGAATACGCCCCTTCTGGTTGCTGGTCGAACCAGTGACAATGAATATTTCTTATCCCTCTTCATCCACCTGGATTCCCTTCAAATCCGCCTCTAACAGTTTCATATTATTCTTGATCTCATTCAAAGTCTGCGACACATTTTCCGGCTGACGGTAGTCTCTTGCAAGGGTCACGATCTCTCCCATATCCACATCCGATGCCTCCACGCGCTTCTGCTGTGCCCGGATTTTTTCTTGCCGCTTCTTTTGGTCTGCATCATCATAGCTTCCTGTTTTGCCCGTTCTAACTTCTGCTCCTCTAACTTTTTCTTCCTCTTTCTTCTCTTCCTTGGTATCTTTCGCCTTTTCTTCAGCTTCCTGCTGCTTTTCATCCATGTTGTCTATGGCTTCCTGTTTCAACAGACCGATAATTTCCTTTGCTCGCATTTTCCATGATCTGATCTGCATTTTCTCTGCTTCTACCATAGGATCTGACTTCAAACGTTCCAAACGGATTGCCTTGATCTTGGCTACATCCTCCTTCATACCCTTTTGGGCTTCCTTTGAGTTCCTTCCGGAAATGGATACTCCGTTTATTTAATTCTAATGCCTGTTCCTGGTAGTTGGTCAGTCCAGCCTTATCGATTTCTTCACAGCGTTTCCACTCCTCCTCGGTCAACTCAATATTGAATTTTCCACTCATGCAAACCTGTCTTTTCTCTAAGAGTTCTAAATCTTTTTTGTTCCTGGGAATCCGGCTCTACCATGTGCTGCTCTCTCAATGCCTTTTTTGGTCATTGATCTTTAAAACCTCATCCTGTGCCTCACTGTACAAAGTCTTCATTTTGTCATAGTGATCTCTTTGCTCCTGGATATCCGCATCAATAGAACGGTCGATATCCCAGGCATCCTTTACGACCTTCAGAGCTTTTTGCTGTGCCTCTTTCCGTTTTTAGTTACCGGATCATCAATCAGATTCAGGTCGCCTGCAAATACTTTGCTCTTATCTTTTTTTTACTCTTTCCATCTTCTGTTTTATCCGCCTGATTTATTGCATTCTCTGCCTGATTCATTTTTCCTAATAAATCCGTTATGCTCTGCTTTCCATACGATGTTATCCTGCTCATATTGTCACCCCACATGATTGTTCCTATTTGTAAATAATATCGGATGACTCTTCTTTTTCTTTAGACACGCTTTCGCAGCCTCAATAGGATCTTCCTTTTTCTAAACGCGAAACCTGTACCTGGCTGACCCCAATTCCTTTGCAGCCTGTACCTGTGTTTTTTCTTCAAAATACCGCAGCGTGATCAGCTTCCGCTCTTTTTCGTTTAACTCTCCTAAAAGCTGCTCCACTAAGATCCGGTTGACCACAAATTCTTTTTCATAATCTCCTTCCCCGGACTGGTCACTCCCTGCCGGAACTGCCCTGCCTTTGCAGACAACTGCTCTTCTAACGAAATCTCACTGCCGTCTTTTTCATAAATGCTCTGCGATAAAGAAGAGACTTCCCGATTCGCCTCCGTTGCCATAAGGATTTCCTCGGTACTAAGCCCCCGTCTCTTTGAAATTTCCTCTAAGGTGGCATCCCTGCCTTTTCCTGCTCAATTTTTTCCCTTGCTTTTGCAATATGGTATCCCTGTTCCTTTAAACCTCTCGAAACCTTCATCATGGAATTATCCCGAAAAAAACGTTTCAATTCCCCCGTGATCAACGGTACGGCATAGGTGGAAAATGCCACCTCGTACTTTGTATCAAAACGATCAATCGCTTTCATCAGACCTATCATTCCGATATGAAAGAGTTCTTCCTGTCATAGCCCCGGTACTCAAAACGCTTGACCACCGCATAGACTAACGGACGATTCTCCAGAATCAGCTCTTCCCTGGCCTTTTCATCTCCTGTATGTGCCCTGGTAAGCCTTTCCGTAAACTCACTCATCCTCTACCTTCCCTATCTCCTTTTCCATCGTAATCCTAGTTCCGATATGCAGCTCAGACTCCACTTTCACGGAATCCATAAATGCCTCCATAAAAGCAAACCCCATTCCGGAACGCTCACACTCCGGTTTTGTCGTATAAAACGGCTGTTTTGCTTTTTCCACATCAGGAATTCCTTTTCCGTTATCCTTGATCTCAATATGTAATAACCGGTCTAAGAGTACACAGTGGATCTCTACCATTCCTTCTTTTTTTCTTCGTAGCCATGGATAATTGCGTTTGTCACCGCCTCCGAAACGGAAGTGCGGATATCTTCAATTTCCTCCATCGTAGGATTTAACTCCATTGCAAATGCCGCAACGGTAATACGCGCAAGACTCTCATTCACGGAATCTGCCAAAAAACTCATATACATCTCATTTTTCTCATTCTTCTTCTCCGCCTTCCTCAATCTTTACCATTTTATGCAATCCTGACAACAAAAAAATCTTTCGGATACGTCCATTCATATGCTCTGCCCGAACTTCTCCACCCCAAAAAATCCATGTTTTTTGCACCGCCCGATCATCATGCCGATTCCGGAGCTGTCCATAAACTCCGTATCTTTAAAATCAAAAACCAGATTTTTCACATGATACGTTTGAAGTAACATATCCGTTTGCGAACGCAGATCAATGGAACTGTGGTGATCAAGTTCTTTTGGCACCATGACCCGAAGACTGTTGTCTTTTAATTCATACTGAAATATCATATACCTCTCCTCTATCTTTCTTATAATTTTTTCTTGTATCATAGATTGGTTTCATATCATAAAAACTGCTGCACTATGGAGCATTTTTTATAATCAAAAAGACACCGGGCAAAAAGCCTGATGTCTTTTGTATTGTTCCTATATTGTACCACTATTCAATTCCCGGAATATCCGTATTACCGGTATCTCCAGTTGTTGTATCTCTTGTATTTTCATCCGCTGCATCATCCGGATTTGCTGTGTCCGCTTCCGCTGTACCAAATTCATCTAAATATTTCTGTGCTCTTGAGGAACGCTCCGTATTCGGATATAATTCCACCACCTTCTGGTAGTAAGTTCTTGCATTGTCAATATCGTTATTCTTGCGATAGGACTGTGCAAGGTAATACAGTGCATAACCGTCATGATAGTTCTCATCCATATCGATGATCTTCTGGAAGCCTGCTGCCGCTTCTGCATAGTTCAGGCTGCTGTATTTCTGGTAAGCATCCTGATAGGTAGAAGCTAAATACTCGCTGTTCACTTCACTGTTAACTGCATCGTAGATCTTCTTTGACTCGTCATCTAAATATTCCGCATTTACATTGCCAAGGGCATCTCCTGCCGCTGTCTTATTGCCATCACGATATGCTGCATAAGCAGTTAAAAGCTGTTGATAAGTTGCCACTTTTCCATCGGCACTGTCCGCACTGTTCTGCTCGTCTGAAATCTTTCCATTCAGTTCATCTACTTTTGCCTGCAGTGTCTTGATTTCCTGATTCTTTGATGAAAGGGAATCATTTGCCTGTAACACCTCGTTCTTTGCATTGATTTCGCACTCTGTCTAACTCCCGGAACTACTAAAAAGCAGGTGATCAGCACTCCTACGATCAGACCGATCGCAATATTTAATACCGTAGAACCGAACTGCTCTCCTTAAAATTAGAAACCGGACGGATGATCGTATCGTTTCCACTCTGATAGGAAACCGTCTTTTTTATTTTTGTCCTTTAACGTCGTTCCCGATGCTTTTGCACGGTCATCTAACTCCTTCATATAACGAAGTGTTGTGGTATTGTTCGTATCAATGGCATGTGCTTTTCTAATGCCTTGGCTGCCTGCTCGTAATTGCCTTCCTCTAAATAGAGCAGACCTAACAACTGATGTCCCTGTACCATCTTAGGGTTCATGGAAAGCACCTTTTCAACTGGATGATCGCCATATCCCTGCTGTCCTGATGACAGTACAGCAATGCCTGATTATATTTCTTGATCGTCTGGTTGATCGATTCTAATCTGGCTCTGTTCTTTTTTGGATCTCATCTAAGTACTCCCCGGCAATATTATTCTCCGGTTTAAAATTCTTACTGATGACCCACTCACTAAGCGCAGATACGGTCTCTCCCATCTCAAAATATACCAGTCCTAACAGGTTTTCTTGCCTGAATATTCTTTTTGTTAAAACGCAGACTCTTTTTCAGGCTCTCCACTGCTCCCGACAGATCCCTGACACCTGCCCGTGAAAGTGCCTGATTATAATATGCATTCGATGTCTGCATGATCTTTTTTATATACTTTTTACATCTGTGCCACAGCTTGGACAAAAGGATTCTCTGCCAAGCGTTGCTCCGCATCGATAACATTCCATTATACTGTTCCTTTCATATCTTTAAGCATTTCTTTTAAGATGTCTGTCATATCTGTCAGATCCTGATTGTAAATAGCTTCCTCTGCCTCTTCCACCTCAAGGCTTGGCTGAAATTTCTTTAACTCTTCTTCAAAATCAATCACTGTTCTTACCTCCTGTAATCTCTAATAACTCTCCTATAAAATATAATGAACCGGTACAAAACAATGCCTGTCCCCTTTCTTACCTTTTAATGCCCATTCATAGGCTTTTTCTGCTGTCCTCAATTACGACAGCCTGCTGTCCGAAATGGGAAAATATCCTGGCAATGTCTTCTGCCGGAATGCTGCGCTTGTCTGAAATCGTGGTCACAATGACTTGTTCCCATTGTCCCTCTCGGCTAAAAAGCTGTATGGCTTTTCATAGTCCTTATCCGATACCATCGAAAACAGCAATATCGGATTCTGGGGTCGTATTAATGCAACGGAATCTAAAAATGCATGAATCCCTGCCACATTGTGTGCACCGTCAAAATAAATATTTTCTCCGACCTCCTGCATTCTTCCCTGCCATCTGGTATTTCGATTCCTTTTAGAATCTCTTCTTTTTTTATACCTGTTTCCGGTTCTAACATCCTCATCGCCTGATATGCCAGTGTCATATTCATCATCTGATATGGTGCTGCAAACGGAATCGAAATTTTCGTATCTACATCATAGTCACATTGAAAATAAAAATCAATATATTTCCCATTAAATTTAGGAAATTTTAAGGAATTTCTATGTACCGGATAAATTTTTGCCTGACATGCCGATGCCTTTGTGCTGATTACCTGATCTGCTTTCTCATTGCCGGCATCATAGAGTACCGGTACTCCCTGCTTGATGATCCCTGCTTTTTCTGCCGCAATTTTTTCAATCGTATCTCCCAGATACTCGGTATGCTCTAAACTGATCGAGGTAATGATCGTTAACAGTGGATGCGTAAAACGTTGGTGCAATCGAGCCTGCCTCCTAGTCCTGTCTCTAGCACCAGATATTCCACCCGTTTTTTTGAAAGATCCACATTCCATTCCAAAGAGATATTCAAAAAAGTCGGATGTGCAAGTCCTTCTTTTGCATTCGTTCTACGACTTCATAGACACAGTGAAATGCCTCTAAAATTCCTCCACAGAGCACATTTTTCCATTGATACAAAAACGCTCTTCCATTCTTACTAAATGTGGTGAAATAAACAATCCATTGCTTTTTCTGATTCTCCGTTAACACTTCGCTGATGGCTCGACAGACACTACCTTTTCCATTGCTTCCCGCCACATGGATGATCTTAAAATTTTCCTCGCGGATGTCTAGCCTCCGCAACAGCTCCTTTGTATGCTCTAATCCGTTTTTTTTCGTAAACTTTGGTATCTCAAAAGATATGAAACTGCCTGTTCATATGTCATTTTCATTTTATCAGCCTTTCCTAAAATCTAAAAAGGAAGCCTGTCCTACAGACTTCCTTTATCATATATTTCTTTGACTTATTTTGCAATACCTGCACCCGAAAACTCATCGCAGCATCCGAGTTCCTTAGACAAATTATTCTTCTATCCGCATCATTAGGATTTTATCGACACTTTTCACAACAAACTGTACCCGTTCCTGCATATCCTGCACGGAAATTTTTAATTCATCAATCCGATAGACACACCCGGATATACTGCCTTTTTGTGCCTTGACGGATGCATTCTGTGCTTCTTCTACTTCCCGCTGCAAACCTTCCAGCTCTGTCTTTTCTGGCTGCCATTGCAAGCAATCTCCTGGATCTTTACACGCAAAAGTTCTGTTCTCCCTGGTCGTCCTTGTAATCAATACCACGCTCTTTTCCAAGTCTTTCAAAATTTGCAAGTCCGGCTTCTATCTTTGTAATATTCTCCTGATGCGTCTCCACCTTTTTCTAATTCTTTTGATCTGATGAAGGACTTCTTCCCGCACTCCGACTCTTATAGAGGTTGCAACTTCGCCGGACTTCCTAATACCAGTGCTTCTATTCCGCGGACTGCAAATACATTTCCTCCGATGATCCTGCTTTTTCCATTCAGAACAATCCATCTCCACAGGTTATCTCACATCCGACAAACGCATCCGCTTCAATACTTCCTCTGACATCTACTTTTGCATATTCCACAAATTTTTGCATATAAGTTGGCTTTTTGTTGTAAGGACTGCCTTGCTTCCTCCTAACATTCCGCTTCGCAATACAATATCGCCATCTGCCGTAATATCCGCAGATTCTACCACACCATCGATCGTTACAGTGCCGGTCGTATCGGACACTTGCTCCCGCTGTCACATTTCCATGGACCACTACATCACCGACAAAATTAATATTTCCAACGGAAAGATCCGCATTTCAAAGATTTCGCCTATACCTGAGAAAATGGTGATCCTGTCATTCTCCATATCGATCTTGCCATCCATATTCGAGGTATAGGTATTTCCATCTTCCTGTCTGGTAAATCCATGTCCTTTTTAATGGCGGAAGTTCCCTCGCTCTCTTTGCCGGCAGTGGTCTGCCTTTGACGGTCATTCCATCTTCTCCCGGAACCGGTGGCTTATAAATAGCGATTACCTGTCCTTTTCCACAGGCTCTACCATGTTGATACTCCAGTAATCCACACTTCCGTCCGGACGGATCTTCGGTTTTTACTGAAATTATTGTTAAAATGATAATCAAAATGACCGTCTATTCCATCTACCACAGGAGTTCCAACTGCGATACAGACCTCTTTATTGTAGATCCTCTCCCGGAGCATTTTTCTTAAAGTCTCCTGCTCAATCCCATGACGGATCTGATTCTTTTCTAACAGTGCAAGCAATTCCTCTAAAGTATATTCTTCCCCTTCTTTTTTGGAACCGGCAGTGTCAGAAACGCTTCCATTTCGTCATAGGTGATGCGGGCTTTTGGCTGTACTTCCCTTTTTTGTGATAGTCATAGACGGTCACCTCTTTTTCTATTGCATATTCAGGATCTGGTATCCCATATCTTACTATTATAGTATAACAAAACCCTTTGATTTTTGCAATATTTTTCGTTATTCGATTGTTATGCTTTTTAAATTGTCACTCTATTTCATCTGTGACAGACGTTCTTCTACCTGCTGCATCATCTGCTCGTATTTT
>VOFB01003220.1_pt1 | contig 19886 bp, 31 predicted proteins | sample 5384141 | NCBI WGS metagenome assembly VOFB01 (sample SAMN12384721, study PRJNA508395) | human gut metagenome | isolation source: healthy gut A | host: Homo sapiens | reverse complement strand
ACCGTCACGGACAGCGACACGCGGCCCGCCGTCACGCGGCGGCCCGACAGGTCGCCGTCCCACTTCGCGGCCACGGCCGACTCTGCGGCCGACAGCTCGTCGCCGGCGAGGGGCGTGAACACGGCGGCGGCCGAGCCTCCCGGCCATGAGGTCGGCGGGCATGTCGGAGGCCGTGCTCACTCGACCAGCCACGACCAGTCGGCCGTGGCGTAGACGTAGTCCTTGGCCTCGGCCTTCTTCTCGACAGGCCGGTGGTGCCAGGATCTTCGTCCTTTGCACTATCCGATAAAATATTGGTGGAATCACCGCTGGTTGAATCATCCTCAGACTTAGCAATGGCTTCAGTAGAGGAATTCCGCAACCTCATCCGCCTCGTCATTAGATAGCGAATCTCCCTCGTCGACGGCTGCAACCGAGGCTTCATTGTTTTGGGAAGAGCCGTTCGTGTCGCCATACGCAGCAGTCGAAGGAGCCAGCGAAATCACGAGCATCATCGAGAGCAGGCAATTTCCCCAATGCTCGTAGCTTCGGCTTTACGTTTGCTAAGTTTTTTTCAAGACTTCCCCTTCCTATTTATCAGCAAAGCCCATCTGGCCAATACGACCAAATGGGCAAGCAAACCGGGCGATTGCGAAACCAATTGCCCGGTTATTCACTTACAGAGTGGTGATTTCGTTGAAGCTAACCTCGAGGGTTACAGGCCAAGACTGGGCACCAACGTTCATGAAATTCGCGTACTCAGTCGCGGAGAACACGTATTTGCCCATTCCGCTAACAGCTGAGTCGATTTTCACCGTCAGGCCATCAATGCGCGAAGCGTTACCACCCACATTCCAGGCATAAGGGGTCCGGTCAGTAACATGGGCACCGCCATCGTTACAATCGTCGGCGATGGTCAATAAGCCGAACGTGTTGTTGAATGTGGCGACGGAAACCGTGAAGCTTCCGTCGCCGTTCTTCACAATCGTGCCGTTGTTGGACTGACGAGTGGTCGGGCGACGATAGGGATAATGCTTGGCGTCGTAGTGTCAGTAATAACGGCATCGAATGAAATCAAATTATGCACAGTAGCGGGAACGATAGGATTCACCGTAACGGCATATTTTGTACCAGGCACCATATCGCCAGTGGCAACGGCAGAACCCGCCGCAAAGCTTCAAATGGCTTCACGGCAGGCGCGGCAGCAGCAGCACGACAGCGCCGCCAGCAGCGAGCGCCCCTTCACGAAATTGCGACGAGACAGGTTTACTTCATTGAGGTTTTCCATAGCGGAAACTCCCTTCTGGACATACTGCCCAACGTATCGGCGGCTTTCCTACCCACCGAAACAACGAATTTCGCGCGGCGCAAGCCCTTTCAGAGCCACTACGCCGGCAAGCCCAAGCGAAAATGTACGCTTAGGTGAACTTGCGGGGCGCATTGTTACATAAAGGCAACTCTTTGTGAAGAGACAATTTAAAGAAATCTTTCCAATGGTTAACTTACCTGGGATTTGAGTTATGAGCTTTTCATCTGGGACGATGTAAAGTTAGATTTTGGTAACTATAGTTACCTTGGGTGATTGCGAGGAACTTCTGCCCATGGCATATATCCTGCCCATTTTGGTATTGAGACGATCCGTCGCTGCAACCACTTGATTCAAAGAAATCGCGCCCATAAAGGAAGGACCCTGCAGGGTCCCTTCCTTGTACTTTGTTGTATGTTCGCCGCGGCTACATGCGCTGCGGGGCGGAAATGCCCAGAATGCCGAGCGTCTGCTCGAGCACAACGCGAACCGCGTCGCACAGAGCAAGGCGAGCCTTCTTCAGGCCCCTCGTCGTCGGCCTTCAGAATCTTGCAGTTCGTATAGAACTGATGGAAGAGGCTGGCGAGGTCCTGAGCGTAGTGCGTCAAGCGGAACGGCGCACGGTCGCGAGCGGCAAGGGCAATAAGGTCGCCGAACTCGCTCATCTTGCGCATAAGGGCCAGTTCCTCGGGAGCGGTGAGCACCGAGAGGTCAACGTCGGCAGGAATAGCCTCGGAGGCAACGGCGGCCATGTCGAGATTGTCCTCGCCAGAATGGCCAGCCTCGTCGCGCAGCAGCTTGCAGATGCGAGCATGTGCGTACTGCACGTAGTACACGGGGTTGGAAGAGTCCTGCTTCTTGGCAACATCGATGTCGAAGTCAATCGGCTGCTCGGTGGAGCGGCTCAGCATGTAGTAGCGCGTAGCGTCGATGCCGACTTCGTCGATGAGCTCTTCGAAGGCGATCATTTCGCCAGTACGCTTGGACATACGAACGGGCTTGCCGTCGCGGAAGAGGTTGACCAGCTGGCCGAGCATAACTTCGAGCGCGCCCGGGAAGCCCATGGCGGCCAAAACGGCAGCAACGCGAGCGATGTAGCCATGATGGTCGGCGCCCCAGATATCGATCAGAATGTCGAAGCCACGCTCTTTCTTCCAATAGTGGTACGCAACGTCGGACGCGAAGTAGGTGTAATCGCCATCAGCCTTGCGCACAACGCGGTCTTTCTCGTCGCCGTACTGGACGACTTGAACCACACAGCGCCATCCTTCTCGTAGATGTCGCCCTTGTCCTTCAGATTGCCGATGCAGTACTTCAAACGGGCTCTTGCCGTCGAATTCGTCGGAAGGCAGGTACATTTCGCGCTCGGACTGCCAACGCTCGAAGTGGTTGCCGAAGCGATCGGTGATGTCGTGGAACATCTTCATGATGTAGGCGTAGCCGAACTCACGGAACTCGACCATGCGCTCATGCTCGTCGGCGTCTTCCCCACTTGTTGCCATCGCGATCGATGATTTCTTTTTGCGATGTCGTTCACGTACAGGCCGTTGTAGCCGCCCCGGGAACAGCGGCATCTTCATGGCCGAGCTGCTGCAGGTAGCGAGCGGCAATGGATAGGCCAAACTTGTCCATCTGAACGCCGTGGTCGTTGATGTAGAACTCTTCGAAGACCTCATAGCCGGCATGGCGCATAAGGTTTGCGGTTGCGGAGCCCAAAGCAGCCCAGCGGCCATGGCCAACATGCATGGGGCCCGTGGGGTTTGCGGAGATGTACTGATGTTCACCTTGCGCTTGCCTTCGGGCTGCGTGCCCTGCCATAATCGGCGCCCTGCTCGCGAACCTGAGAGACGACGTCCTGCATGGCAACGTTCTTCAGGCGGAAGTTGATAAAGCCCGGACCTGCGATTTCGATGTTCTCAATAAGGTCATTCGCGGGAATGCCGTCAACGATCGCCTGCGCGATTTCACGCGGGTTCTTTCTTGGCTTCCTGGCGCAACGCAGCGCAGCGGTGCAGGCCCAATCGCCATGGCCCTCGTCGCGCGGGACGCTCGAGCGCAATTTCGGGAATGTTCTCAATCGGCAGAGCGCCAGATTCGCGGGCAGCTTCAAACGCTTTGGTAAGAAGCTGAGTCAATTCTTCGCGTGGTTGCATTGATGCCTTCCTTTTCGTCTACGAAGCGGAAACCGCTCCCTTTTGCATCCAGCTTTCGCCGCGGCGCAGCATAGAGCGTGCGCGCACGGAAGCCTCGATTGCCTGGATTTGTATATAAGCTTTTTAATCATTGTAGCACGTCAAATATGAAAACCTTCCGAGTGCGGCGAATTCGCGAGAGCGGCAAAACTCAACGCCTTTTTCGGCCCTCGAAGCATTCCCTGCCCGCTGCGTAGCGTCCAAAAAGAGCAATTCAATCGCGTGGCGGCAACGCGAACGGGTATCATATATCCACGAATAAGAACAATCAGTTCAGGCAGGAGGAATCGCGCGATCGATTTCGACGCGGCATGGCGCCATTTGCAACAAACGACCAAGGCGCCCGACGACTGCCAGCGATGGAACAAAAAGGCCGCACGCTACGATTCCCGCAATGCGAAAAACCTCTACGCCGAGGCATTCGTCGAACTCGCGCGCGTGCAACCTGGCGAAACCGTATTTGACATGGGCTGCGGTACGGGCACACTGCCGCAGAAATGGCCACACGCGGCCATAAGGTCATCGTGGGCGATTTCAGCAGCGGAATGCTCGCAAAGCTGCGCGAGAACATGGCCCTTCGCGGCATCAAGATCGCCGAGAGCCTCGACGCGCTCACGCCGGGCAGTGTTTTCCCTTGCTTATGAGCTGGGAAGACGACTGGAGCCATTCGGCCTTCGCGAAAAACGTGTTGGCCGACGTCGCATTCGCGTCGCGCTCCATCGCGGCTTGCCGACCTGCGAAGCGCGCTGCGCAAACTTTCTACCATTGCGCGACGGCGCTGCTGCATCACCATGACAACCGGCACATCCCCACGCGTCGACGCTCGCGTGCTTGCCGAGCTCGGCGTGGGCGCCGAGCTCAATCGCGATTACATCTACGCGTTCGGCATGCTCGCCCAAGCGGGATTCGAACCCGAAGTGCGATACATCCATTCTTCTCGAAAAGATTCCTTCGAATCGAAGGACGACGCTTTCGGAGACTTCTCGCAGATGATCGACATCGGCGCACCAACCCTGAGCGAAGTCGAGCGGCTTCAGGCGCAAGCCAACCTTCGCGAATGGCTTGCGGAGCACCTCGTCGACAACCCCGAAGCCGGCATGCCCGATAAAAAGGGCTATCCGCAGGGGCCTTTCACACTCAACTATCAGCGCATCGTTCCATGGGCATTCATCTCATGGAACGCGAAAGACGGCCAACTATAGCCGTGCATCAAGAACTATCGCGAGCGCTACGGCGCCCGCGTCGCACAAGGAAGGGACTGTCCATGACGAAAATGATTTCTTTGGAGGAGGCGCGCGAGCTCGTGCTCGCGCGTGACGCCGCTCGAGGCGGAAACCGTTGACCTGCTCGACGCTGCAGGGCGCGTTGCCGCCGCCGATTTGAAAAGCGATATTGACGTAAGCCCGTTCGCCCATGCGGCCATGGATGGCTACGCCGTACGCCGATGCGACCTCGCGGAAGCCACGGCAGAATCGCCCGTAACGCTCGAAGTCATCGACGAGGTGCCTGCGGGCGGCATATTTGAGGGCACCGCACAGACCGGCCAATGCGTGCGCATCATGACGGGCGCCGCCCTTCCGAGCTGCTTTGACTCCGTGGTGAAATACGAAATCGTGAGCGTGGTGGAAGGCGACGGCAAACCTGGCGGCCGCGTGGCATTTTTCCGCGCAACCCAAAGAACGCGACAACGTGCGCGAAGCAGGCGAAGAAGCTCGCGCCGGCGAAACCGTCGTGAACAAGGGCGAAGTAATCACGACCGCGGGCGTCGGTTTTTTTGGCCGGCTGCGGAGTGCTGGAAGGTGCCGGTTTATCGCAAGCCGCGCGTGGCCGTTATTCCCATTGGCAGCGAGCTCGTAGCGCCGAGCGAGATTCCTGGCCCTGGCCACATTCGCAACTCGAACAGCTACGCCCTCGCAGCATGCGCCAAAGCGGCCGGTTGCGAAGCGGATATGTTCGACATCGTGCCCGACGATGAAGCGTTTCGAAGCCGCCGTTCGCGAAGCGGCGGCAACGCACGATTTCGTGGTCACTTTCGGGCGGCGCCCTCAAACGGCGACTTCCCGACTTCATCAAGCCCGTCGTAGAACGCGCAGGCGAATTGCTCATGACCACTGTGAACATGCGTCCTGGCAAAGCCCAAACCTTCGGCATCGTCGATGGCACGCCGGTGTTCGGCCTGCCTGGCAACCCAGCTGCCGCCTATATGGGCTTCGAGCTCATCATCTCGCGCAGGCCTGCTCAAAATGCAAGGCCGCACCGCACTCGAGCATCCCACGGTCGTCGCGAAGCTCACCTGCGATAAGAAAAAGAAGGATCCCCGTCGACTCTTCATGCGTGCCACGCTTTCCCATGGCGAATCGGGCGAGCTTCATAACGCCCGCGAAGAACCAGAGCTCGGGCCTTTTTCGGTCCTATCCAGAAAACGAACTGCATGGCCGTTTTGCCCGAAGGGAGCGCAAGATGCTCACGCAGGCGACAAGATTACCTGCGTGCTTTTGGATATCGCCGAAGGAACCGTTATCTAATTCGTGAGGCCCGGCGGCGACCAGCCACTTGGGCGGCGTTGCCGGGCCCACTCGAGACGACCCTTCCTCAGGCGCGAGAATTTTCTCCCCGTTTCACGCCAAGGGTTCAAACGGCCATCGCAGATTTGCCGATCATGCGCCTTGGCGCGCAATGCTGCCCGGCGTGGCGGCACAAAGCATGACTTCACCCGACTGGATACCCGACCCTTTTAAGAAAGGCAAAACCCATGACTTTAAATTCGCCATTATCACGTGCTCTGACACGCGTTCCATGAAGGAAGATACGCTGGCGCGGCCCTCGAAGAACTAATTAAGAAAGAAGGCTGGAAGGTTAGCCACATTGTCGTCCAAGACGACCGCGTGCTTATCGCGGGCAGCATTCTCGAAGCCTGCGATGAAATTGGCGCCGATATCGTGCTCACCTGCGGCGGAAGCGGCCTTTCGCCGCGCGATGTCACACCTGAAGCCACGCGCGATGTATGCGACCGCGAGGTTCCCGGCATTGCCGAGGCCATGCGTTATCACAGCCTGCAAATCACGCCTTACGCGATGCTGTCGCGCGCCATCGCCGCACAGCGCGGCAACACGCTCGTCATCAATCTGCCGGGCAGCGAAAAAGCCGCGCGCGAAAACTGGGGAGGCATCGTGGGCGCGCTCGGCCACGCGGGCCACATGATGGCCGGCGAAGGCCACGACAAATAAGGGCTCGACGCCTTCAACGCGTGGCAAGACCAACCTGCTAAATGCTCTGGAGGCATTTAGCAGGTTTCTGAGCACTATTTGCGTTCCCACAAGCCCGTCTTGCCGCCATCTTTCTTCAGCAGACGCACGTCCATGATTTCCATGCCGCGATCGACCGCCTTGCACATGTCATATACGGTAAGACACGCCACGCTTGCAGCGGTCAGCGCCTCCATCTCGATGCCCGTCTTACCCGTAACGCCACACGTCGTCGTAATATGAATGCCTACGCGCCCATCTTCACGTTCACCAGCCAAAACGGGTTCGCAACTCACCTTCGCCTTCGTGATCATAAGCGGGTGGCACATCGGAATAAGCTCGCTCGTCTTCTTCGCCGCCATTACACCCGCCACGCGTGCGCACGCCAGAACATCGCCTTTCGCCGCCGTGCCCGACGTAATAAGCTCAAGCGTCTCGGGCTTCATCGAAATAAAGCCCTCTGCCACGGCAATGCGCTCGGTGTCGGCCTTTCTGAGAGACGTCCACCATGCGAACGTCGCCCTTTTCATCAATATGCGTAAGCTTCTTCCGTCATATCGCTTTCCTCCAAACCAACGGTCAAAGGACAGTCCCTTTGACCTAAACCCCAACGATTAATTTGCAGCATCAAACAAAAAAGCGGAGTTCTCGGAGGAAGCCGAGGGCCCCGCGAAGACCGTCGGTGTTCATTCATGCCCTTCATTCTAAAATGAAACACCGCCTTGAACATGACTTAATGTCATGTTCAATACCTCACTAGGCGGCCGAGCGGCCGCGCCGAGCTCGCGAAGCGAGCCGGCATTCGGCGCATAGTGAGCGAAGCGAACGGTAGCCGACCGGTTCGCGGGCCCTCGGCTTCCTCCGAGAACGGCCGAGTCTATCCGCCAATTTGCGACATGCCGCGCTCGGTTCCGACCTTGTCGTGATGGTCGTCGGGCTTAGCGCCCAACGCTTCCATAAGCACCGCACGAATCGCCCATCGCCACCGTCGCCGCGAAGCGCTGCACGAATATCGTATTCCATCCGAGAACAGGCACGGACGAATTCCTTCCCATCGGCCGTCATACGCAACGATTGCACTTCGCTGCAAAATGGCGCGAAAGCGGGCTAATGAACTCCAACCGTTCCTCGGGCGCCCGGGAACATGAAGTAGCGCGCCCCCACCCTTTCGGCTTCATCGCCCGCCGCCACAAGCGTCGGCAAACCTTCGATCTTAGCCGCTCATTAATAACGTCGAACAGCTCTTCGCTCGAATCACGTCCTCGCGGCCCCATCCGCACCCATGTGTGGAACCAGCGCTTTCGCCCAGGCATATATTCTATAAAGCGCATATGCAAAGGGCGATCGATCGTCATTCGCAAACGCCAGAAAATCCTGTCCCAGGCTGCGAACCGTTACGGCGTTCACTTCACGGGGTCAAACCCCGCAGCGAGCGCGGCTTCGATTCCGTCGAGCGCCTCGTGCAGCTCGCCTCGACGCGTGATATAGCGAAACTGCTCGGGGTCAAGCGTATCAAGCGAAATATTCACGCGCGAAAGGCCCGCCGACGCGAGCTCTTCTGCGTACTTCGGCAGAAGCACGCCGTTGGTGGTGAGGGAAACGTCATCGACACCGGGGGTCTCATGAATGGCGCGAACCAAGTCAACCGCACCCTTCGCGCACCAAGGGGCTCACCGCCCGTCAAACGGAACCGTTTAATGCCCATGGTCGCCGCAACGCGAACCACACGCTCAATTTCTTCAAGGCTCAAAATATCGGAATGGCACAGCGACGTCACGCCATCAGCCGGCATGCAGTAGATGCAGCGGTAATTGCATCTGTCCGTCAGCGAGATGCGCATATAGTCAATCACACGCCCGTGCGAATCTTTCATGAAGGCCCCCTTCGACGGCTTGCGCGCCCCACGCGTAAGCCAGGCTATCTTCCTGGAATTATACCCTCGCAAGAACAAAGAAACGCCGCCGAGACTCAATTCGGTCGACGTTTCAGTATGAAACAAACTCATATGTCACGAAATACGTTCTGCCGCGCTATCGCGATACGAGGTACATGCTTTCCGTCGGTATCTCGATTAAGCAGCTCATCGCCCTCTTCGGGAAGTTCACTCGCAGCAACGGCCAGCTTGTCGACCTTCCATTGCAAATGGAGCTTCAAGAATTTCATCGACTCGTCTTCTTCGGCAATGTCACGCTCGATTTGCTCGATTGTGATCGTGGTCAAGGAACGAGAGCATGACCGATCGCTCGAAGCGCGAATCGCTTACGCGGTCGGCGCGCATGCGGAACACGTTTTCGCCCGGGCCGCTCGCACGCTTCAGGAAGAATGCGCGCACGCCGAACCACCGCACATTGCGAGGCACGGGCTTCGTTGAAGCGAGCGTGATACCCCAATCGGGCAGGTGCACGTGCGCATCGTCGACATACTCGGCAGGCGTCGTATTCTTGCAGCCCGATAGCTTAATCGCGGCAAGGCTCTGCGGATCGTTCACGACGTTTTTTCGGCCCGATTTCCATAATGTGCCCCGCCTCGACTACCGCAATGCGATCGCAGAAGCGGAACGCCTCGTCGATATCATGGCTCACATAGAGAATCGTCCCTTGAATTGCTCGAACAAACCGATGAGATTCTGTTCAAGCGAGCTTTTCAAATGCAGAATCAAGCCGAAAACGGCTCATCGAGCATAAGAATCCCCGGCCGCGCCGCAAGCATGCGAGCAAGCGCCACGCGCTGCTGCTGCCCACCCGAAAGCTGCACGGGATAGCGCTTCTCCATTCCCAAAAGGCCAAAACGCTGCATCTGCTCGCGAATCGCCTCTGCACGCTCGGCCGCAGTGACGCCCTTCGGCAGGCCCGCCGCCACATTCTGTTCAATGGTCAAATTCGGAAACAGCATGTAATTCTGAAACAGCAACGCCGTTTTTCTCTGCTGGGGAGAAAGGTCGACCTTGGCCTTTTTGCCGGGCGCCTTGTCGAAAAACACGGTGTCGTTCACTACGATCTTGCCCGCATCGGGCTTTTCCGATTCCGCAATCGATCGCATCGTGAGCGACTTACCACCCCGATGCGCCCAAAAGGCCAAGCGTTTCATCGCCGGCAGAAAACTGCTGGCTTAAATGGAAACCCCTGAACTTCTTCTCGATATCCACCTCAAGACTCAAGCCAGCCTTTCTCACTCATACCATGCCCCACAATTACCGCAGATGCGACGCCGCACACCGCCGTATCAAAACACCGCGCTTAATTTCCCTCGCGTTTACGGTATTTCGTAGTTCGGCTGCTCCATAAGTTGATGAACAAAATCACCACGAAGCTGAAGGCGATAATAACGGCGGTCCAGAACCACGCAACGGAATCGTTGCCATTCATCCACTCAAAGTAAATGGCGATAGGAATCGTGCGCGTAACGCCCAGATAATTGCCAGCGAGGAACAGAGTAGCGCCAAATTCTCCGAGTGCACGTGCGAACGAAAGCACGGCGCCCGCGGCAATGCTGCTCCATGAGAGCGGCAGCATCAAGCGAACGAAAATCTTCGCGTTGCTCCACCCCAACGTGCGCGCCGCATCGAGCATATTCGCGTCCAGGCTCTCGAATGCGCCCAAAGCGTTTCGATACATGAGTGGGAACGCCACCACCACAGCAGCAATAACGCATGCCGTGGGCTGAAAATCAGAGGGAAGCCGACATCGATCCAGAACTGGCCAAACGCCGTATTGCGACCGCAGAGGTACAGAAGCAAAAAAGCCGCATACCGTAGGAGGCAGCACCGGGAATCGTGAAAATCACGTCGCAGATATTTTCGCACGCGGCGAAATATTGAGGCAGAAATAGGCTGCGAGCAGGCCCAAAACGAAGATGAACACGATCGCGATGCCCGTCGTGCGAAGCGACACCCACAAAGGGCTCCAATCCAAATTGGACAAGAACTCGCCAATAGCAGCGAAGCCCGTCGCCTGCTCTTCAATAACGACGTCGCCCTTCTGAGCGGGGCAACCAAAATCGGCGAACGAAGGCTTGAAATAATTTTTCGTTCTCGCTGTCGGTCAAGTCGCTTCCGTCAACCCCGATAACGAACACGTACGTTTTGTCGGAAACCTTTGACGAATTCGAAGCGAACGGCACCTTTTCAAATACCTTATCGCTCGTGAAATACCACGTATCGAAGCTGGAGAGAGTCTTCGACCCGGCCGCTTGTCCCGCATCGAGGGCCACAAACATCGCCTTGAGCGACGCCTGATCGGCAGGCGACGTCAAATCGATATCCAAATCCCTCGCAATTTTTTTCGGGCACATAGGCGACCACGTACTCGTCGCCCGCGACGAGCTGCGCACACGTTCCCGCATCGCGCCCAACCAAATACGAGTATCCGTGGTATTCACCATCGACATCTCGGTTCGTGCCTTTTGGGCTCGGGAAAAATCGCCTATCGCAAAACTGCTGTTTTCCGCCTCGGCCGCGTCGCCGTTCTTCGAGATAGTCACGCCCGTTGTATCGACCGAAGAATCCGGACGCGGCGACGCTCGAAGCCGTGCTCGGGACATTCGGCGTATCCACATCGCCAAGCGCGTCGTCGGCGAATGCGACGCCAAACGGAACCGCGACCGAAAGCGCGATTGCCGCCGCAGCAAGCCTTGCGAGAAGCGTCTTTGCCTTATGCATATCCATTCCCCACTACGAAAGAGGATGGGCACATAATGCGCCCATCCTCATCACATACTTTTCTGGCACGTAAGCTTTCAAGCGGTTATTAGGCCAGCTCGAAGCCCCACTTCTGCCAAATTTCCTGAGCCTTCTCGCTGTTCTGGCACCAATCCAGGAATTCCTGGGTTGCTTCAACGTTCTTGCTCTGAGAGGTGACGGCGCCGGGGTACACGATGTTCTTGTGCGTGTCGGCAGGAACGGTACCAACGATTTCAACGCCACCAAAAACGGTACACATCAGAAGTGTACACAAACGCCACGTCGACATCGCCAGACTGGGCGTGCTTGCACACGTTGCCTACGGAAGTGTCAAGAACAGGATTGTAGCCCTCGGCGAACGCGCCATTCTTGCCAGAAATGTCTTTGCCGGTCTTGCCCTCGTCATCGCCAGAGGGAACGTACACGCCAACCGTAGAAAGGGCCTGGTCGGCATAGTTGCCAGCAGGAACAGATTCGTCGCCGACGCAGAACGTGTACTTGCCATCGGCGATATCCTGCAGCATGACGTCCTTAAGGCCGCTGCCTTCCTTGGAGACAATCACGAGGTCGTTCTTGAACATGTCGACGCGCGTACCCTCGTCAATGTAGCCCTCTTGACCGCAGTGTCCATGGAACTCTTTGAAGCGGAAATCAGCAGGTCGGCATAGGAGCCAGCGCCGAGCATTTCATTCAGCTCGCCCGAGGACTTGTACTGCGTGTCGGCAAACGTGACATTGCTGTGGCCATCCTCGATGTAGGCAGCCTGAACTTCTTCCATCGCCTTGGAGAGCGAATTCGCCGCAAAACCTGCAGCTCTACCGGTTCGGCCGTGGTTTCAGTTGATGCCTTCTCGTCGGTCGCTTCTTCAGATTTCTGCTCAGACGAGCAGCCCACCATCGCGACCATGGCCGCAAGGGGCGGCAGCAAGCGCGAGAATGGAGAGTTTCTTCCATGCCTTAGCCATAAAATTCCCTTCCCTCGATAGATGTGAGCCCCACCGTCCCTTGAGTGGGCCTTTCTTCAGAAATACCCCATTGGTACGAAATGATACATAACGTGACGTATTTCATGCAGTTTATTCTCTATCGAGTATATTCTACTGTCAAGAAGTTATCCACAGTTTGAAATATTATTTTCACAGCGAAATAAAGGCTCCACCCGGCAACCACGTCTTTGCGATAGAACACATGTTCCCCTCATGCTAATCCAGCCAGAACGGGAATGGGTCTTTGCGGTGGAGCTCTTCCCAAACGGCCCTATCGCCCCATTCCGGCCTCCCGTCGTCGTGCTTCCGGGATGCCGAATAGACGTCGTAGAGCAGGTCGATGTCGGAGTCCCTCGGCATGGTCGCCAGCTTCTCCCTGGCGGTCCTCGCATCCCCGGAATGCGCATGGCACCACCAGAACACGGCCTTCACGCGCTTCAGGGTCGTGAGCCCCCTATGGTTTCGAAGGACGGCCCTGAGCTGGGCGTTCACGCCTCCCTCTATCCTGTTGTTGGTCGAAGGGAGCGGGCCGGCCTTCGTGAGCCCGGGATCGAGGTAGGTGAACAGCGTCCCCGCCGAGACCAGCGAGGACAGCGACCTCCTCGCCTTCCTGAGCCTCTCGTGGGTGTAGACCCGCCTCCCGTCGACGAGCGTGGTGTCCTCGAGGAAGTCGGCCCAGAAGCCGCACCAGTCGAGGTAGCGCTCGCGCCACAGCTCCGCCTGGTGCAGCGTCTCGATATGCATGAGGTCGAGTGCGATCTGGTACAGCTCCCGGCCCGCCTGGAGCTTCGGCCTCGTCGTCGTACACCTCTTGACCTGGGCGTACGCGTGAAACAGGCATCTCTGCACCTTGGTCCGGGGCCAGGCCGCGCGCACGGCCTTGGCGAAGCCGCTGCCGCCGTCGGTGACCACGACGTCGGGCGCCGGTATCGGCTCCATGAGCGCCGACCACGCCCTCGAGTTCTCGGATTGCGCCATGTACCACGAGACCACCCGATCCTCGCTGCAGCAGATCAGCACGACCAGGCGTTCCGCGAGCCAGATCCCGTCGACGAAGAGGACCCGGTGGAACTCGCCGTCGGGCACCGGCATGGGCCAGACCTCCCAGAACTCCGCGGTCCTGCGCCTGAAGGTCCGGCCGGCGCCCGGCATCTCGAGCTGCGTGCCCTTCGACAGCAACCACGACAGGAACTCCTCGAGGCGGGCGGCCGCGTCGTCATAGCGCACGGTGGCCGAAGCGCCGCAGGCGGCGCACCTCCATCTCTGGGCCCCGACGAGGTCTTGCCGTTCCTTTTCATCGACCCGCCGCAGCAAGCGCATTTGACCGCCTTCATGGCGCACCCCCGTCCCGAAAGGTTTTTAACGTTTCCGAAAAAGGCTATCCATCTGAGGAACGGCGAGCGCGAGGACACACATTTTGTCCGAGTGCTTAAATAGGGCCGACGAATTTACATTGATGAAGGGGTCACGTCGATGCCAAATGAGACGTTCAGGAACCGCTTTTACCTCGGCTTTATACGTATTACACCATAAACGGGCGAAAGTTCACCAAATCGACGCCCGCTCGCAAAAAGTCCTTCGCACGAACGCATTCACCGCCGTTTCTTCCCAAGCAGGCCCTCCGTTCGAGCGACCGCTTCACAATAGCGTTGCCTATCCCCTTCGGCCATGATGGTCAATATGGCAAGTTCTTCTGGGGTATTCACATTGATGAAACACCCACGTTCAGGAACCGGCTCATATCCAAAGTTTAAAAAAGTCCTTCGCATGGAACCACGGCATCGACGCGTTCGGAATGCGCCACCACGGCCGCCGCTCGGCAATCGCCAATTGCGGCGAAGCGAACACCATATCGCATGCAATGACGGCAACAAGCGAATGGGACGCCGCTCCAAATGCCGTGGCCAACCCTTGAAGAGACCCTCGCTTCTCGAACGAATCGGGAACGAGCTTCAAAGGACACGGGATGTCCAAATCGCCCAAGAATCCAAGACGCGATGCCTCATTCGTCGTAACAACCAACTCGTCAGCCGCGCAGGCAACCCTCTCAACAATGCGCGTGAGAAGCGGCTCTCCCAAGAAGGGAACCGTCGCCTTGCTTTGTCCCATGCGACGTGATTCCCCACCCGCCTGAATGGCGACGGTAAGTTTCGGACGAACATAGACAGCCTGCAAGAAATCGGCAATTCCTTCAATATCCTCTAACGAAACGAGGGCATGCCCCTTCTTTTTGCCGCCGCGTGCACGCTTTCCATATTGCTCACAACGGCGACCGGAGTCACGCCACGCACCGTACCGATTTCGCAGTATTCCTCGGCGGCAGGAAGGTCGCGATCGTTTCCCGAACGCAGCACTTCAATCACATCAAGGCCGCTTTGGCGAAAACCCTCGACGATCACCAAATCATGGTCAGGCATGCTCGAAACGATATCGTCGCATTCAATTTCATGGTTGAGTTCAGTGATGCGCGCCATGCGCGTCGGGGAAACCACAACCACATCTCGAGAACCAGCTTCGCGGTGTCGATACGAATCCTTTCCGGCACGTCGATATCAATCACAATGGCCGTGATGCTTAATCGACCCGATATCGAATCCCCGCGAAACAAGCTCGGCAATCACCCGAACAAGCAAGGTTGTTTTACCCGAGTTATGACGACCGACGAAAGCAACAGCTGGACTTGGACGATGAATGCGCCCATCGCGCTTCGCGCACTTCTCAGACGATTCGCCCGAAGCTGCGCCCAATGAAACTTTATTCATAATTCTCGTGTTCAACAACAAGGTCATTCTTGATAACGCCAACAAGCTGCTGCAAAGCATCGACAGCGTGCGGGCGAATATCCGCACCGATAAGAACATACATAATAGAGTCGCCGACTTTCAGCGTGCCTAGCCTGGCGCTGCAGTACTTTCGGCGAAGGCGGGCTTAACTGCCGAGTTCGGAATGGGATCGGGTGATCCCCGCCTCTGTGGTCGCGCTCATGCAGGGCGCTCTCGCCCGCACGCCGGAACCAGGGCGACCCTGGGGGCCGCATGGCGACCGAAGCGAAGGATCCATCCGTTCCAGGCCCCGCCATAGAAGAAAGGACTCCCTCTGGGAAGGATGGGTGCAAGCTATACTATTGGCTCGTCCCTATTAGTACCGCTCGCCTGAACGCCTCGCGGCGCTTGCAGCTGCGGCCTATCTACCACGTGTTCTGCATGGGGACTTACCGAAGGGAGAACTCATCTCGGAGACGGCTTCCCGCTTAGATGCCTTCAGCGGTTATCCGTTCCGGGCGTGGCTAGCCGGCCGTGCCGTTGGTCGACAACCGGGACACCAGAGGTGCGTCCACCCCGGTCCTCTCGTACTGGGGGCAGCCTCCATCGATTCTCCTGCGCCCACGGAGGATAGGGACCGAACTGTCTCACGACGTTCTGAACCCAGCTCGCGTACCGCTTTAAACGGCGAACAGCCGTACCCTTGGGACCGACTCCAGCCCCAGGATGCGATGAGCCGACATCGAGGTGCCAAACCTTGCCGTCGATGTGGACTCTTGGGCAAGATCAGCCTGTTATCCCCGGAGTACCTTTTATCCGTTGAGCGACGGCCCTTCCACTCGGGGCCGCCGGATCACTAGAGCCGACTTTCGTCCCTGCTCGGCTTGTCTGCCTCGCAGTCAGGCCCGCTTGTGCTCTTGCGCTCCGCGGACGGTTGCCGACCGTCCTGAGCGGACCTTGCGCGCGCCTCCGTTACTCTTTGGGAGGCGACCGCCCCAGTCAAACTGCCCGCCTGGCACGGTCCCCGGGCCGTCCCCGGGTTAGGCCGCCGACGCGACGGGGGCAGTATTCCAAGGTCGGCTCCGCCCGGGCTGGCGCCCGGGCTTCGCAGCCTCCTGCCTATCCTCTACGCGCCGCGCCTGCGGCCAATGCCAAGCTGCAGTAAAGGTTCACGGGGTCTTTCCGTCCTTCCGCGGGGAATCCGCATCTTCACGGATAATGCAATTTCGCCGGGCCCATGGTCGAGACAGCGCCCAAGTCGTTGCGCCGTTCGTGCAGGTCGGAACTTACCCGACAAGGAATTTCGCTACCTTAGGACCGTTATAGTTACGGCCGCCGTTTACCGGGGCTTGGGTTCACCGCTTCGATCTCTCTAACGGATCCCCGTGACCTTCCGGCACCGGGCAGGCGTCAGACCCTATACTTCGCCTCGCGGCTTGGCAGAGTCCTGTGTTTTTGGTAAACAGTCGCTTGGGCCCTTTCGCTGCGGCCCCCCGGCGCTTCCCGGGCGAGCCGGTACACGCTGGGGGGCGTCCCTTCTCCCTAAGTTACGGGACGATTATGCCGAGTTCCTTGACCATGGTTGCCCCGATCGCCTCGGAATGCTCTTCCTACCCACCTGTGTCGGTTTTGGTACGGGCGGCGTGGGCGCTGCCTAGGGATTTTTCTAGGAGGCATGGAATCCGCGACTTCGCCATAGGGCTCGTCTCGCGTCTCGGGATATGTGGGGACCGGATTTCCCTGGGCCCCTCCCTACGCGCTTTCACGGGGACGTCCAGAACCCCGCTCGCGTATCCTTCCCCGTCGTCCCATCGGTCGTAGCGCGCCCGCGCCGGCACGGGAATGTCTGCCCGTCGTGCATCGGCTGCGCCTTGCGGCCTCGCCTTAGCTCCCGGCTGACCCTGGGGGGATTAGCCTCGCCCAGGAAACCTTGGGTTTTCGGCGGAGCGGTTTCTCGCCGCTCTCTCGCTACTCATGCCTGCATCCTCACTTCCATGCCGTCCACCGGGGCTCGCGCCTCCGGCTTCGCCCGGCATGGAAAGCTCCCCTACCAATCAAATAAATGATTCCGCCGCTTCGGCGCCGTGCTTGAGCCCCGCGCATTGTCGGCGCGCCCCCACTCGACCAGTGAGCTGTTACGCACTCTTTGAATGCATGGCTGCTTCTAAGCCAACATCCTGGTTGTCTGGGCGGGCGCACATCCTTTGCCACTTAGCACGGCCTTTGGGGCCTTGGCGGGCGGTCTGGGCTGTTTCCCTCTCGAGCGCGCAGCTTAGCCCACGCGCTCTGACTCCCGGGGTCCAAACCATCGGCATTCGGAGTTTGGTCTGGGTCGGTAGGCGGTGAGGCCCCCTCGCCGGTCCAGTGCTCTACCTCCGATGGTCAATGCCCGGGGCCAGCCCTAAAGCTGTTTCGGGGAGAACGAGATATCTCCGGGTTTGATAGGCCTTTCACCCCTATCCGCGGGTCATCCCCTCCGTTTTCAACCGAAGTGGGTTCGGGCCTCCACGGGGTCTTACCCCCGCTTCACCCTGCCCATGGATAGCTCACCCGGCTTCGCGTCCGCGGCATGCGACTCAAATCGCCCTGTTCAGGCTCGCTTTCGCTGCGGCTCGGTGTCCCTTAACCTCGCCGCATGCCGCGACTCGCAGGCTCATTCTACAAAAGGCACGCGGTCACCGTCGTCAGAACGGCTCCCGCTGCTTGGGGGCGCACGGTTTCAGGCGCTGTTTCACTCCCCTCTCGGGGTGCTTTTCACCTTTCCCTCGCGGTACTGGTTCGCTATCGGTCATCGGAGAGTGTTCAGCCTTGGAGGGTGGTCCCCCCTGCTTCGGACCGGGTTTCACGTGCCCGGCCCTACTCTGGATCGAGAGCCGCGAGTCCGGACCCTTCGCGTACGGGGCTCTCACCCGCTGCGGCCGGCCTTCCCATGCCGTTCCGCTCGAATCCGGTTTTGTAACTCGCGCCCGGGCCTGGGGGCCCGGGGCGTCTCGTCCCGCAACACCTGCGAGGCAACGGCCCCAGCCTTGGCGCCGTCGCAGGTTTGGGCTCGCGCGCTTTCGCTCGCCGCTACTCGCGCGATCTCGGTTGATTTCTCCTCCTCGGGGTACTTAGATGTTTCAGTTCCCCCGGTTGTCCCCGCGTGGGATGGTCTCCCACGCGGTAGCCGCCCATGACGGCGGCTGGGTTCCCCCATTCGGGAATCCCGGGATCGAGGGCCGTTTGCGCCTCCCCCGGGCCTATCGCGGCTTGCCGCGCCCTTCGTCGACTTCCGATGCCAAGGCATCCGCCGTGCGCCCATGGTACCTTGCGCCCTCGGGGGAATCCCCCCCGGGGCGGAAGGCCTGGAGCATGATGGTACATGGTATCTGTATCAATGGAATAAAATAAGGAAATTGCTTTCATCCGCCATGAAGATGCGCAAGCGTTCCCCGCTGCTTGTTTGCAGCGTAAATTGCTATGCGCTAATGTCTTTCATGACATGGAGATAAGATATGTTGATATCTTCGCTTCGAATCGCTATGCGGCTCTCAAGGTGCCCGGGAATCCCGGGAGCCGGATGCTGGGACGGAATATGGGTCCAGGCTGGGCCTCGTCCGGCGGACTCCGATGCTCCGGACTCGGTCTTTTCTGAATGATAGGGTGTTCTCCCTAGAAAGGAGGTGATCCAGCCGCACCTTCCGGTACGGCTACCTTGTTACGACTTCACCCCCCTCACCCTCCACACCTTCGACGCCTCCGCCCCCTTTCGGGGTTCGGCCGGCGGCTTCGGGTGCAGACGACTCGGGTGGTGTGACGGGCGGTGTGTACAAGGCCCGGGAACGTATTCACCGCGGCGTGCTGATCCGCGATTACTAGCAACTCCGGCTTCACGCAGGCGGGTTGCAGCCTGCGATCCGAACTGGGGCCGGCTTTAGGGATCCGCTCCCCCTCGCGGGGTGGCAACCCGTTGTGCCGGCCATTGTAGCACGTGTGCGGCCCAGGGCATGAGGGGCATGATGACTTGACGTCGTCCCCGCCTTCCTCCGGCTTGACGCCGGCAGTCCCGCGTGAGTGCCCAACTGAATGCTGGCAACACGCGGCGGGGGTTGCGCTCGTTGCGGGACTTAACCCAACACCTCACGGCACGAGCTGACGACAGCCATGCACCACCTGTATCGGCTCCTCTCGGCCACGGGGTCTCCCCCGCTTCACCCATATGTCAAGCCCTGGTAAGGTTCTTCGCGTTGCTTCGAATTAAGCCACATGCTCCGCTGCTTGTGCGGGCCCCCGTCAATTCCTTTGAGTTTTAGCCTTGCGGCCGTACTCCCCAGGCGGGACGCTTAATGCGTTGGCTGCGGCACGGGGGGATCGTCCCCCCCACACCTAGCGTCCATCGTTTACGGCTGGGACTACCAGGGTATCTAATCCTGTTCGCTCCCCCAGCTTTCGCGCCTCAGCGTCGGTCTCGGCCCAGAGGGCCGCCTTCGCCACCGGTGTTCCACCCGATATCTGCGCATTTCACCGCTACACCGGGAATTCCGCCTCCCCCTGCCGCATCCGAGGCTTCCAGTTCGGGGCGCTTCCGGGGGTTGAGCCCCCGGCTTCGACGCCGCCGCTTGAAAGCCCGCCTACGCGCGCTTTACGCCCAATGAATCCGGATAACGCTCGCCCCCTACGTATTACCGCGGCTGCTGGCACGTAGTTAGCCGGGGCTTCTTCTGCGAGTACCGTCATGGTTCTTCCTCGCTGAAAGCGGT
>VOFB01001247.1_pt1 | contig 19893 bp, 23 predicted proteins | sample 5384141 | NCBI WGS metagenome assembly VOFB01 (sample SAMN12384721, study PRJNA508395) | human gut metagenome | isolation source: healthy gut A | host: Homo sapiens | reverse complement strand
CAATACATGAGTCCCAATGCCCAAAGCGCGATAACGTTTCCGTAGGAAAACTCAATATCGTCTTTCACGACGTATCCATGCTTGGCTTCGGCAATTTGATTTTGACCCTTGTTCTTTCCGCCCACCTCGAACGTAAGCCCATCGATCTCGAAATCGGAAATCTTCGATGCGGTCACCTTGTGCCCCACGCGCATTTGGTTGAAAGAACGTCTCGCACATTACTGCCAATATCTTCACTTCCTTCACTGAGGTTGTACAGAATATTGGTGTTGTCGAGATACACTTTCTCAGTTTTTCCAAGCGCGCCAAGCCCGCCCGCATTCGTGCGCAGCTGCGCAACCATGCCCGCTTTCTCCATATACAGCAGGTAGTCTTCGACGTTGTTTCGACTCACTTGAATTTGACTACCCAAGCTTGTCATATTCGGTTTGAAGGGAGCCAACGTACCCACTATCGCCATAAGCCGCTTCAGTTTGCGGCCGGTCGCCGCCGTCATGCCCGCAAACTGGGGAATATCAACCTCGAGCGTTCGTGTAATGACCTGTCCAAGCTCAATATCGAACTGTTCGTCGTCACCAAAGGGATAATAGCCGCAACGCAAATAGTCTTTGAACAAGGGCAACGGGTGTTCGACCCCAGGAATTTCCTCCTTATGCGCAAGTATGTCCGCAAGCGAAAGGCACGGAGCATGCACGCCGTGACGAACGGCTAAATATTCTCGGAACGACATTCCCTGCATAAGGTATTTCGGCGCACGGCGACTCAAGTCGGCCTCGCCTTTCTCGATATCAAGAACCGAGGAGCCTGTGAAGTACACATGCAAACCAGGAAGAGAATCGTACATGAGCTTGAGTTCGCGCGACCAGCCTTCGTATTTATGAACCTCATCGATAAAAAGATATTTGCCGCCGTTTTTAAAAAACTCCTCTGCCAGGCCATACAAGGAATGGTTGGCAAAATACATATGTTCGGCCGAAACATACAATGTGTCGTCCGTCGAGTGATGTTCCTTGATATGTTGTAAAAACAGCGTCGTTTTGCCAACGCCACGTGGCCCGACCAAACCAAGCATGCGATTGTCCCAGTTGATTTTGTCGTACATATATCGGTGGAATTCATCGTTTACGCTTTTCAGTTGACGATTCATGTACTCGTAGAGCCGCTCCATGAAGCACCACCTTTCAAATAGCACTCCTACAGTGCAATTTTAACTCGAAATCGCACTGTAAGAGTGCGATTTTCTTCACCCCGCCGTACAAAGCGGCTGCGCCAGCACGACATGTTTCCTCAATGAGATTGCATCATCGTGGCACGCCCCTTTGCAGCACCGCTGTGCGCGATACAATAGCCCTCGCACTTCGCGGGGTCACCCAAAATTCGAGAACAGAACGCCCGCGTTTATTACAACCAATGTAGAAAGGCATCGCTTTGATGCAGATACCTTCTCGCGAGCATGAATCTCGCAGCATACCCGCGCGTTTTGCGGCGCTGTTTGCCGCCATCGCCCTTGCGCTGTGCTGCACATTGCCGCTCGCCGCATGCGAGAGCGGCTCTTTCAGCGGCGCCCAAACGAACACCCCCGCCGCCGTGCAGATTGCCGACATTCCCGAATACTCGGGTGCGCTTTGCATTGACGTCAACAACGGCGAGCCAGGCTTTACCGACGACGACTTCAAACGCGGCGCATTCATGGAATTCTCCGACCTCGATTTCGAAGGGCGCTGCGGCGCGGCATTCGCGCGCATCGGTACCGACACGTTGAGCAACGCGCCTCGCGGCGACATTTCGCAGGTGCACCCAAGCGGCTGGGAGCAGCACCGCTACGACTTCGTTGACCAGGAAATGCTCTACAACCGCAGCCACCTGATCGCGCATCAGCTTTGCGGAGAAGACGCCAACGAGAAAAATCTCATCACGGGCACGCGCACCATGAATTCTGTTGGCATGCCTTATTACGAAAACATCGTGGCCAATTACGTGAAGCAAACGGGCAACCACGTGCTCTATCGCGTGACGCCCATTTTGCCGCGAACGACCTCGTGGCACGCGGCGTGCAGATGGAAGCGGAATCGATCGAAGATGGCGGGCAGGCCGTTCGCTTCAACGTGTTCGTGTACAACGTGGAACCCGGCGTGGAAATTGATTACGTCACGGGCAAAAAGTCGTGAGTCGAGCGACGTGCCACATGTGGCGACCGGTGGCGAGGCAACCACTACCGGCGCGAGCACGGCGCCGAACGCGACCGGCAAAGAAACCAGCAACGCATCTGTCAAAAGCCCCAATGGAAATGCTCGCTCAGAGAGCGCGAACAATACGACCCCGAAGGGCGATGCCGAAAACGGCCAACCCAACCAGGCAACCAACGCAGCCGGTTCGAGTGGCACAAAGAATCCCAGCAACGGCGCGGGTTTCGAGGAAGGTTCAGCCACCTCATATGGGTCACAAGAATACGTGCTCAACACCAAGAGCATGAAATTTCACCGCCCAACCTGCTCTTCGGTCGACGACATAGCCGACAACAACAAACAAGAAGCCACAGCCACGCGCGACGAGCTTATTTCGGAAGGTTATTCGCCCTGCAAACAGTGCAACCCCTAAAAACGCAAGCGCGAAAAACAACCGCGTGGGAACGAGAAGAGTCACGCGCATAGAGTGTCGTTTCCCACTCAAACTCGACCGTCGCGTTCAAGCAAAAGGCCCGCTCATCGAGCGGGCCTTTTCTGATATTTCAGGGAGGGCATCGAACCCAAGCGCCAAGAATCACCTCGCGCGTTGACCAAGCAACCTGTCGCAGTTTTACGCGGCCACAAGCACTTCTTTCAAAGCCTGTTCGCAGTCGAAATCGATTTTCTCGTTACCGTTTTCGCGGTCGATGCGAATAACCGTACCTTTCAAGTGCCTTCTTCCTGCTTCTCTTCATCGGCAGGCTTGAATTCGTCGGTTTGCACCACAAAGCGATAATCGAACTTGGCCTGATCGGGCATCGCCTTTTTGTCAAACCCATACTTCAGGTTCTGCAGAATACTCTGCATGCCCTCGACTGCCGTAGCGCCCTTGAGTCCCACAACGCCGCTTTCGCTGTTGTACAGCGCCGTCGGCGACACGTAAATCGTGCGAATCTGACGCTGACGCTGACGTTCGAGGCGGGTAATAACCGCCGCAATAACCGCGATACCAACCCACCACACAATGGCAAGAACCAAATCGAACGGGTTATCGATATGGTTGAAGCCCAGGTAATACCACAGCGCGAGCAGCAGGGCGGCAGCAATGGCGGAAATGCCCAGCACAATGAAATTGCTCTTCTTCATGGCTTAGGCCTCCATTCCCGCGGGATGATTGGTGGCAACAGGGGACCCGCTCGAGTCTTTCCCGTCGTCGCCACCACCAAGAATGTTGTTCATATCGTTCTTCAGCTTACGCGTGTGGTTTCCGCGACGCAGCCACACCGCAACACCGTAGAGGGCAGTCAAAATCATGACCAGAATCATGTACCAATGCACCCAGCAATGCGCGGCCTGTTCTTTGCCCAACGGGTTCTCGGAATCGTAAATCTGCTCTTCGGTGGCCTTATCGCCCGTCACCGTTTCGTAAGCTCCCCCGAGCGCGTCAGCAACGACATCTGCAGGACCGGCGGGTTCAGTCGTCGTGGGAGGCACGACAACCGGGCCACCGGGCTGCTGCGGGCCAGGAACAACCGGCGCCAAACGGCCTCAACAGTAAGCACGCCGAGCTGCTCGGTAATCTCGTAGTTCGCCGAGTCAACCTCGCCCCACGTCAGGGTATAGGTGTTCGCGCTCGAGCCAACTTCAGTCTGGCTTCCCGTCGTGCGACCCGTTACTACATCGCCCGCAACCAAGCCATCAACCTTCAACGTGGCGTTGGTAAGCGCGCTGCCATCATAGGTCTTCGTGGCCGAGCCAGTTTCGATGTTCAAAGGCGCCGGGGTGACCTGGATTTCGCCATCGATCTTTGCGAATCTTCAGCTCGTCGGTCACGTCTTTGCCCTGGGCGTTGCGAATCACGAGCGTGTCGGCAGTAGCGGCAACCGTGCCGTCGGCGACATTGGTCGCGCTCGCGCTCGACTCAGCCTTCTCAAGCGTGTAGCCCTCGGGGAGCTCGCTCACCGAAACGGTGGCGCCATGCGCCTGGCCGTCGTAGGCAAAGGTTCCGCCCGTGGTGGTGACCACGATTTCGTCAGCGTTCTCGGTAACGGTGAGCGTGCCGAGCTGCTCGCTGGCGAGCGTATAGTTCTTGGCCATCTGCTCGCTCGCAAACGTAAGCTCGTAAGTGTTGGTCGAAGAGCCAACACCGGGCTGCTCGCCCGTTACGACAAACGCCGCGTCGGAATCGCTCACAAGGCCATCGACTGCGCTGCCCTCAAGGTCGGCGCCCACGATGCCCGCGCCGTTGTAGACCTTGGTCGCGCCGGCGGTCACAACTGTGTAGGGCTTCGGCGTAATCTGGTAAGACTGAGCGACGCTGCCCGCGTAGTTGCCCATGCCCGTAACAGTTACGGTAATGGAGCCGGTCACGTTGGTGAAGTCGGCCTTGGCCTCGCCGTTGGCGCCCGCGTAGGAAACGGCGTAGTCCACGCCCTCAGCGAGCGTCTTTTCGCCGTCGGTCACAATGGGCACGAACTTCTGCTCGGCGCCGGTGTACCCCTTATCGGAAGGCGCGCTCACCTTCATGCCGTTGGCATCGCCGGGCACGATGGACTTCGGCGTCACGGTAAGAGAGCCGAATGCCGCTTCAATCGCATAATTGTCAAGGTTCGTGCCGGGCTTCGCTTCCCAGGTGAAGGTATTGCCCTGAAGCGTGGTGCCTTCATCGGTGCGCGAACCGGTGAACGTAAGGTTCACGCCCTGGCCGTCAACGAATCCGTCGTTGGTCGCCAACGCCACGTCGCCATTCACGAGCGGAGTGCCGTCATAAGGCTTCGTAAGGTCACTCGATACGAGTTTCACAGCCTTCTTCAGAATTTGATACGTCACATCAACGGAGCCCTCATAGTTGCCCTTACCCTTCACGGTCACGGTCACCGTGCCCGCGTTGGTGGTATCGGCGCTATACGAAAGCTCGTAGTCGGTGCCTTCAGAAAGCGTGGTCTCGCCATCTTTCACCACAGGCTTCTGCTGCTGAGAGGCACCATTGTAGACAACATCGCTCGGCGTCTGCGCTTCGAACGCGCGCTTCAGGCTCGGGCCGTCAGGCTCGCTCGGGTTAGGCTGCGGCGTATTGCCGATAGCCTCGGTGTCGCTGCCCGTAACCGGGTTGCCCTTCGGGTCGCTGCCCGTGGCGGTCGCGACGTTCGCAAGCGTACCGGCAGCGACGTCTTCCATCGTCACCATATAGCTCGTGGTGAACGTCTTTGTCTCGCCCACGGCTAAATCGCACGTCTCATCAAGGCCAGTCTTCGCATCGACAACCTTCACGTTGGACAAAGCTACGTTGCCCGTGTTGGAAACCGCAATGGCGTAGTTCACAGTATCGCCCGTGCCGTACACGCCCGCTTCTGCCTTCTTCTCAACGCTCAGCGCACCGTTCATGGCCTCGGTCGTGGTGGTGGCAGAGCCCTCGCCCGTCACCGTGCCGCCCTTGGGATCGGTACCCTCGCCCTTGGCGACGTTCACGATGGAGCCATTCACGATGTCAGATTCCTGCACGGTGTAGGAAGTGTCAAAGGTCTTCGATTCGCCCTTGGCCAAATCGAACGCATCGCTCGTGAAGCCGGTGAGCTCGTCGGTAACCACGACGCCCGTCAGGTCAACGTTGCCGTTGTTGATAGCGGTGATGGTGTAGCTCACTGTGCTGCCGGCAGCAACATCAGCGGAGCCGTTATTCGATTTCTGGATGCTCAACGAAGGTTTGGCGGTCTCGGTCGGGTCATCCTTGGTGCCGGGCGCTCCGGGATCAACCGGCTTGTTCGGGTCGGGCGACACGCCAGAAGCCGTGGCCTCGTTATGCACGCTACCCGCAACCACGTCGGCCTGGGTGACCTCGTACACGTAGTTCACGCTGAATTGCTCTCCGGGAGCAAGCTCGGCACGCGTGTCGCTCTGGCCCGGGGCAAGCGTGGCGCCAGCCAGGTTATCGGTCGCCTTCACGTTGGTGAGCGTGAGGTTGCCTGTGTTCTCGACCGTTACCGTATAGGTAACCGCATCGCCTTCCTTGACCAGCGTGCCTGCAGCGACGTCGCTCGTCTTAGTAATGCGCAGCGCCGGGTTTGAAGGCTCGACGGGCCTGTCGGTGTTCGCGCCGATGGTCTCGTCATCGGAGCCCTGCGGCGTAACGTCGGCGCCCGTCTTCGGGTCGTGAATCGGGTCGGCAGTCGCAGTTGCCACATTGGTATAGGAACCAGCGATGATGTCGGCTTCATCAACCACATGCGTGGTGGTGAAGGTGCGCGTCTCACCCACGGCAAGCGTATCGATGGTCTCGTTCAGGCCGGTCTGCCCGTCTGCAACCTTCACGTTCTCGTAGGGGACCTTGCCGTTGTTGGTCACCTTGATAGTGTAGACAACCCCCCTCGCCGAGCTTGTAAGAGCCACTCGCGGAAGCCGCAGCGGTCTTTTCAACGTTCAACGTGGCGTTCACCGCATCGACCGGCTGATCGTTTTCGCCAGGCGTAGGCTCAGGATTGACCTTCGGGTCGGGTGTGGTGCCGCCGGCAGTGGTGGCAACGTTGAACACACTGCCCGCCAGAATGTCATCACTCGTCACCACATGCTTCGCGGAAATGGCATCAGTCGTAGCGCCGGGGGCAAGCTCGTCAATAGTAACGGGCCGAAGCCGTCGGCGTTGTTATCGATAACCTTGAAGCCCTTGGCGGTGAGGGTGCCGTTGTTGGTCACAGTAATCTTGTATTCGATGGTATCGCCCAACTTGAAGGCACCGGATTCGCCCGTGCCCTCATTGGTGACGACCTTTTCAACCGCAAGGTGCGCGCTGCCGGGGACGAGAGGCTTATCGGTGTTCGCGCCAATGGTTTCAGTCGCTTCGCCCTGAGGCGTATGCGACGTGCCATTGCCGTCGACAATCGGGTCGGCCTTTGCCGTAGCGGTGTTCACATACACTACCGGCAACGATGTCTTGTTCGGTAATAACATGCTTCGCTTTGTACGTCTTCGTCTCGCCCACGGCCAGCGTGCCAATAACCTCGTTCAGGCCAGTTTGAGCATCGGAGACCTTCACGTTGCTGTACGCGACGTTGCCGCTGTTGGTCACGCTAATCGTATAGGCAACCTCTTCGCCCAGCTGGTAGGCCTCGCCATTGGCGGGTGCGGCTGCTTGCTTGGCCACCGTAAGCGTCGTGTTCACGGGGTCAACGATCTTCGTATCTTCGCCAGGCGTCACGGGAACTTCGGGAGGCCGGGTCGGGCGAGGTGCCCTTCGCCGTGGCCACATTATTCACCTTGCCCGCAAGCACATCGGCCTCGGTCACCGTATGGGAGGCGGTGAACGTTTCGGACGCGCCGGTTCCAGGCTCGATAACCTTCTCGCCGAAGTTGTCGGCGTTGGCATCGGAAACCTTCACGTCGGTCGCCGTGAGGTTGCCCGTGTTGGTAACCGTGATGGCGTATTCGATTGTCTCGCCGAGCTTGAAGGCACCAGCCTCGCCCGAGCCATTCTGCTCGGCATGCTTGACGATCGTGATGTGCGCGTTCGGCGTATCGGTGGGTTCGTCTTTCGTGCCCGGGGTCACGGGAACTTCGGGAGCGTTCGGGTCGGGCGAAGTGCCCTTCGCCGTGGCAACGTTGGTCACCGTGCCCGCGAGCACATCAGCCTCGGTCACCGTATGGGTTGCCTCGAAGTCTTCGGACGCGCCGGGCGCCAGGCTCTCGATAACCTTCTCGCCGAAGTTGTCGGCGTTGGCGTCGGAAACCTTTACGTTGCTAGCAGTGAGGTTACCGTCATTCACAACATGGATGCTGTAAACGATCTTTTCGCCGAGCTGGTAGGCCTTGCCGTTTTCAGGCGTGCTCGTGGTGGTTTTAACCACAGTGACGTGGCCCGCCGCAGGACCCGTGGGGTCGGTGGTAGTGCCAGGCGTAACGTCGAGCGTACCGCCGCCGTTGGGGGTGCCCGTTGCAGTAGCGCTGTTGCGCACGTTACCAGCAAGCACGTCTGCCTCAGTCACCGTGTACACGTAGTTCACCGTGGCAGATGCGCCCGGAGCAAGCGTCCCAACGTTGGCATTCTGGCCCTCAGCGAGCTGGACGCCAGCAAGCTCGTCGCTTACCGCAACGTCGTTTGCGGTAAGGTTGCCGTCGTTGGTCACCGTAACGGCGTATTTGATTGTCTCGCCCAGCTGGTACGCGCTACCGTTTGCGGGCGTGCTCGTGGTCGCTTTTACGACGCTCAGGTGCGCGTTGAGCTTAGCAACGTCAACCTCGTCGGTATTCTTGTAGCTCTTGCCGTTGCCGAACGTGACAGTCGCGGTATTCACGAACGTGCCAGCCAGCAGGTCGGCCTCAGTGATGGTGTAAGTCGCATGCGCCTCGATTGACGCTCCAGGGGCGACGTTCTTAAACACGCTCTGGTCGAGCGTGACGCCCTCGATTTCCGAGATGGTCATGGTCTGCGGCGTATCGTAGACGTTCTTCGCCGTAATAGCGAAGTTCACCGTGGCGCCAAGGTCATAGGTGCCGCTCTCGTGGCCCTTATTGATGACCTTGCTGTTGTCGATATCGTCGGTCACCTTGAGCTTGCCGATGACGGGCGCAACGGTGTAGTTGCTTTCCTTAGCAGTACCATCCCACGCGATGCTGTAAAGTGTTATCGCTTTCGCCCACATAGGTCTGCGAGCCCGTGGTGGCGAAGGTCGCGGTTTCATTGCTCACGAAGCTTCAATGGCGCCATCGGCGGTAAGCGCGTTGCCGTTGTACTCAGCCTCCGCACCGTACGTAGTCACCGTGAGTGTCGCAGGCGTCACTTTGATGGTGCCGGGAATCTTCTTGATATCGAGCTTATTGGTCACGTCTTCACCCTGGGCGTTTTTTACTGACCAGGGTATCGGCGTCGGCAATCACGTCGTCGGTTGTGACATCGGTAGCCGTCGCGCTCGACTCAGCCTTCTCAAGCGTGTAGCCCTCGGGAAGCTCACTCACCGAAACGGTGGCGCCATGCGCCTGGCCGCTGTAGGTGAACTCGCCACCCGTGGTGGTGACCACGATTTCGTCGGCATTCTCGGTAACGGTGAGCGTGCCGAGCTGCTCGCTGGCAAGCGTATAGTTCTTGGCCATCTGCTCGCTTGAGAACGTGAGCTTGTAAGTGTTGTTCTTTGCGTCGCCGCCGACCTCGGTCTGAGAGCCGGTCACGGTGAAGGTAGCATCGCTGCCGTCCACCAGGCCGTCGATCGCGTTGCCTTCAAGCTCGGAGGCTTTGAGCGGCTTGCCGTCGTAGGGCTTTTGAGCCAGTTGCGGTCTTCACGCTGTATTCCTTCGGCAGCACCTGATAGGTACGCGCGAGCTCCCCCGTGTAGTTACCCTTGCCAACGATGGTCACGGTAATAGCACCCGTGACATTAGTACGATCCTCGGTACTGTAGCTCACTGCGTAATCGTCAGCGGAGAGCTCCTTATCTCCGTCTTTCACGACGGGCGTCCAGGTTTGGTCGGCGCCGTTGTAGGTGACGTCGCTCGGGCTGCTAACGCTCATGCCATTATCGTCGGTAGGCATGATGCTCTTTGCCTTGATGGAGAGCTTACCAAGCTCGGTCGCAATGTTGTAGTTGCTGGCAGTGAAGCCATCTTTCCAAGTGTAGGAAATCAGGTTGTCGACGGTGCCATCCGCGACGGTCGTCACGGTGCCAGCAGCCTTAAGGTCGTTGATCTGACTCTGGAAGAGCTCGGCCGCGCCCGAAACGTTCACCGCGGCATCGCCCTGGGGCTCGCCGGTGTAGGTGAACTCATGACTGTTGGAGCTCAGGGCAACAGAAGCAGGCGTGATCTGGTAGGTGCGGGTCACGGTGCCGGTGTAGTTGCCCTTGCCGACAATGGTCACCTTAATGGAGCCGGTGACGTTGGTGAAGTCGCCGGTACTGTAGGTAACGTCGTAGTCGGTACCCTCAATGAGCTTGTTTTTATCTTTGTCAATAACGGTCGGCACCCACTTGTGCTCGTTGGCATCGTAGGTGACGTCGCTCGGCGAATCGACTTCAACGCCCGTGTAGGCACCGGGAGTCGGGTCGGTGGGGTTAATAGACTGCGCCGTAACGGTAAGAGCCCGTTCGCCTTCGTAATTTCATAGTTGTCGAGGTCGGTATTCGCACCGGCCTTGATGGCGTAGGCGTTCGACGTGCTACCCACAGTGGTCTGCTCGCCACTGAAGTCGCACGAGAAGCTTTCGCCCGTCACGAGCGAACCATCGGTCACGCTGGCCTCATGCTTCGTAAGCGCTATGCCGTCATAGACCTTAGATGCGGAAGCGGAAGCAACCGTCACGGGGCGCTTGGTCACCTGCAGCGTAGCTTTGCCAGTGAAGACGTTGCCAAACTGGTCGGTAACATCTTCGCCCACGGCATCCTTAATGCTGTAGGTATCGACCTCGGCAGTAGCGCCGCCCACGTTCGTGACGGAACCCTTTGTCGTGGCCGTAAGCGTATAGCCCCGCCGGCAGGCCGTAGGTAGTCACACCGGCGCTGGTAAGCGCAGTACCGTCGTAGGGCTTGGATGCGCCCTGCGGAATCACCATAATCGCGGCCATATTCTTGGTGACCTCAAAAGGGTGCCCAGGTGCTCCTCAACCGTGTAGTTAGACTGTTTGGCAGTGTCGCCCCAATCGATGGCATAGGTATTGGTGCTGGAGCCGACCTCGGTCTGGGAGTCTGTGGTGGTGAAGGCAGCTGCCTCGTTGTCCACAAAGCCCGTAACCTCGCCGTCGGCGGTCAGGGCATTGCCGTTGTACTCGGCCTTTGCGCCGTAGGTCACCTTAAGCGTTGCGGGCGTAATCTTGATAGTGCCAATACCCTTGGTAATCTTGAGGTTTGCGGTCACATCTTCGCCCTGCGCGTTGACGATCACAAGCTCATCGACGTTGGCAATCACGCCGTCGCCGTCGGTCGCATCGGTGGCCGCGGCGTAAGAGACAGCGGTCTTGACGGAATAGCCCTCGGGCAGGCCGGTAACGGTCACGTCGACACCGTGAGTCTGACCATCATAGGTTCCGTTGTAGTTACCAGGAGTGGCAATAATCTCGTCGGTGGTCTCGGTCACCGTAAGGGTGCCGAGGTTCTCGGAGATGGTGTAGTTGCCCTGCTTGGCCGCGCCAGTCCAGTTGATGGCATAGGTGTTGGTGCTGGAGCCGACCTCGGTCTGGGATCCCGTGGTGTTGAAGGTAGCGGTCTCACCGTTGACGAAGCCGGAGATAGTGCCCTCAGCGGTGAGTGCCTTGCCGTTGTAGACCTTGGAAGCGCTGGGCGTAGTGACAGTCAACTTAGCCGGGATAATCTGGTACGTACGGGTCACTTCGCCGGCGTAGTTACCCCTTACCAGTAACGACAACGGTAACAGTGCCAACATTGGTCTTGTCCTCAGAGAAGGCCAGGTCGTAGTCGGTGCCCTCGACGAGCGCCGTGTCGCCATCCTTAACTTCGGGCTTCTGCGCCTGTTCGGTGCCACTGTATACAACGTTAGGAAGAGCGCCAACCGTTATGTCGGACGCGGTGATGCTCTTAGCCGTAACAGTGAGCTTGCCGTCGGTCAGAGACTGGATGTAGTAGTTGTCTTTGTTAGTAGCAGTACCCCACTCGATACTCTCCTTTGCAATATTGACGGAGGAGCCAACCTCGGTCTGGGAGCCTTCGGTTTGAGCGGTAGCGGTCTCACCGTCCACAAGGCCCTCGATAACGCCACCCGCGGTGAGCGGCTTGCCGTCATAAGGCTTGGAAGCGCTGTCGGCAATGACCTTGAGCGGGCAGGCGTAATCTTGTAGGTCTTGGTGGCGATGCCGGTGTAGTTACCGATGCCGGTAATAGTCACCTTGATGGTCTTCGCATCAGTGAAGTTATCAGTGTCGTAGGAAACCGTGTAATCGGTGCCCTCAATCAGCGCTTTGCCCTTGGCGTCTTTGACCTCGGGGGGTCCACTTATGCTCCTCGCCGTTATAAATGGAATCGGAAGGATTGCTCATAGTGACACCCGTGTAGCTCTCGGGATTCTTGGGGTCGGGCACGATGGACTGTTCCGTTACCTCAAAAGGGTGCCGAGGTGTTCACCAATGATGTTGTAATTGCTCGCAGCACCAGCTTTGAGCTTGTACGATATGGTGTTTTCGCTCTTCCCAACCACAGTTTGGGAGCCAGTCGCATGAACCTGGCCGTCGTCGGCGAGGTCGGTCCAGATGAAACCGGTGTCAGCACGGTTCCGGGCCTATGTCGACCCAATCCTTGGTGAGGGCAGCACCGTCGTAGACCTTGGTCGCACTTTGCGGAAGTCAGCTCGACGTCGCGCTTATTAATAGTGAGGGTTTGTTCGGCGTACTTGTAACCACTGTAGTTATCAGCAGAGGCGCGAACCTCGATCGTCACCGTACCGGCATTAATTGCCGTAACCACGGACGCGTCGCTACGCCACTCGGTGTCAGGCGAGCCCTTAACGCGGTACTCAAGGCTCACATTAACGCCAGCAACGGACGCACTTGCGCTCGCCGAACCAGCAGAATGAGACTCGGCGTTGTAAGTGTATTCGACGTTGTTGGGCGTGATGACCAGACCATCCTCCGCAGAAAGCGCAGTGATGGAGAGCTTGCCCTCTTTCTTGGTGATGTCGTAGTTGCCCGCCTTGAAGTTGACGCCCTCGTCGTAAACGATGGTATTGACAACCTCGCCCTCGGCAACCGTGATCACGGAGCCGGTAGCGCGAACGTTGGTGACTTCGCCGTCAACAAAGCCGTCACCTTCCACGATGACATTAGGCCTGGTAAGAGCAGTGCCATCGTAGGGCTTAGAATCTGTCACGCTTTCGAGAATCACAGAGCGCTTGAGAATCTGGTATTTCACGTCGGCGCTGCCGGAGTATTTGCCCTTACCGGTCACGGTAACCGTAACGGTGCCGACGTTAGTAGCGTCCTTACTGTGAAAGCGTATAGTCAACGTTCTTCACCAGAGTCTTATCCCCGTCCTTAACGACGGGCTCCTCCTGCTGAGGCTGGCCGTTGTACGTGACGTTCGCAGGAGCCTCAACCTTCATGTTCTCGCCAGCCTTGATATCCTTGGGCGTGATGTTCAGCTGACCATCGTCAACCACGAACGTAACCTTGGAGAAGTTCTGGTTGTTGTTGAGTGAAGTCGCTAGGTTTGAGCTCCATGTCGTAAGTACCGACGTTGGTGCCCTTGACAGTGTCGTTGCCGCTAAAGGTGAAGTCGGATTTCTTGTACAACTCATTAGAGGGACGAGAATCCATAACCAGAGACGGACTTTTCAGTGCCATCGTACTCAAAGCTATCACTGTTCTCGGTGATGGTGACGACGACCTCGTTCTCGTCAGCGGTCACAATGAGCTTGCCGTACTTGGGCGTGACCCAGTAGTCGGCCGCGCTGGTGCCCTCGGTGAAGGTATAGTCGAGGGTGTTATCGCTCTCGCCCTTCTCGGTCTGGGAACCAGTAACGTTGAAGGAAACACCTTCGCCGTCGATAAAGCCAACACCTTCGCCCTTGGCGGTTGCGGTGACGGTGCCGTTGGTAAGCGGAGTTCCGTCATACGGCTTGTTGCCGCCCGCGGATTCCAGGGTCACAAGACGCTTGGTGATCGCGATGCTCTCGAAGCTGGTGGCGTACTGGCCCTCTGCGTAGTTGGAGCCAGTAGCACGCAGCAGCACGGGCTGGTAACCAAAGTGAGTAATCGTGATTTGGGACGGATCGCTCGTCCAAGTCTTGCCATCAATGCTGTATTCGACATTCAGGGCATTGCCATGCTTATCGGTCGCGGTCGCGGCGTAGGCGGCAAGAGGCGTGCCCTCATAGACCTTCTGATTGTCGTGCGTGTTCCACACAACACCATTCTGGTCGATTTCGCCGCCATCAATCTTGAGCCAGCCGTCCTCAACCACGAACTCGACGTTGGAGAAGTTCTCATTGGTGTTGGAGAACTGCTCTTTGGCAAGGTTCATATTGTAGCTGCCAACAGCGATACCCTTAGCAGTCGCATCGCCCGTAAACTTGACGTTGGTCTGTGCATAAAGGCTGTTATTGGTGGAGAATTCATAGCCGGTCACGAACTGCGTGGAGCCGTTGTAGGACTTAGTGTCCTGCTTGCCCTGATGGTGACGGTGACCTTATCGGTAACCGGGTTCACCTTCAGAGTGCCGTACTCGGGCTCGGCGAAGGTGTAGTTGTCCGCACTCGTATTGGCGTTGAGTGTATAGGTATAGGTGTTTTTCTTCTCGCCAACGTTGGTGATGGCGCCGGTATAGGCAAAGGTCGCACCCTCACCCTCGGCGAAGCCCGTCACGGACTCCATCTCGTGCTTGGCGTGCTCGTTACCGTCATAGGTCCACTCGTCAGAGGCGGATTTCATGGTGACAGCGGCCTTGTCGATGACGAGAGAACCGTTCTCGGTCGTAACCTCAAACTGGTCAGACACATCGTTGCCGTTAGCGTCCGTCACCACAGCGGTGCCGGTGATGTTGTTGGGGTAGGTGCCCGCGTTGGTCTTGACGGGATTCTCGGTAGTAAGGCCAGAGACGGTATACACGTTGCCCTCGACCGTGAACTCATTGGTCTCGATGCCAGTGGCAGAGTGCTGCTCGCCATCATAGGTAGCGGCGGCAGAGTTGGCCTTGACCGTGATCTCGGTACTTGGCGTCACGGTTGGTGACGGTCAGCGTACCCTCGGCCTTGGTAATGTTGTAGTTCTCGGCCTTGGTGCCTTCGTTCAGCGTATAGCTGAAAGCGTTGGCGCTCGAGCCGACAACAGTCTGGGATCCAGAGAAGCTATAGGTCGCTCCCTCGCCCTCGGCGAAGCCAGATTCCGTCGCAAGAGGAGTCTCGGTCTCGCCACCATTTTTGTTTGTGAGGGCTATGCCGTCGTAGGTTTTGGTTAGGTCGGCGGATTTCAGGGTCACGTCAGCCTTGGCGATGTCGACGTAACCGTCAGTCACGACAAAGGTGACGTTGGTAAAGTTGTTTGTATCGGCGTTGGCGAACTTGCCGGGCAGGCCCATCTCAGTCTTGCCGGCATCGGTACGGGCAACCTTGCTATCTCCAGAAAACGCAACTTTGTCCTGCGTGTAGTACTTATGTCGGACGCAAAGGCATAGCCCTCGGCCGTAAGCTCTTTGCCGTCGTAGGTGCCAGTTACGGTTTTACCAACAATGGTGACCGTTACAAGGGCCGTAATGGGGTCAACCGTCAGCTTACCCTCGGATTTTGCAATAGTGTAATTACCGTTCTCGCCCTCGGTCGCGCCGCCGGTGAGCTCATAAGTGAAAGTGTTGTCGCTCGAACCAGCATCAGTCTGCGATCCAGTCACATTCGCCGTAAAGCCCTGGCCGTCAACGAAGCCGTCACCGGAAACCGTAACAGTACCATTAGTAAGGGCATCGCCGTCGTAGGTCTTTTTGTCAGTCGCAGAGGTCAACGTGACCGCGCTTGGTAACAGTCATAGAGCCGTCTTCGACCTCGAAGGTGACATTAGAAAATTCTTATTGCATTCTCGAACTGTTCGGCGCTCAAGCCCATTTGAGTAGTGCCCGCATCGGTGCGCGCCGCAGTCGCGGTGCCGCTGAAAGAAAGTCAGTTTCGGCCGCGGGGGTAGAGCGTGGACTCCTGGCCATCGACAGTCACACCGGTAACTTCGTAGCCAGAGACGCTCTGCTCGGAGCCGTTGTACTTCTGGCTATCTTTATTACCTTCGATTTTAACAACAACGACAGCATGCGAAGCGGTGACCTCGAGGGTACCCGGCTTAGTGGTGATGTTGTAGTTCTCAGCCTTCGTATTGCCCTTAAGCCCGTACTCGTCAATCGTTGCTGGAACTGCCGACCTCAAGTTGACTGCCGGGAACAGTCACGAAGTCCAGACCCTCATCGCCAACAAAAGCACCGTTAGTGATGTCATAACCATTGTTGGTCAGAGCGGTGCCGCTGTACGGCTGATTATCGCTTTTTGCGGTAAAGCTCAATGTCGATAGGCTTAACAACGAGCCTCTCGGTACCGGTAACGTAGCTGCCCTCGCCATAGTTCGCAGGAGAAGAGACGCGGACATTCACAATTCCGTACTCGCCGACATTCACGGCATAGACCTCATTGCGGTCAGTGGTCCAGTTGCCGTCCGACTTCTGGTATTCGACCACAAGGCTGTTGCCGTTTTGATCGATTGCGGTAGCCTCGCCCGCAATGTGATGTGCGCCGTTGTAGGTTTCCTCAACGTCGGTTGTGTTCAGCGTCACATATTTATTGATATCACCCGCGCTCACAGCAAGAGAGAGCCGTAGCGTTTGGTGATGTTGTAGTTCTGCTCTTTAGCGTTACTCCAATCGAAATCAAAGGATTGTCCTTCGTTCCAACATCCTTGATCGAAGCAGAAATCCTTATAGGTAACGCTCTCACCATTAACAAAGCCATCGGAGCTGGGGTCGACATTCACCTTTTGCCAATCGTGATCAGGCCATCGTGAGGTGAAGCCGTGAGACTCGGAAACGAGAACCACATTGCGCTTATTGATAATGAGCTTGCCGTCAACCGTGGTTACATTGAACTGAGAAGTGACATCGTTGCCCTGGGCATCCCTTCACCACGGCGGTGCCGACTACCTTATTGTCGTACTCGCCCGCATCGGTGGCGGAGACACTTGCGCTCAGGCCTTCAACGGTGAAGGTTGCACCCTTGTCGTTGGTAAAGGTGGTATCAGCCACGCCAGAAACAGTGTACACGTTGCCGTTATAGGGCTTGGTGTCGACTTAGCGGTAACCGTAATCTGGTACTTATCCTTATCGGAGCGAGCGTTGACTACCAATTCGCCAAACTTGAGCGTGACCTCGTAGTTATCAAGGTTAGTACCCTCGGTATAAGCAGGTTTAAACTTATTCTCATACGTTCCAGGAAGAATGTTGTTCTCGTCGTACCAGGTGAGCTTGTCTTTGGCGAGAACGCCATCGTTGCCCACAAAGCCGTCGCCGCCTACCTTAAGGTTGGTACGGCGCTGCAGCGTCTTACCATCGTAGTTCTTGTGGCCGTCCTCAGACGTAAGCGTAACGGCACGCTTATCAATCTTGAGTTCGCCATCGGTCACAACGAATTTCACGTTGGTGTAGTTTTTGGCAGCATCGCCGGTAAGCGAGAACTGTTTTTCGTTCAGGTTCATTGGGTAGGTGCCAGCATCGGTAGCCTTGACTTCCGCGGAGCCATTGGAAGCAATGTCATCCTTGCTCACGCCAGAAGGAAGGCCAGACACATCGTAACCCTCGACAGTCTGCTCCTCGCCGTTATACTTCTCGCCACCCTTGTGGCCGGTAATCGTGATGGTGACCTCATTGGTAACGGGGCTAATATGCAAATTACCAGGGTTCAACTCAGTGACGATATAGTTATTGTCGGTGCTCACCTTGCCCATGGTGCCGTCGGCAAACGTGTAGGCATAGTCACCAGCATTGGTACCCTTGCCGCCATTGAGCGTAACGCCGTCGAAGGAAGCGGTCGTTCCTTCGCGCAGATTAGTCGTGTACCCGTCGACGCTTTGCTCAGAGCCGTTATAGGTCTTGGTGTCGGAGTTCGCCGTAAGCGTCACGTTCTTGTAGTAGTAGAACTTGACAACGTTTTTGTCTTCATCGCCAGAAAGCGTGAGACTTTTTCGCACCGTTGCTTACCGCGGTATAACCGCTGAACGATTTAGGCGTAATGTCGCTGATGGTATCGCCGCACTTACCAGAAGCATTGTCGGTTTCAAACGGTTTATCGGAACCATTCCAGTAGTATTCAACTTTGTAGTTAACGGTATTCGCCGTGTAGTAGAAATCGATCGAAGCATCAGTGCCCACGACACCCATCTTGGCTTCACTAGATACAGGAGTGTATCCGGGAATAGCGATCGGCTCCTGCGTGACCGTTTGTCCCTTCATGTATCCGGTAAGGGTCTTAGACGGCGCAACAGGCTTCGTCGTTCCCTCGAGATAGTAGTTCACCTGGATTGACTGGTCGCAGGGCACATATTTGCCGTAATAGAAAGCGTTTTCGCTTGTCGTAACGGGGAAGGTAACCGCCTGCGTGCAGGCTTGGTCGGAATACCAACCCATAAACTTGTACTTCGTGCCATTAACCGTTACCTCGGCTTCGGCGCCTTGGGGGCCACGACTTGAGCGCCGCCGTTTTCCAGCGAGCGTAGACGTCGAGTACTGCTTGTCAAAGCCTGCGGAACCAGGTGACTGCAACCAGAAAATCGCCGTCACAACCTTCTTGGCCTTAATCTCGACCTTGCAGTCGAGATGGTAGCCACTGCTGCGGTTGTCGGAAATCTTGTAGGGGTGCAGAACAATAGCCTCGACGTCATTTTCCGTGATTTCGACGCCCAGCTCTTTTTGAACTTCGGACTTGTAATTATCGAACACCGACTTCCAATATGCATTGGTCTTGGGCAAGTCCAAGAGGTTCCGGTGGAGCCATCAGGCCAGCTCACAACACGGTTCGCAATGTTGTCCCACGTGTTTTTGCCGCTGAAGACAGCACCTTCAGTATTCACTTTGACGCTCAAATCGCTCGAGCCGCCAATCGGGAACCAGTCGCCCGCGGAGTTCGAATCCGGGATTGCTCGTCGGGCTCTTCAGGAAGAAAGAGCTTCGCGGAATTCGTTTGCGCGGTCGATTTCGTTACCGTGACCTCGTGTGAGTTGCCGTGAGCACCTTGCCCTCGGCGGTGGTCGTAACAGCGGTGACGGTGATCTGCCCTCGGTCACACCGGTCACTTTGCCGCTCGCGTCAATGGTAGCGATAGATGGATCGCTCGACGTCCACGTGACATCGGTGTCGGCATTGGTTTAAGTATGATATTCTTGAATTGTTCGACGGTATCGGGGCCAGTGATTTCAAGCTCGCTTATCGGGGCCTTAGGAAGAACGTGGATTGTAAACGTTTCGGTCTTCCAGTCATTCCACCCTTTGTAATAGCCATGCACAAGCGTAACGTCACCTTGGGATTCGCCCGTTACGGTTACGCTGTCGCCGTTTTTATTGAACGAGATGAAACCTTTATCCTCGCCATTAATCCACCAATCGCTGTAGGAGCTCCACCGGCCGCTCGTACCAGAATATGTCTTGCTTTCGCCGACGTAAATCCATTTTTCGAACGTCTCGTCGTCGGGCTTTTGGTGGGAATCGGAACAACGATTTCGGATTGGTCGCCGAAATCGTAAATCCAGCCGCCGTTGGGCCTGATTTTTCACCGTGTAGTTGCCAGGCTGTTTGAAATCTATCGGGATTATGCCAGTATTGGGACGCATTAAGCTTCACGCCATCGCGATAGTATTCAGAATGGGTAGAAAGACCCGCTAGGAGCCTCGCTCATAAGATCGATGATTTTGCCGGTTTCGTTGTCTTTATCTGGGGGGCCGAAGCAATCGTCACCAACCGATTTTGCTGCAGGCTGAACGACGGCAAACAGGCAACTTTTTAACGGTCACGTTAAACTTTGAAGCAATCGTCACCTTGGTTGTGCCACACACCTTGCCCGTCGATGTAACCCAAAGAAATCGTGGTGGGTTTCGAAGAACCGTCAAAAGCCCAATTGCTGGTTGCTGTCAATTTAAGGGTTTTCTTATCGGCGAAACCTCCCAACCGGAGAACAGCCCATCGCCGCCATACCAGTTGTCGATTTTCATATCACCGTTGTAGGTAAGAGTAATCGAATCACCCTGCTAACAACATTCGGCCCAGAAATGGGGCCATCACTGACAGCCTTTGCGG
>VOFB01001664.1_pt1 | contig 19904 bp, 31 predicted proteins | sample 5384141 | NCBI WGS metagenome assembly VOFB01 (sample SAMN12384721, study PRJNA508395) | human gut metagenome | isolation source: healthy gut A | host: Homo sapiens | reverse complement strand
ATTATACAAACCAGTAAATGGACGAATCTGTGTTAACGGAAAAGAGATAGAAAACCAGGATTTGCGAGAATTATATAGTGCTATTACATCAGATTATTATCTCTTTAAAAAAATGTATGGAATCAACTATGAGGAGAAAAAAAAATGAAATAGCAAGTTACCTTGATAAATTAGATCTGGACAGCAAGGTATCAATAGAAAATGGTGCGTTTAGTACGATTAATTTGTCTTCTGGTCAAAGGAAAAGGCTAGCATTAATGGTAGCCTATCTGGAGAGACAGGCCATTCTATATCTTTGATGAATGGGCAGCAGAACAGGATCCTGAATTTAGAGAATTCTTTTTTATCATGTGTTATTGCCAGAACTAAAACACAAGGGAAAATGTGTGATAGCAATTACACACGATGACAGATATTTTAATACAGCAGATAAGATTCTGAAAGTGGATATGGGGCAAAAAGTAGAGAATTTGTAAGTGGTTTCTGCATTGGCTTAATTACTGGCGAGGAGGAACTGAATATGGTATGTGAAGTGAAGTGCACTAGAATTGATAAGGCTAAAATGATTGATAGAAATGCTACTTGTCTAGATGATTGTATCGCAACGATTGTTACATACTTTGGCAGAGATTACGAATTGATGTTTGTGAATTCCTGGGAGTTTGATTTTAAATTAGGTGATACAGTACAAGAGATTGAAGAAATCATCGATGAGCGAGCTTATTTTTCAATATATCTTATGGAGGGACATGGAGTCTTAATAAAAAACATCAATTAAAAGGGGAGGAACTGCTGTCGCTTATGGAAGCGGAATTAGAGCAGGAAAACCTTTCATTGTAGGAATTGACCCATATTGGTGTGAATGGGATCCAAGTTACCAGAAAATACATTACGTTCATGCTTTTGTCGTTTCTGGTATGGAAGAAACAGGCAAGGATTTTGTTTGCGTAGATCCATTTTATAATCTAGAAGGAAAGCTAGTGAACAGAGAGGTAATGGCGAAAAGCTGTTTTTGTTGTATTTTCCTGTGAACTAAAGGAAGCAGTTATGAGTATAGAAGATGCTTATGCTAAACTGATCCAGTGTGCAAAGGAAAGATATGATAAAGATGGGGAAAATTGTTGCACGAAGATCAGGAATTTTGGAAAAGATATTTTTAAACCAGAAAAAGGGTCTAGAATGCAGTGACGGGTCTGATATCTGGAAAACACCACTGTATAAATTGCTTTGTAATGCGTTGCTGAGGAGACAAAAATATTTAAACGCCCTACGTTATGTAGCAAAAAGATGGAAGGAAACTGGATTACAGAATTGAAACAAAAATGCAGGAACTTTTTATAAGTGGAACGAAATGCGTGGAATGATTATAAAAATTCTATGCTGTACAACATTAAGTGAACAGTTTTGTGACAGAATCAGTGCGGTTGCGGATATTATTGCTGATAAAGAAGAGGAACTTGCAGAACAATTGCAGAAAATGGATTTTTTGCCGAAAAGAATGGGAAAGAAAGTTCCAAAGCAGGTTCAGATGATAAGGATGAATCAGGGGATATGGTTACTATAGATCTAAGAAAGTACCATAACAACAAGGGCTTTGATACATTTCACCAAAATATAAGAAAACAGATTTTACCGAACAGGATTCTACTATATCATTGATGAGGAAAAGAAAACTAAACTGTTAAAAAATTAGATGGCGAGTTTGATACGAATATATATGCAGGAGATACCTGTGATAATGTGTCTTGCGCCAACCAGATAGTACAGGTACCAAAAAATCATTACAATCAAATGAAACTGTTAATCGTAGCGGAATATGGAACCTATGCTGGAGAATTTAGTTTTATGAAGGATAAATCAAAAGGTACAGCATCTGGGTTGAGGCAGATGAGTGGATAAGTGATAACCGAAGAAAAATCCTGTCTGGGATGATGTCATTGGATTCAGAAGTGAGAATGAGGTAGTAAATGAAAGTAGGAATCATAGTATCTATGAAGTAACTTGTGAATTGAATTCGGATGAATATGTAAAAATGCAATAAATTACCTTTTTGTCCAAACATGCATATATTCGCTATTACATTGATTACAAGTGGAACAGATAACCAGAAAGTGCTACGATAGTCTTAGAGAAAGCAGGAAGGATGAGGAAAAGACGTGGAACAGAACCAGGACGTAGAAGTACTGAAAGAGAAGATACTAGAGCAGTTAATCAATTTTATAAAGGAAAAAACAGAAGCAGAAGTACAGCCAGAGGATAAGTGGGAGAGCTCACACCAGATTCAATTGTCTATATTAAAAGTAGTGTGATGGTTGAAACAGAATTCAGATAGAATTTGGGGGAATTTGTTTTAGGTAATAGTGAAAATTTAACAATTAGTGATCTTGCCGGACTCATTGTAGAAAAAAACTAGATGTCACATAGTAAAGGAAAGGTAGAACGTTTATGGGATTAAAAAGATGTAAAAAATTGGAGGGATTGGTGCCGGTGTGATGGGGACTGGAGTGGTCCATAGATTTGCACGGTATGACTACCAGATTGTTTAGTAGATTTGGATGAGGAGATTTAAAAAGTCGAAATCTATAATCGAAAGAAATATTTTGATACATAATATGATGAATAAAGAATAGCTGGATAAAAAGGAGATGATTGTCACATCTTTTATGAATGAGGCAGCCAATCTGGTTATGGAAGGCGTTGCAACACCAGAGCAGATTGATATGATTTTTATAAAGGAATTCCATCATGAAATGGGACCGTTATCTACCTCAGATTTAATTAAGAATTATTAGCACAATAAAAATGTAAAGTAGGAAAGGAAGAAAAGTTGCCATGATGAAAGAAAATATCAGACAGTTTATAGGAAGATTTGTAAGCGGAAAAGATTTCAAAGATGATACCAATATATTTGACAGGGGATTGGTAAATTCTCTTTTGCAATGCAGTTAATAGCATTTATAGAGGAAGAGTGCGACATTACAGTTGAAAATGAAGATATCGATATTCAGAATTTTAAAGATGTGAATTCTATTGTGAAACTGATTGAATCAAAGCAATGCTAAGAAAGTACGAGGAGTATCGGAAGATGGTTGAGACAAAGGTAAAATGTGTTGTTTGAGATTTAGATAATACGCTTTGGGAATGATGCACTTTTGCCGAATCGGACCAGGTTACGCTAACAGCATGGGTATTTAAATTGTCCCTGTTGGGAATGACCTTGTATTTATCAGAATAGCATTTCGTTAGAAGATATTTGATTTCTTCTGCCCAGTCCACTGCTGTGCGGTGTTCTAAGATGACCATGGCGGCATCCTGCAAGCGGTTTTGCAAAAAAAAAATACTACAGGTGCCTTTTCGACACATTCCGAATCCAGTTTTTTATATCACCAGAGCGCATGAGAAGAGGCAACCTCACATCCTCCAGACACTGGTAGTTTTTTCATCCACGCAGATAACCGGAAGTTCCGGATTATTTGGGTATGATGATTTTCCTGATAAGAAACGTAGTTTTTGAGAAAAAGGTGGATTGAAAATGGTTCCCCATGGTTTTTGAAAAGAACTATTCCGCCGTTTCATTGGAATTCGGTTGAGCAAATGAAAAAAGGTGTAATATTAGAACGTGCGGGAAAAAAGACATTGGTTCGAACAAATGTTTTCGGCGATTGCATTTGCTTTTTGTATGGTATGATAGAAAGGTATAAAAAATGTTTTTTCGTTGGAGGAGAGTAAGTCTGTAAATTGCAGGAATGTATTTTCAGACACCTTCTGGCAGGAAGCAGGTGTTAGGTGGGATAGGAAGGTTGCTTTTTAGGACTATTTTTCGGGAGCGGCTATTTTGCTTGGGTATGTGGAGTCTTTGATTCCTGTTTTTGTGACGGTTCCGGGGATGAAGCTGGGTTTAGCGAATCTGGCGATCGTGATGGTTTTGTATTTATATGGATTGAGAGGGCACTGACAGTTCAGATTGTCAAATTCTGGTGACAGGGTTCTTGTTCGGGAATTTGTTCAGTATTCTGTTTTCTTTGGCCGGGGACTGCTCAGTCTTTTTGGTAATGTGGGGGATGAAGGTCAGGGAAGGTTCGGCATGATTGGGGTTAGTGTTGCCGGAGGCGTTTCTCATAATATCGGACAGATTTTTGTAGCAGCTTTGGTTGTGGAGAATGCTTCCGTAGCCTATTATCTTCCGGTTCTGTTGGCTGCTGGAGTTGTGACGGGAGTTTTGATTGGTTTATTGAGTAAGGAAATGCTCGGGAGAATAGACCGTAAAAAATATTAGTTAACATAAAGAGGTTATGTAAACATGATTGGATATATTCGTGGGAGTATTGAAGAAATTGAAGAGTGGGGGCTTGTGATTGACCGCGGCGGAATTGGGTTTCGGATCTTTATGCCGGGGAGCGCTTTTGGCACAGCAGGTTCGGATTGGAGAGGAAGTTAAGATCTTTACATATCTTCATGTGAAGGAAGATGCCATGCAGTTGTATGGATTCTTTACAAAAGATGATCTTGAGGTATTCAAGTTGCTTTTTGAATGTAAATGGTATCGGGCCGAAGGCTGCGCTTGGAGTATTGTCAGGGCTTACGGCAGATGAGCTGCGGTTTGCAGTGTTGTCTGATGATGCAGCAACCATTGCGAAAGCACCGGGGATTGGAAAGAAAAACAGCGCAAAAGCTGATTCTGGAACTGAAGGACAAGTTTTCTCTGGAAGAGGCGTTTCAAAGCAAACTTTCCCATGTTCAGGAAAAAGAGTGCAGGCAGTATGCAGGATGGAACCGGTGAGGCAGTACAGGCGTTGGTTGCTCTGGGATACTCGAATACGGAAGCGCTGCAGGCGGTGCGGAAAAGTGGAAGGTTCCGGTGAGATGGATACGGAAGAGATCCTGAAAGCAGCATTAAAGCATCTATTGTAACTATTTACCAGCAGACAGGAGTTTTCATGGAACGAAGAATTATTACAACGGATTTGATGGAAGAAGATTTGAAGAATGAAGGCAGTCTTCGCCCTCAGCGTCTGAGTGATTATATTGGTCAGGAAAAAGCAAAGAAAAATCTGAAAATTTATATAGAGGCTGCAAAACAGCGAAACGATGTACTGGATCATGTATTGTTTTATGGGCCTCCGGGGCTTGGAAAAACCACACTGGCGGGGATTATTGCCAATGAAATGGGAGTTCACATGAAAGTGACTTCCGGTCCGGCTATCGAAAAACCGGGAGAGATGGCAGCTATCTTAAATAATCTGCAGTAGGGGGATGTCCTTTTTGTGGATGAGATTCACCGTCTGAATCGTCAGGTGGAAGAGGTGCTTTATCCGGCAATGGAGGACTTTGCAATTGATATTATGATTGGAAAAGGATCTTCCGCCCGCTCCATCCGGCTGGATCTTCCCAAATTTACACTTGTAGGCGCTACAACCAGAGCAGGACTTTTAACGGCGCCGCTGCGTGACCGTTTTGGAGTGATTCATCATCTTTAGTTTTATACGGTAGAAGAGCTTCAGACCATTATTCTGCATTCGGCAAAAATCTTGAATGTGGAAGCAGATTCTGACGGGGCGAAAGAGATGGCTAAGCGTTCCAGAGGTACTCCCCGTCTTGCCAATCGAATTCTGCGCCGGGTACGTGATTTCGCTCAGGTAAAAATATGACGGACGGATTACCAGGGAGGTAGCTTCCTTTGCATTGGATCTTCTGGAAGTGGATAAGTACGGACTGGATGCCACGGACAGACTCCTGCTGAATACTATTATTGACAAATTTCAAGGCGGTCCTGTGGGACTGGATACTTTGGCAGCGGCCATCGGAGAGGACTCCGGAACCATTGAGGATGTTTATGAACCTTATCTGATTAAGAATGGATTCTTAAACCGTACACCGAGAGGCAGAGTTGCTTCTTCTTTGGCTTATCATCATCTGGGATTATCGCTTCCGGATGAAAATTAGGGATAGAAACCCGTTATCCTGGTCGAACGGATAACGGGTTTTTTTGCTGAAAATTGTACAAATAATGGTTGCGAGATGTATGGGTTAATTAAAACAAGTTGGTCAATACTGACTATTGTACAAAAAATACCAAGAAATATTCTTAAAATTCTACGAATTTCTTTGAAAAGACATAAGGAAATATTGACGAATAAAATTAGAAGAAGTATTATTTATTATATGAAAGAAGTACAATGTCCATAAAAATTTTCTGAAATTTTAGTGACATTGCTCATGGTGAGTTCGTGATACTTCTTTTTTATGGGGGAATTTTTTATATGCATGTAGTACGAGCTAAGAAAATGGAGGGATTCATTATGAGGAAAAAACTACTTTCAATCTTATGTGCCTTTTCACTTGTGTTGACTCCTGTCCCGGTGTCAGCTGAAACCGTACAGGAAATTAATCAGGAGCCATTGGTAAAAGTTCTTACTTTATCAGATTATCAGAAATGGTCATCCACCTGGACAGATGACTGGGATTTCCTGCAAAACCAGCTTACCAATATAGTAGACGGTGCATATGATGCCGGTGCTGATCCTGATTATATGCTTTTTGGAGGAGACTTCACCTGCCTTGGTAATACGACCGCCGAATCCATTACCGGGATGACGCAGGTAAAAGATATCATTCGTTCCAAATGGGACAATCTTACGGATGACAAGATGGTTCTCGTACAGGGAAACCATGATCTGGCAGGAGACTATGGTCTTGCGCAGACAGGTCCTTATTACTTTGATGACTTTATCATTTATGTGGTAAATGAAGATGATTATCCCAGCAAGCAGGCAGCTTCCGGTTCTTTGAAAATCGTTCAGAATACAACAAATGACCTTAAGCAGTGGATGAATGAAAGAATCACCGCAAAGGAGACACGACCGATATTGATTGCTTCTCACACAGGTCTGCATTATGATATTGACCGTATGGATGGAAACAACCAATATGCAAGTATTCTCTTTGATGCCATCAATGAAGCTGCAAAACAGCTTGATATTGTGTTCTTTTTCGGACATAATCACACGAATGGTGACGAAAGAGTCGGCGGTTCCCTTACCTTCTACACGAAGGGCGATAAACTTGATGTTTGTACAACAACTAGTATTGCCGAGAAGAGCGGCACATCCAAAAAACTGAATTTTACATATATGAATTATGGATATGTAGGATATATCGGCGATATTCATAATCAGCCGACAACAGAAACGCCGACGGACCTGCTCACAGTCAGTCAATTGAATTTTTTGGAGACAGAATCGAAATTGCAAGATACAGTGCAGATGGTCTGGAATCGGAGTATGGCAGAACAATTACACTTCGAAATTATCCGGAGTGGGGCAAATTTGCCGGAGTGCAGACTGACTTTGGATGTAAATGGCGGAGACGGATCGAATCAGGAGTTTGTAACTGTAGAATCTGATATGATGCTGGATAAAAAGCAATGTTCCGACAAAAAAGTGGTTTTCTGTTTGATGGGTGGGCAGAGAATGCCGACGGAAGCGGAACCATCTATAAGGTCGGTGATGAAATTCATCTGGATAGAGATCTTGTACTTTATGCACAGTGGAGAGAACTGCCTGCCGGTCAGCAGTATGTCCTTTCTGAATCTCTCAAACCCGGAAAGCAATATATTATGGTATGGAATTCAGATATTGCAGATAACAGTGGGAAGAAATATGCAATGACAGCAAATGGAACAGAACTTGGGACAACACTTCTGAGTGATGAAAATTTTGTCACAGACAATATGCTGATTCTTCCGGATGAAGCGGATACTTCACCATATACCTGGGATGTGATCTGGAATCAGGGCGTAAATCCTGCACAGGGTTACCTTTTACAGAATCTAGCCACGAAGGAGTATCTTTGCCATGCTTCAGCTACATTGGCGCTTGCAGAAGATCCTATCGGTATAGAAGCCGGAATCGTACCGGGAGGTCACAATAACAGCAGTATTGATATGCAGAAATATACCTGGAATTATAGAGATTATAAGGGGTATAAGCAAATTTCCAGGTATGGCGACGAATCTAGATATATCCGCTACAGCGTAGGCAGTGCAAAGCTTAAATTTGGTTCAACAAGCGTTTCTACAGATGTGAATAACAGTAATGTATATCTTTATGAGAAAGTGGAACCTGTCCAATATAGATGGGAACTGGCAGATTCTCTGGAATCAAATGAACGTTATCTTATCGTCAGTGCAGGAAAAGAAGGTTCTGCAAAAGGCAATGACGGCTACAGGAAGAACGATTGGAACTGCAGATGTAGATATCCGCTCAGACGAAAATGGTGAACTCTATATTGATTATACAGCGGTTTACGGAGATGCTGCTGTCTTCTACAGTTACTTGATCCGTGAGGGAAATTATTGGCTGGATAGTTGAACTCCATCAGCGACGGAGGGGTACTCAGACTGAATGGAAGTTCTGCAGGTATAACCAGCAGCCATGGAGATAACAGTTATTATTTCCGGTTTACTTACAAAAGGGGTGCCCTGGCTGCCTATGGTGGTCTGGCATCCACAAATACAAGAACGTTGGTATATAACAATGGTTTTACCGTTGGTTTGGGTAATAATGTTTACCTTTACAAACTTGTTCCAGTTGTTGAACACAGCTATGGCGGTTGGGAGGTTGTGAAAAGAAGCAACCTGTACCGAAGCAGGAGAGAAGATACAGAAATGTACGAAATGTGAAGCATCCAGAACAGAATCCATATCTCCGCTCGGACATGACTGGGAATCTGATTATACAATCGATGAAGAGCCAACCTATACAAAAAGAAGGTTCTAAATCCCGTCACTGTAAACGATGCGACGCTGTGACAGACCAGACTCCTGTTTTGAGAGTGGAACTGCCCTTTGAAGATGTAAGCGGGGAGGATTGGTTTATAACGAAGTCGCAGCTGTATACGAAGAAGGGCTGATGACAGGACTTAATAAAGCAATATTTGCACCCTATGAATCACTTTCGAGAGCACAGTTTGCTGTAATCCTTCATCGTATGGAAAACGCTCCGGAAGCAGAGTATGATAATCTTTATGAGGATGTTGCTGATGGTGAATGGTATACAAAAAGCGATAGCATGGGCGAGTGAAAAAAGGAGTTGTCACAGGATATTCCGATACAGGGAAGTTCGGTCCCGCCGACTCTATTACGCGTGAACAGATGCTAGTTATGTTGTACCGTTATGCAAATATGAAGGGGTATGACACCAGTATAAAAGCCGATTTCAACAGTTATAAGGATGCATCCAAAGTCAGTGTGTATGCAAAAGAAGCCATGCAGTGGGCTGTCGGAAATGGGATTGTTACAGGAAAGTTTGATAAGACCTTGTTGGATCCGCAGGAACGTACCGTCCGCATGGAATGCGCAATTGTTCTTGCAAGATTTCTGGAAAAATACTGAATATTGGATTGCGGTTAAAGTGAAAAAGGGCGGATATTAGCCGTGTAGAAAAGAGCAGCACAAGGCTGTTATGCCATAAGGGTTACACATCGTAACAAAAGGCATAGCAGCCTTGTGATCTGTGTGCAGAAGAAATTAGGGATAGAAAATACTTGTTTTTTCGCCGGCTTTTGATTATAATAGTAATATAAGAAAAATAAATCAGTGTTGAAAAGCCTGTATGCGAATATACAAAAGGAGAAACCCATATGTCAGCGAAGAATACGACAAAGGTGTTAATAGATGGAAAAATTATTACATTAAGCGGATACGAAAGCGAGGAATATCTTCAGAAGGTTGCTTCTTATCTGAATAATAAAATTGCTGAGTTATCGGAACTTCCGGGATATAACAGACAGAGTCCGGAGACCAAGCACACACTACTTAGTCTGAATATTGCAGATGATTATTTTAAAGCCAAGACACAGGCAGAAGCACTGGAGGAGGATATCGAGGCAAAGGATAAAGAGTCTTATGATATCAAACATGATTTGATTGCAACTCAGATTCAACTGGACAAGCTGAGAGCAGAGATGGCACAGGTTCTAAAGGAGAAGGAAGAACTGAACCGCAAACTGGAAGAGCTGAATCAGGAACTTGATGAATTATTAAAATAAAGGGAAAAGCAGGGGCCGCTACAGGATTTTGCAGCAGCCCCTTTCTAGTACATCGAGGAGTAAAATTTATGAAACCAGAATTATTGGCACCGGCAGGTTCCTACGAGGCCCTTCAGGCAGCATTGATTGCCGGGGGCAGATGCAGTTTATATCGGCGGTTCCAGATTCGGCGCAAGAGCATATGCGGATAATCTGGACGAGAAGATGCTGTGCCGTGCGATTGATGAAGTGCATCTTTGCGGTAAGAAAATTTATCTGACGGTCAATACCTTATTAAAGCAGCAGGAACTGGAAAAAGAATTATATGATTATCTGAAGCCCTACTATGTATGCGGCCTTGATGCAGTAATTGTCCAGGATTACGGTGTCCTTCGCTGTGTCAGAAGATGGTTTCCGGATCTTCCGTTCACTGCAGTACGCAGATGACAATTACAGGTCCCCTTTGGAGCGAAACTTTTGGAGGAACAGGGTGTTACCGAATTGTAACAGCGCGAGAGTTATCTCTTCAGGAAATCAATAAGATTCATCAGGCGACGAATTTGGAGATTGAAAGTTTTGTACATGGCGCACTTTGTTATTGCTATTCCGGGCAGTGTCTGTTCAGCAGTATGATTGGCGGCAGAAGCGGTAACAGAGGAAGGTGTGCACAGCCTTGCCGTCTGCCTTACCAGATCAGCGACAAAGGGCGTATGCTGAACGGAAAGCAAAATGCTTTTGCATTAAGTCCTAAAGATATGTGTACGATAGAATTGCTTCCGGAGATTCTGGAAGCAGGTGTTACCTCACTGAAAATTGAGGGCGCATGAAAAAGCCGGAGTATACGGCCGGAGTTGTGGGGATTTATCGAAAATATCTGGATCTTTTGTCTGAAAGATCCAGAAGCTTATCGTGTGGAAGAGAAAGATCTGAAGGCATTGGCTGCTATTTATAACCGTGACGGATTTAATAAGGGATATTATCAGATACGAAACGGGAGAAGTATGATGGCTTTTCGTAATAAGAAGAATGAAGGCCAGAAGCAGAGTATTCGGGAAAGTCAGATACGGGAAGGGATTTATGGGGGAGATTCGTAAATGGTATGGTGACCGGAAATTGCAAGAAAAAATTAAGGGGACATTCACCATATATTCAGAATCTTCTGCTATATTAGTTTTGCATGCCGGTGAGGTTATGGTTACGATAGAAAAAGAAGGGGTACAGACTGCGAAGAATCAGCCGCTGTCTGCTGAACGTATGGAACGGCAGATTAGGAAGACAGGGGATTCGCCCTTCGTTTTTGAAGCTTTGGATGTATATGCAGGGGATGATGTATTCGTTCCTATGCAGTTTTTGAATGAAATCCGCAGAGAAGGTCTGATGGAGCTGGAGCAGCAGATGTTGCGTAAATTTCGAAGAACTTGCTCCGAGTCTTGGGAAACCCTTTTTGGAGAGGAAGGCCGAACCAAAACAGCAGAGGAATCAGGAATCAGACGGAAGTCAGAGAGATGCTGTATCATCAATGTCTCTGTGGAAACCAGGGAGCAGTTGACTGCATTACTGAAGTTGGACGAAATCAGCGGTTATTATCTCGGATACGAGATGTTTGAGCCGAAACTTTTTGATCGGCAGGCGCCGGAATTCATCCGCCAGTTACGTCGGATGGGAAAGCAGGTTTATCTCTCCTTGCCCCCATGTTACAAGAGACGGAGAACTGTCTTACGTAGAACCTTGTCTGAAACAGTTGATTCAGGAAGGCTTATCTGGTTTCCTTGTAAGAAATCTGGAGTCTTTTGTATGTTGAAGATGCATGGACTTCAGTCGTATGCGGTTCTTGATCAAAATCTGTATACTATGAATCAACAGGCGCAGCGATTTTGGGGAGAACAGGGAGCTGCTAAGGATACTGCGTCTTTGGAATTAAATGAAAAGGAACTGCGTCAGCGTCATAATCACAGGAGCGAGATGATCATCTACGGCTATACACCGATGATGATTTCGGCACAATGTCTGAAGAAAATCTGGATTCCTGTACAAAACAGCATGAGGTACTCACCGTAAAAAGACAGATATAATAAAAAATTTACGGTTCAATGTTGCTGTAATTCCTGTTATAATATCATTTATAACAGTGTGCCTTCTGTTCTTCTGAAAGAGGCTATGACGGTGAAAGCTCTTGGGATGAATTCTTTACGTCTGGCATTTACGATAGAAGATTATCAGACAACAAAAGAGACAGCGCAGGCGTATATCTCCCGCTATGTATATGATCGTCCTGTCGATTTTGAGGGTGATTATACAAGAGGGCATTTCAGGCGTGGGATTGAGTAAACAATACACCGAATAGGGGAATTTATGGATAATGTAATCTTGGAAGTATCAAAATACTTATTGCTTCTGCTCATGATTTTGTTCACGTTGGAGTCTTTTCTGGTTCTGAACAAGAAAAAGAATCTGCCCGGACAAATCTTATGCGCAAGCAGATTGTTGTGATGTTGATTTTTGTATTTCTGGCTTATTTCGTCATGTTTCTGAGGACGGAAGAATTCCAGCTGATCATTATGTACTTAAGTGTGATGGGGGTATATTCTCGTTGTACAGCTTCTTTACCGTATTATTTACAAAAAGGCATCCTTTGATTTTGGTCAACAATATGTGTATGCTGTTGTCAATTGGTTTTATTATCTTAAGCCGCTTGAAGATAAGTTTTGCCATGAGGCAGTTTCAGATTGTGGCGATTTCACGTTGATTTCTTTTTTTGTACCAGTAATCATTCGGAAGGTGAAAGTTGTACGGGATCTGACCTGGCTGTATGGCGTGGTTGGTATATTACTGCTGGCAGTCGTGCTTGTTCTGGCAGGGCGAAGCGGCGGAGCCAAATTGTCTATCACCATTGGTTCGGTATCGTTCCAGTTTTCAGAGATTGTAAAGATTACGTTTGTATTCTTTATGGCGGGTATGTTGCAGATGGAGACTGGTTTTTAAACAAGTAGTAAAGACTTCTGTTGTGGCGGCGATGCATGTGGAATTCTGGTTCTTTCCAGGATCTGGGAACAGCGCTTGTGATTTTTTATTGCGTATCTGGTCATGGTATATGTTTCAACTCAAGAAAGTACGATATGCCTTCGCAGGGCTTGGCGGAATCAGTCTGGTATCTGTGGCGGCTTATCATCTGTTCGGACATGTGCGCCAAAGGGTAGAGATCTGGCAGGATCCTTTTGCAGATTATGAGCATTCTGGTTACCAGATTGTGCAGTCGTTGTTTGGAATCTGTGCGGGAGGCTGGTTTGGAACCGGATTATTTAATGGTTCGCCGGATAAGATTCCTCTGGCTACGATGGACTTTACATTCGCCGCAATCTGCGAGGAGTTTGGGATTGTCTTTGCAATTTGCCTGATCCTGTTATGTATGAGCACATTTTTACTGATTGTAAATATTGCTGTGAAGATGAGTAAACCATTTTATCGGCTGATTGCAATCGGACTTGGAACACTGTATGCTTTGCAGGTGTTTCTGACCATCGGAGGAACGACGAAGTTTATACCGATGACAGGTATCACGCTTCCGCTTGTCAGCTATGGCGGCGGTTCTGTGATGTGTACGATCATTATGCTGGCAATTATACAGGGACTATATGTATTAAGAGAAGATGAAGGAGAAGAACTTGAAAAGCAATCAAAGAAACGACCTCAAAACAATCCAAAAAAGACAAGCAAAGGGGACAAAATCCAAGGACGCCAAACCAAAGCCTCAGGTTACCAAAGGAAGCGGGAAGCAAGAGGCACAGGCCAGGAGCGGATGACCTCGAACAAAAAATCGCAGAACAAAACAGAAAAAGTCTCCATTGGTAGGCAATATCTGATTGTTTCCCTATCTGTTCGTCACAATTTTCCTGCGCTGATCGGCTACCTTGTATATTTTAATGTTTATATGAGGGAGGATTACCAGAACAGTCCTTATAACTAAACGTGCAAAAACTTATGAGGAACAGGTCATCCGCGGGCAGATTCTGGCATCAGACGGAACTGTGCTGGCACGGACAGATATCGGAGAAGACGGAACTGAGACCAGAGTTTATCCGTATGGCAATGTATTCGCTCATGTTGTCGGATACAAGGACCGCGGCGGCAGTGGTTTAGAGTCTGTGGAGGGAATTGCTTTGGTGACTTCTCACGCTGACACCGTAGAGCAGGTGCAAAATGAACCCAGAACAAAAAAGAATTACGGTGATAGTCTGCGTGACAACACTGGATGTGAATCTGCAGCAGGCGGCTTATGAGGAATTGGGCGGATTTCAGGGAGCTGTGGTTGTTATGGATGTAAAAACCGGTAATGTGCTGGTAGATGTGAGCAAGCCGGACTTTGATCCGAATACGATCAAGGATGACTGGGATGCACTGAATACCGAAGGTTCCAACAGTCCTTTGCTGAACCGGGCGCTGCAGGGATTATATCCTCCTGGTTCCACATTCAAGATCGTGACAACGTTGGCATATCTGCGTCAGTATGGGACTCTGGAAGGCTTTTCTTTGACTGTCAGGGAGAACTTACCAACGGAACCTATACGATTCATTGTGCAGGCAATGCAGTACACGGTCAGCAAAATCTGGCACAGGCATTTGCCAATTCCTGCAACTGTGCCTTTGCTCAGATTGGGCTTGATCTGGATAAAGATCAGTTTGCTTCCCTGGCAGGAGAGTTGAAGTTTGGAGAAACTGAACCTGGAACTTCCGTCCAGCAGGGAGCAAATTCAGTCTGGATCATTCGACTGCCGGCCCGCTGACGATGCAGACTTCTATCGGACTAGGGCAATACCACAATGACGCCGATTCATCTGGCGATCATTGCGGATGCTGTGGCGAACAACGGATTGCCATGACACCGAACTTTGTAAGCGGTATTCAGAATTATACCGGAACAAGCGTAAGTACCAATAAACCGAAGGAGTTTGGAACATTGATGAGTCCGGAAGAAGCGGCACAGATCAAAGAATTGATGAAAGGGGTTGTCCAGAACGGAACAGGTCATGCTCTGAACGATCTGGGAATTCCGATTGCAGGTAAAACCGGTTCAGCAGAACATGGAGATATGACCCAGAATACCCACTCCTGGTTTGTCGGATTTTCGGATACCGGTGAAAATGATATCGTAGTCTGTGTTGTAGCAGAAAGTGCAGGTTCTGGAAGTTCTGTAGCTGTTCCGATTGCCAGAAGAATTTTCGCTGCTCATTTTGGACTGTAAGGAACAGAGTACCGGGTTCTTTCATTTTCGCAATACTAATGGTTGCACCAGAATAAAAAAAGGGGTATACTGTAAGCAGTTAAGTAGGAATTTGGCATGTCTGCGCTGTGCTGAATTTTACGCAGATTTAGTAACTACGCTTGAGGAATTGCAATGATTGAAGCAACGAGTTGTGGAGGCGTAGTAATATATCGGGGGTAAAAATCCTGTTGTTGTATAAAAGTTATAAGAATAAGTACGACGGCTGGGTATTGCCGAAGGGGACTGTGGAGGCAGGAGAGGAGTATAAAGAAACAGCAATACGTGAGGTGCTTGAAGAAACCAGCGTCCATGCATCCATTATCAAATACATCGGAAAGAGCCAGTATAGCTTCAGTGTACCGGAAGATACGGTTGCAAAGGATGTACACTGGTATCTGATGATGTCCAACAAAGCTATTACAGCAAGCCGCAGAAAGAGGAATACTTTGTGGATTCCGGATATTACAAAAATACCACGAAGCTTATCATCTTTTGAAGTTCCAATGAGCGGCAGATCTTGGAGATGGCTTATAACGAATATCTGGATTTAAAAAAGGCAAATCTGTGGGGCAACCGAAAATATTACTAAGACACGTCAACAAAAGAGCTGTTGTGATTTGCTGCGACGGCTCTTTTTGTTACATGGAAATAGATTCAGTCACAGACAGGGTAATCATATGTTAAAATGGTATAAAAATTTATACGTTGGAGATAATGCAAAAAAGAAGGAACACAGAATCAGACATAAATTAGAGCATGGCAAATGGGTTCCGGTATTTACCTGATTACCTATGCCTCAAACTCTGAAACCAGTTAGATATCTTTCCAGCCAGCGGTTAAAGCAAAAAGTCTTATATCGAATGTGTCCCAAAATCATCGGTATCGCATCTGATTATGAGGAGGCAGTCGAAATCGTCACGAAACTGGCAGATAAAGCCTACACCGTCAGGAAGGATGAAAGTATCCGAAGTTATCTGGAAGAACATGAATAGATAGGGAGGAAGTATGCTACATATCCTATTTGTGATATTAAAAGTTATTGGTATCCTTCTTCCTGGCAATCCTTGGAATTATATTGTTTTTGGTTTCTCAAGCTTGCTGATACCGTTTTCCTATCAGATCAAGGGAGAAAGACAGAAAGAGACCTGGAATGCCAGGATCAGACTCTCCTGGCTTTTTTTATGCTGTATATCTGGTGAAGGAGTTTGGAGAGAATTCACGTTTTGAATGTTATCTTTTGGGAATTCCGATGCTTCGTCTGAACACCTGGCTGAATCATAAGAGGGCAGGAAAGAGAACAAAAAGACAGGTAAAAAAAACAAAGAAACGTTTGAAATGGATTCTGTAAAATCTAGGAACCCAAAGCGGATTCTGAAACAGCCAAAGCAAAAACGCGCTTCAAAATACTGAGGGTTCTGAAAAGAAGAGGGATTCAGAAGAAAAGAACAGTACGGAAAGAGCTTTTGAATTCTAAGACAGCAGATGATAAGAATTTCAAGAACAAAGAATATTGTTGATACAGAGAATGTTTCAGAAGATATCCCGAACAAGAAAAGTTTTTTCAAAAAATAAGAAGGAAGGCTTTTTGAAGCGGTGGCCAGAAAATAAAGGCATTTCTTCAGATTCCGAAGAAAATCCGTTTCATAATTCGAAAGATATATGATAAAATTAAGAATATCCTATCTTTTCTTCGGTCAGAGGATTTCAGATGGATGAAAAAGGTGGGACTTACGGAAGGAAAAAAGCTTTGTTTCAGCACATCCGACCAAGGAAAATCAAAAAATATCCGATTTGGTTTGAAAATCCGGCGAATACCGGTGAGGTTTTGGGAATTTTAGGAATCATTTACCCAGTCCTGCCCAGAAAGTTAACAATTATACCAGATTTTAACCAATCTGTGCTGGAGGGTTCTCTGGAAGCCCGCGGTCGTGTATATGGAATCTTTTCCTGATCCGAACACTTAAAGTGTTATTTGATGGAAAAAACAATAACTATTATAAAAAATTAAAACATAAGGAGGCATAACGGAATATGGCAGAAAATAAAAGTAACTTTGAAAAATACAGTTGAAGCACTGTTCAAGGGAATGGACAGCTTCATCAATACCAAAACAGTGGTGTGATGCAATTCATATTGGTGAAAATATCATCCTTCCTCTGGTGGATGTCTCTTTCGGTGTAGGCGCTGGTGCTTTTTCTGAAAATGCGAGGAATAATGGTGGCGGCGGAATGGGCGGAAAAATTACGCCCAGTGCTGTTCTAGTAATCAACAAGAACGGAACCAAATTAGTCAATATCAAAAATCAGGATGCTGTAACGAAGATTCTGGATATGGCGCCTGATATTGTCAATCGTTTTACAAAGAAAGATTCGATGATACGTATACCTCTGAGGAAGTTGCGCATATAATAAAGCAAGGAAAAGAAGAACAGGAGTAATGCATGAACCGTGTAATCGGCTTTTTGCTGTTTTGGGTAGGAATCGGAATACTGATCTGCCTGTTCATACACAGTAATTTGCTTGCAATATTGTTGGCTGCCTTGTTGCTCCTGATCGGATACAATCTGTTTGTTGTTAGAAGTGCATAATGGAAGCATGGATTTTGATGAAAAATTGTGATGATTGCCGATTGCTCAATTCGTATAAAAGTAGTATAGTATTATCAAGTTAAGAGAGTAAACAGACAGAGACGTCTTACCAAAGCGTAAGGCGTCTTTTCTATATCTATAAATTGCGAATGCTCTCCTGACTGTACCAAGCTATTTTTCTCCCTTATATAAAAATAGAGCAGTAACAGGACATATCTTTTGGGTATGTCTCGTTCGCTGTGTGTCAGGGGACGGAACCAAACAGGGCAGTGGAAAGCGGAAGCTTTGCTTGCTTCTGCGTTTCCCTCAGCTAACTTGCGTTTACACTAAGTTCATCGCCAAAGGGTTCTTCGCTAAGTATTCACAGGAAGTGGATCTTCGGGCGCACTCCGAAGTCAGCGCAAATCTTTCCGCTTTCCGCTCGCCCTGTTTGGTTCCTAACTTCTATGGTTTTAAAAAGTATCTTTTAAGTAGCCCGAATAGGGCGAGTTTTCATGATGAGTTTTAGGAGGCGCGCTTAGATGAAGTGGATTGGAGAAATAGTAACTGTGACAGTGGACAGACCATTGGGGTCTTGTCATCCGAGGCACCGGATATTTATTATCCAATCAATTATGGTTATATTGAGGGGATTATGGCGCCTGATGGTGAAGAACAAGACGTCTATATTTTAGGGGTGGATGAACCTGTAAAAAGAATTTACAGGGAAAATTATTGCTATTATACATAGAATGAATGATATTGAAGATAAGTGGGTAGTAGCACCAGTTGGTCTTTCGTTTTCAAAAAGAAGAAATACAGGATTGGGTATATTTTCAAGAACAGTATTTTGAATCAGAAGTCATTCTGTAGTATATGAACGCATGAAAGTATGTTTGAATATTGCTTTCATGCGATTTTTTAATCTGGAAGTTTCCTGTTGGTTGATTTTTTATCGTATAGTATCGTTTTGCTCCATTGAAATACAGGTTTTCCGTGGATATAATGATGGTATGGAGGTTAGTTATATGAATGCATTGAATATTTCTGAAAATATTATCCGACTGCGGCATGAGAGAAAATTAACGCAGGAGCAGTTGGCGGGTTTATCGGAGTGACAAAGGCTTCTGTCTCGAAATGGGGAAACAGGGCAAAGTACTCCGGATATTGCGATTTTACCGCAGCTTGCCGCCTTCTTTGATGTTACCATTGACGAATTGATTGGATACAAACCGCAGTTGTCAAAAGAGCAGATTCAAAAACTTTATCAGGAATTTGCAGCTGAATTTGCCACTTGCCCATTTGAAGAAGTGATGGAGAAAGTGCAGACGTATGTAAAGCGATATTATTCGTGTTATCCTTTTTTTTCAGATTTGCGCTTTATGGCTCAATCATTATGTATTGGCTGATGGAGAGGAAAAACAAACCGAAGTGCTGATTTCTATCTCTGAACTATGTGAGCACATCAAGAAAAATTGTAAAGATGTAAGTATCTGCGATGAGGTCATTGTTTTACAGGCGCTTGTTCATTTGCAGCTGGGACGGATACAGGAAGTGATTGACGCACTTGAAGAAATGTGAAAACCACATAAATTGTATCATCAAAGTGGTCCTACACTCAGTCAGGCATATAAGATGGCGGGGGATAAAGACAGAGCGGAAAGTTTTACACAGATCAGTATGTATAACAACATAGTATCTTTGGTTGGAAATGCCACGGGTATCTTTCTACATGTGCGGATGATTTGTCTGTCTGTGAAAAAACAATTGCCCGCACAGAACAAGTAATAGAAGCTTATGCGCTTGAAAAACTCCATCCCAACGTGACTGCTGTGTTTGAGTATCAGGCAGCGATATGCTGTTTGTTGCATAAAGAAAACAGAAGGCTCTCAGACACGCGGAAAAGTATGTGGTATGTCTTGCGGAACTGTTCTCGCCAGGCGAGGTGCTTTTGCACGGTGATGACTACTTTAACCGGATTGAAGAATGGTTTGATAAGCTTGATAACGGCGCGAATGCTCCCCGCAACAGAAAACTGGTTTTAGAAGATGC
>VOFB01002604.1_pt1 | contig 19906 bp, 36 predicted proteins | sample 5384141 | NCBI WGS metagenome assembly VOFB01 (sample SAMN12384721, study PRJNA508395) | human gut metagenome | isolation source: healthy gut A | host: Homo sapiens | reverse complement strand
TAACGCTTTTATATCTCAAATTCAAATATATAATAGAACAAAAAGCGGACATTAACTAACATTTGCACTATTTAGAACATTTTAAAGTCCGCGTCTTTTATTCGCGCGCGAAATTTGCAAAAACAAATTTCTGTGCATTGTTATTTTTATATTATAGTAAGTTCTAAAAACTTTTCTATAATATAAAACTATAACCTCAGACATTTATTACAATTAGCAATAAATGTTTATAAGTTATAGTTGTCTTAATACTTTAAAACTAATATAAATAATGTAAGTGAGAGCCTAATAATCAGCTCTCACTTTACAAAATAAACATAAAAAAACCTTAAATATTTACATATTCACAATCTTAAAATTTGTCATAAAATATTCAACCTCAAGTCCTCCATAAAAAAATTCTATCATTTTCATTATTAAATTTTATAGAAATCATTACTGTTCCATCTTCCATAATTTGAGCATAAGAATTTTGCTCTTTTCTAATTCCTTAGTTACAAAATTTTTCATGTTCAGGATCATCTTTAATTAGATACTTCAACACAATACTCTGTTGACAAATTCTGCTGCACATATTTTTCGCTTTCCTTGCACATTTCCACATTTTCAAAAGCTGAATTAAAACAGGCTTAAATGCAAAGGAATAATTATTCCAAAACATAATAAAAAAACACTAATTAAACAGTATTCATCCCCAAACTTTCTGAATAACTATCAAATAGTACACAACAATATAGTAGCTACAACAAGTAATTCCATAAATAATATCATGTTAGATACTTTTTTAAAATTCTACCCGTTTTCTCATGTTTTTCCTCCTTGTCAATTGGACATATTTTTGAGCATATTAGTTAATAGTTACTATTCTAAACTCCATAAGTTGCATATAGGATTATTAAATTAAAACACTTAAATTTTATCATATTTTACCATACTTTTCAACAAAATTCATCAATTCACATAAATAAAAGCAAAAAAATTAAAAAGAAGTAATCTAATAAAATATTTACAAAAAAGTAAAGTTCAAAAAGAAGCCCACAAATGAACTATACTCTAAAAAATAAAGTTCAAAAAGGCTTCCTATATTTTAATCTCTAAATTAATTCCTATACTTCTAGCGGTTTTTACTAAGTCATCATCCATTGACACTTTTCTTAAATTGCTTTCAGCAGTATTACCAGAAACGGCTCCAATAGTTTTATTATTACCAACAACATCCTCAAGACTAACATCATCTAATTTGCCATTTTTAATAACAGCTAATCTTCCAAATTTACCTTCTAAAGCTAATTGCATTGCTTTTGTTCCATATTTAGTTGATAAACTCTATCATAAGCAGTTGGGTTCCACCCTTTTGCATATATCCTAAAGTCGTATTTCTAGCCTCTAATCCTGTTATCTCTTCTAATTGTTTTGCAACAACTTGTCCAATTCCACCTAATTTAGTATTATCTACCCTTTACATTATTACGTTCCCTGAATAACCATTTCTCCACCTTTTGGTTTTGCTCCTTCTGCAACCACTACAATACTAAAATTTTTACCTCTTTTTTGTCTATTTTTAATTTTTTTCTGCAACACTATTTATATCATAAGGAATTTCGGAATAAGTGCAACATCAGCACCACCAGCAATAGCAGCCTCCAAAGCTATCCAACCTGCATATCTTCCCATAACTTCAAAACCATTATCCTATGATGTGTTTCACCTGTTGTATGTAGTCTGTCTAAAGCCTCCATAGCAACAGAAACAGCAGTATTATAACCAAATGTAATATCTGTACAAAGCAACATCATTATCAATAGTTTTGGAACTCCTATAACATTTACTCCCTTTGTAGCAAAATCTCTAGCTGATTTCTGAGTACCATCTCCTCCTAATGTAAATAAGCAATCAAACTCATCATCTTTCAAATTTTGAATACATACTTCAGATAAATCTTGATATTCTATTTCCCCATTTTCATTTAATACTTTATAATTAAAAACATTAGCATTTGTTGATGATCCTATTATAGAACCACCTTTTGGCAATATTCCTTCTGCATTACCATCTTCAGCAGTACTTAATAAGACATAATTATTTTTAATAAGCCATTATATCCATCTATAAAGCCATAAGCCTTTTATACTCCATTATTTTCTGCTGTTTTACTATTCCTCTTATTACCGCATTAAAACCTGCTACATCTCCACCATTTGCTAATATTGCAATTTTCTTTAACATAAATTTTCCTCCTTAACTTTTGTACACTATTTTTTTGTAAATCCTTTATACATTATATCAATATATAAAAAAACACAACACTTATCAAAAAAATTTTTAATTTTTAAAAGCATAATATAATAAACATTAAAAATTTGTACACCTGTTTATTGTAATTTTAAAATTCACTTTCTTTTCTAAAATATTCATATATTATTTCAAATAAATACTTGGATCTACTTGAATTGAATCTTTTAATATTTCAAAATGTAAATGTGAATCATCTGCAACCTCAAAGGCAGCTGTATTTCCAACTGTACCTATGCTCTGCCCTTTTCCAACTTTTTTCTCCCTCAACTACAAATTCTGAAGTTAGTAAATTAGAATACACTGTTTCAAATCCATTATCATGTAATATAACTATTGTTAAACCATAACGCGGATCATTTTTTATGCTTTTAACAGTTCCAGCTTCTGAGGCTTTTACAACAGTTGTTTTTTTCCGCTTTTATATCAACACCTGTATGAACTGTCCATTCTTGAAGTGTTTGAGAAAATAATAAATTGTCTTTAGCAAACTCTTTTTACAATATCGCCATCAACAGGTTTTGCAAAACTTAGTTCCTTTGTGCCATTTTGAACTTCATTTTTACCTTTTTCATTAATATTTTTACTATCTTCTGATTTCTTTGTTTTTTATTAGTAGTTTTTGATGAATTGCCTACTATATTTTGTAGTATTCATTTTATTAGTAGTATTTTTTTAGTTTTTTAGTTGTAGTTCCTTTTACATTATTTAAAGTATTTGCACTATTATTCTTAGTCTCATTTACTGAGGTATTTGTGTTTCCAGTTTGATTCTCAATACTTTGATTATTCTCAGCATTTTAGCTTCTTCTACTGTTTTCCCATTTCTGTACTAGTTCTTTTCTGTATTTCCCACATCATCTGATGTCTTATTTTACCAAATTTGCTAGTTGTTCTCTACTCAAAGAACCATTTTTCACCTCTTTATTTAATTTGCTTCCATATATCAATAACGCACATTATTACTGTTAAAATAGCTACTCCTATGCTAGCTAATTTTATAATTTGGGTATCCATACCTTTTTTTTTCTTTTTCTCTTCTCATAATATCCTCCTTCAAATTTTATATTATTAAAATTATTTCCTATTTTGAAATTTTATACTATTTTTAGAAAAAAAAGAACAAAAAGCGGACATTAATAACATTTGCACTTATTTAGAATTTTTAAAGTCCGCTTCTTTGTTCATGTGCACGAAAAAGATTTACTAAAAAACTTTAATAAATCTTTTTTATCTCTACATTACTATAAAATGATGTATAATATCTTTCAGCATTTTTTCCCTGTTTTGCTAAACTATCAGCCCCAGTTTGACTCATTCCAACACCATGTCCATAGCCTTTAACTTTAAATTGAACATGCTCATTATCCAATTTTATTATTTCAAAATTTGTTGATTTCAAACCAAAAATAGTTCTAACCTCTACACCTGAAAGTTGATGATTTCCAAATTTAACAGTTTTCGCTCTACCACTTTCAGTATACTCTAATATTTTTAAATCTTCACTATTTGAAAAATCTATAACTATATCTTGATATTTATCTTTTAATTTATTTATAATATCAGTATTTAATAATATAACATCTGACGCATATTGTGTATATGCATCTTCACCAGAGGTTTCAACTACCTGTAGATATGGATAATTAGTTCCTCCCCAAACATTTACAGGCATCTCTGTAGTTCCTCCACTATTAGAATGAAAAAAGCATTAATTGGCTCATTATTATATGTTACTATCTGACCAGAGGTTTCTTGTACTGTTAAACAAATTTTCTGCCAATATTCTTCCCTTTTAGATTCTTCCCATTTTGCCATTCTATCCTCTTTTAGATATCCAAGTTTGGCAACATGTAGAATTATCACATATATCTGCATTATCATGTTTTTATTATTTATTTTAAAAATAGTATAAGTCCTTGCCACAATTGCTTGCGCCTTAAGAGCTTTTTTTCAAAAGTTGCAGGCATTTCTGCTGATACAACATTACACAAATAATTTTCCAGTTTCACATTTTCTATTTCTCCTGTTTTACTATGTAATAATTTTATTTCTTTACTATCACTACTTTGTTTTATTTCTCCATCAAAATTCGAGTTTTCTTCATTACTCTGCAAACTCTGTGATACGTCATTTACATGAGAAGAAGTTTGTTTATTTGTATTTGTAAAATTGCTGGCAACATAAAACACACTGTTATTAAAACAGAAATATACATACATACTTTTTTTTCATGTTTTATTATTCCTCTCTCAAAATTTTAGCTAACACACTCCCGTAAGTGCCCTTTTTCATCTTTTGTAAAATCTTTCTTTTTGTCCTTGAAACTTGTACTTGACTTACACCTACAATACTAGCAACTTCTTTTGAGTTTTTGTTTATAATATCTCAGCATGATTATTTCCTTATCTTCTTTAGGTAAATCTTTTATTATTTCTCTAATTGCAATCTTATTTGTCAACATCTCTTGTTCATCTTTTTCCGATGCAACTTTATCTATTAATGAAATCCCCTTTTCTCCCTTTTCAGTTTTATACACATTATCAATAGATTCTATTGGTTTGTTTGTTTCTAATGCAACAACAATATCTTCTTTGTCTAAACTTAATTTTTTTTGAAATTTCTTCTATTGATATTTCTTCTTTATTTTCCTTTCTATAATCCTCTTGTAATTGTTTTATTTTTACTTGTATTTCTTTAATACTTCTACTTATTTTTATTGTTCCATCATCTCTTATATATCTTTTTATCTCCCTAATATATATGGTACTGTATATGTTGAAAGTTTTACTTCAAAACTGGTGTCAAATCTTTTTATTGATTTTATAAATCCAACACAGCCTACTTGATATAAATCCTCTAATTCAAAACCTCTTCCTTTAAATCTTTTTACAATGCTCCAAATAAGACCGTTGATTTTCTTTTATCAATCTTTCTAATTCATATTTATCACCATCTTGTGCTTTTTTTATTGAACGATTATCAATTTCAAACATATAAATTTATTCCTTCTTAAAGATTTTATTAAATAGTACACATATTATTTTCTGCACTATTGGTGTCTATATTTAATTTTTTTCCTCTTCTTGTTTTTTATTTTTTTTTCATTGTAATTTTGTCCCAATTCCAACAATAGATTCAACTTCCATAAAATCCATAAAGCTTTCCATTATTGTAAATCCCATACCAGACCTTTCTAAATTAGGGGTTTAGTTGTATATAAATGGTTCTTTTGCCATTTCTATATTTTCTATTCCCTTACCATTATCAGATATTTCAATTTTTATTTCATTTTCTAATAAACAAGCATATATTTTTACTACCCCTATTCTATTTTCATATCCATGTATAATACAATTTGTTACTGCTTGAAACAGCAGTTTTATATCTGCCAGTTCCTCTATAGTTGGATCAAGCTGTGATGCAAATGTTGCTACTGTTATCCTTGCAAACGCCTCATTTGATGATTTACTTAAAATTCTAGTTTCATCTCATTTTCAAACTGTTCTCTCATATTTACTTTCATTCCTTCCTTGTCTTTCCTAATTGTTATTTTTTATATTATAGGAAGTTCAGAGAACTTCCATATAATATAAAAAAGGCAAATTTGTTTATGCAATCAATCCCTCTATATCAGTAACTGGAATCAATTTTAAAATTCCACTCATTTCAAAAAATCTTTCTAACACTTTGAGTCAAATTTGCTATTTCCAATCGACCTCCTAATAAATTTGTAAACTTATACCTTCCAATTAATAATCCTATTCCGGCACTATCCATGAAAGTGACACTATCAAAATCAAATATAACTCTTTTAGGCATATATCTTTCAATTTCATAATCCGCTCTCCTCCTTATCTTTTGGACACTATGATCATCAATATCTTCTGTAATTTTAAATATTAATAACTTGTCCTTTTCATAAAATTTTGATTCCATATCTTTCCTCCTTTGTTTAAACGATTCTTTTCATAATACTTTTACATTATGCCAATACATTAAATTTCTGTAACAATTTGTTTTTTTGCATTGTTTATTATGAATTAACTTATCCATATTATATCCTTTTCCATCTTTTTTCCAATAGCAAAATTATAGAAGTTTTGTCGAAGCATAAGAAGTTTTTTGACAAAACTCGACAGAACTATAAGAACTCCTAAAAAATCACATCATAATGTAATCCTTGTTCTTTTTATATTATAAAAATTCAAAGAACTTTTATATAATATAAAAAGCAAACTCTTTTATTAAACTTTTAGTCTAATAAAAAGTCTGCATAAATCTTACATATCACTTTCTTCATCATTATTTTGAGCATTAGGTGTTTCATCATATTCAAACTCATACGTTATTTCACTAGGAGTATCATAATCTTTTTCATTTTAGAATCTGAATTGCCCTCTTTTTAGTATTACTAGATTTTTTATTTTTTTACTTATTTCACTTATAATTTTTCTGTTGTATCTTTTTTATTTTGTATACATTTATTCATCATTTGATTTGTTTTTCTATTAAATCAGGCATATAATCAATTAATCTATCCAAACTAGATGAATGATTTACAGGAATTAATCTTACATTTTCTGTCGTAATAACTAAAAATGCAATAGGATTAATAGTAACACCTGTCCGACTTCCACCGACCAAAAGGTAATCTATATTGAATAGCCTCCTCTTTATCTGCTTTTTGTACTCGTCAATTGTCTCTCCCTTTAAACTCACTGCCACCAGCCGCAAAACCAAAAGATACTTTTGAAATAGGTATTATTACAATATTATTAGAAGTCTCTATAGGTTCACCTATTATAGTATTTACATCAATCATATCTTGTATGCTATTCATAGCAGTCGTCATAAGTCCTTCTATTGGATGTTCGCTCATTTTTATACACTCTCCTTTTTTTTTTAATATACATATTGTGCTTATAATATGTATCATTTTTATATTAAATATACCATTTAGCTCAAATTTTATAATATTTTTATTTTGATATATAGGATTAACTTTAAAATTTCTTTTTTTATAAAAAGCTAAAATTGTACTTATACATGGTACTATAAAACTTGTTAAAATAACATTCTCTGTACCAATTTCTATTTTTATATTAATATCTTTTATCTCAAGATTAATGTTTCTATATACTTCCGGTATCAATTTTTCAAATAATATTTCTTCTCTGCTTCAATAATTTTAGTAAAGTCTTGTTTTTATATTTCCTGTTCTACCTTTTGTTTTATATGTGTTTGTCTATTTATTTTTTCTAGTTTAAGTTTATTTAACCTTATTATAAATATTGGTATCTTTTCTAATGTAAATATCTTTATAATTATCTGGTAATCATTTGATAAATTTCTACCATTAATTTTTTTCAGAACTATATTTAATATTTTTTATCTTTATTTCTAATTTTAAAGTTATTAACAAAATAAAAAAATGAAAATAATAAGTATTATTTTTAGGAATAGCATTTTCTCGCCTTCTTCCTTTTTATTTTTTACTTATTATTTCCATTTTTTCTTTTTAAACATCTTTATATTCAAAACATTACGCTTTGTTTGCTTTTCTTTTTCTACTACAATATCTCCAAATATCTCATCTTGAGATGTTTGAACTTTATTCCTTCTTGATAACTCCAACAATCCACTAAATGCAGTCACTACTTCTTGTTTATTTTTCTGTTTTAAAGAAAACATTCTATTAAACACAAATCTTTTTTTGTTTTACTAATACTCTAAACATTTCTTTTACTTTGCTAGCTACAGTATAATTTTCTACTAATGCAATTTTTTTCAATATTTTTAGCATTTTGATTTAATCTTTGATTTGTCCTTTTCTACTAAAGCAGAATATACTTCTGGTATTTTATTTTTCGCATATTCCTTTTCTAATTTTCTTTTTTGGCAACTTTATTTCTTCTTGATTTTTCTCTATTCTTTTGAAAATCCAAATAATTTTCTTTAAAAAACTTTTGTTATTTCTTTGTATTTTTATATTCTATAATTCTTCTTATTAATTCTTCTTCTGTTAATTCTTCTGTTTCATCTTCTTGTTTTGGTAATAATTTTTTTGATTTAAGATATAACAATGAAGATGCCATAATTAAAAACTCACTTGCTATTTCTAAATTCATTTCTTCCATAGCATTTAAGTATTCTATGTATTGATCTGTAATTTCTGTTAAATTTATATCATATATATCCATTTTATTTTTTTCTATTAAATATATTAACAGGTCTAATGGTCCTTCAAAGTTATCAATCTTTATAGAATATTTTTTTGTTTCTAGTGTTAAAATTGTTGGCATATTTACCCTTCTTCCATTTCTGATATTGCTTTCCTAATATTTTCAGTTTTATATCCTTTTTTATTAGATATTGTATTATTTCTTCTGGTTCTGAAGCTCCTTGTTTTTTATACAATATATTAGCTGCTGATTTTTTTCTCATATTTTTCTAATTCATCTCTATTTTCATACATATAATTTTCAATATTATCCTTATCAATTCCTTTTGTCATTAATTTATATTTCAACTCTCTAATAGATAGGTTTTTAGAGATTTATAATTATTTACAGTTTTTTCTATATATTCTATATCATTTATATATTTAGCCTCTTTTTTAGATAATCTATAATATCATTTAATAATTCTTCTGGTACAGTCTTAGAAAACTTATTTCTAACTTCTTGTTCTGTTCTTTTTTGAATAAAATATATTTTAATACCTTTGTTTTTTGTTCATCAAATTCTTCTATATTGTACATTATAACTCCTTATATTATTCTTCTCCATCATCATCCATATCTATTTCTGGTATTTCTTCTCCTAGACTTTCTTCAAAAGCTTTTTCTGCATTTGCTCTTACTTTGCTTTCTACTTCATCTAATATTTCTGGATTTTGTTTTAAGTATTTCTTTACATTTTCTCTACCTTGTCCAATTCTTTCTCCATTATAACTAAACCATGAACCACTTTTTTTTTCTATAATATCCATATTTACAGCCATATCTAATATGTTTCCTGCTCTTGAAATACCTTCTCCATATACTATATCAAATTCTGCTTCTCTGAATGGTGGTGCTACTTTATTTTTTACTACTTTTACTCTTGTTCTACTTCCTTTTATTTCACCATCTTGTTTAATATTTTCTGCTTTTCTTATATCCAATCTAACTGAAGCATAAAATTTTAATGCTCTTCCTCCTGTTGTTGTTTCTGGATTTCCAAACATTACTCCTATTTTTTCTCTTAATTGGTTTATAAATATTAAAACTGTTTTTGATTTATTAATTGCCCCAGCTAATTTACGTAATGCTTGAGACATCAATCTTGCTTGTAATCCCATATGAGAATCACCCATATCTCCATCAATTTCTGCTTTTGGTACTAGTGCTGCAACAGAATCTACAACAATTACATCTAATGCTCCACTTCTTACTAAACTTTCTGTTATTTCTAATGCTTGTTCACCTGTATCAGGTTGTGAAACTATTAAATTATCTATATCTACACCCAATTTCTTAGCATATACAGGGTCTAAAGCATGTTCTGCATCTATAAATGCTGCTTCTCCACCTTCTTTTTTGAGCTTCTGCTACTACATGTAATGCTAATGTTGTTTTACCAGATGATTCTGGTCCATATATTTCTATTATTCTTCCACGTGAAGTCCACCAATTCCTAAAGCCATATCTAAGCTCAATGCTCCTGTTGGAATTGCTTCTATTTCCATCGCTTTATAATCTCCTAATTTCATTACAGAACCTTTTCCGAATTGTTTTTCAATTTGGCTTAATGCTGTTTCTAATGCTTTTTTTATTATCTATATTTTCTGCCATTATTTTTTCCTCCTTATTTTTATAAAACTTTTGTTTGATATTTGTATTATATACCAAATTTTTGTTTTGTCAATACTTTTTCAAAAATTATTTGTACCAATCTGCAATATGGTAAAATACATTGTACCAATTTGGTGTTACATCACCTTTTAATCCTGTATTATATGCCACCGTAAATTTATTATTATATGTTTTATATATGGTACATCTTCTTTATAAATTTCTGCTAATCTTTTATATTTATTAACTAATGTATTTTCATCTGTTGTATTTTTCACTTCTTCCATAATTGACCTTACTTCATCATTTTGATAATTAGCTATATTGTTATCACCAAAAATGTTGTTAAATCTGGTGTTAATGAAAGATTTATATTACATAAAATCATATCATAATTTTTAGCATTTATGCTATTATAATATTGATCATCTGATAATTGTACTATATTTACATGTATTCCTTGATTTTCTAGCTGTGCTGCAATATTTTGTGCAACAGTAACTCTAATCGAATCGCTTGCTTTTACCGCAAGATTTAATTGTAATCTCTGTGTCTTATAATTTTCTATTTTTTGCCAATAATTACTTTTATAACTCCAACCACCATCTATTAAAATCTTTTTGCTTGTTCTGGATTATATCCAGCACTTGCATCTTGTTCTTGGTAAATCCATGAACCATAATCTAATGGAAAACTTGAGGTAAAATACTTATTATTAAATATATTTGATACTATATTAGTTTTATCTATAGAATATGATATTGCTTTTCTTATTTCCTTCCTTGATAAAAATTACTTGTATTATTTAAAGCCAAAATATATGTTCTCTACCCTTCATCTCTTTTTAGCATATCCTATTGTTCCTATATATTCTTGCAAATTATTATTATCTGTGTCTATTATATCAATACTTCCCATCTTGAAACTATTATATAATTCAGCTAATGATGAATATAAATTCACTGTTACTTTTGTTATGGTTAACTTTGTTTTAGTATCCCACCAGTTATTATTTTTTTCAAGAGTTAAATATGTTGATTGAACATCAGTATATTTATACATACCTGTTCCTACTGGCACTAAACCCGCATTAAATTCTTTATCTTGGAAAAATTGACTTGACATTATTGGAAATGTTAATTGATATTCAAAAAATGGTATTTCCTTATTTAAAATTATTTTTAAAGTATAATCATCTGTGATTTCAACATTGGCTATATTTTGAACTTGTGTAACATAAATTGAACTAGAATTTTTTAATTTTATCAATTGTAAATTTAACATCATCTGCTGTAAATGATTGCCCATTTGACCATCTTACATTTTCTTTTAGCTTTATTATATATGTCGTAGCATTTTGTTTTGCCCATTCTTTTGCTAAACACCCTTCTGCTTTATAATCTGATGTGATTTGAATTAATGGCTCATATACTAATCTTGATATATCTTGTATATTCTTATTTTTACTTAATATTGATTTGTACTATCTAATGATGCTACTCCTAAAGTTATTTCTGTTACTTTTTTTCTTCCGTACTTATTGTAGCTTGTTGTTCTTCTTCCTTTTTTTTTCTTCTGTTTTTATTTTGTATACCGCAAAAACCATTATACATATAACAAATATTGCAAATACATATTTAAAAAATTAGATTTCATTTTAATCACATTCCTTTTTTGCAATTTTTCTTCTATCATTCTTTCATATAATACATGATTTTTAAATTTTTTCAAGGCTTTTTGAACATTTTGGCAATTAAGTAAAAGCTATATAAATATCTTTCTTTACATAGCTTTTTTATATTCTAGAAAAGTTCTCTAAACTTACTAGAATATAAAATATAACAATGCGCAGAAATTTGCAAAGCAAATTTCGCGCGTGAACAAAGACGCGAACTTTAAAATGTTCTAATAAGTGCTAATTTTGTTAATGTTCGCTTTTGTTCTTTATCATTCAATTACTTTTTGATGTATTTGTTCTAATATTTTTTCTGAAACTACATTTTTAAAATCTATTGAGATTTTACTTTCTGTCACATTAAACTCTAACATTTCCACTTTATTTTCTTTAATAAGATTCAATACTTCTTTAATAAGTTCTATATTCCTTATGATTCCTGTTCCAACTATAGATATCCTTGAAATCTCTTTTTTTTTACAATACTTTTCACCGTATTTTCTTCTATTATATCTGATATAACAGTTCCAGCCTTATTATTAAATGTCGATTTTGTTATTATAGGTATCTTATATTTTTCCGCTATCTCCACACATCTGCCATGCAAAACTTTTGCCCCTTCACTTGATAATTGTAGCATTTCCTCATAAGCTAATGCCGGTATTTTTTTAGCTTTAAAAATTTTATTTGGATCTGACGTATATACTCCATCTACATCAGAAAATATATAACAATTTTTAGCTTTTATTGCTGCTGCTATTGCAACTGCAGTCGTATCTGAGCCACCTCTACCAAAAGTTGTAATATCCATATTATCATTATACCCTTGAAAACCAGCAACAACAACAATTTTTTCTTTTTGCAAGTTCTTTTTCTATCCTTGAAACATCTATATTTTTGCACCAAAGCATCTATATTAGTATTATTTGTATAAATTCCTGCTTGCCAACCAGTCAATGAAATTGCATTATATCCCATCTCATTCAATAAAATACTTAATTTAGCAATAGTTATTTGTTCCCCTGTGCTTAACAACATATCCATTTCTCTATTTTCTGGAAACTCTGACAGTTCTTTTGCTTCTTTTATTAATTTGTCTGTTGTTTTTCCTTGTGCAGAAACTACCACAACTATATTATTTTTTTTTTATTATACAACCCTATTATTTTTTCTGCTACAATTTTAACTTCTCATTATCTGCTACAGAACTTCCTCCAAATTTTAATACTATTGTATCCATTTCGTCCCATTCCTTTATAGTTTATATAAATTTATAAAAAAAATTAAATTTTTAATTTTCTCTTATATAATATGGAAAAAGAGGAACTACCGTTCCCCTTTTCCTGCTTTTTTCAATCAGTGCAGTATAAGTTCCGTTTGCATATACCAAAATTTTATTTTCATTAAAATCTCTTAAAAATTCATTTACTAAATTTTCAGAAATTTTTACTCTTCCATAAAATTCTAATATTTGCATCCTCATATGATAAGTGTAAATGCTTCCGTCCTCTCCTTCAATTGATACATAAACTTTAGCATTTCTTGCAAGTACCCAGTTTCCATTGGCACTATTAATAATATTGTAGCCTTTTTTAAATATGGTTCTATTGTCCTATGGTCTCCCTGGACCTGTACTCTGTCTGCTTTTATATATCTAGCAGATATTCTTTTTTGCCCGTATCACGTACAAAATCCTCCTTTGCAATTTTTAATATTTTACCATATTTTTCATAAAATTACAAGATTTATACAAAAAAAGCTGGAAAAAACTGCAATTTAATTCCAACTCTCGACTACTTATACGATTCATCATTTTAACTTCAAAAAACTTTCCATAAATCCATTCAAATCTCCATCTATAACACTCTGCACATTTCCAACTTCATAATTAGTCCTATGATCTTTCACCATAGTATATGGACAAAATACATAAGAACGTATTTGACTACCCCAAGCAATATCTTTTTGTTCTCCTTTTAAATCTTCTATTTTTTCTTTTTGTTCTTTTTCCTTTAAATCTAATAGTTTTTGATTTTAACATCTTCATTGCTGTTTCCCTATTTTGAATTTGAGAACGTTCTGATTGACATGCCACAACCGTATTAGTTGGGATATGTGTTATTCTTACTGCTGATGATGTTTTATTTATATGCTGACCACCTGCTCCTGAAGCTCTATAAGTATCCACTCTTAAATCATCTGGATTTATTTCTATTTCTATATCATCAGTAATTTCCGGTAAAACCTCAACAGACGCAAAAAGATGTATGTCTTCTTCCACCACTATCAAATGGTGAAATTCTAACTAATCTATGAACACCTTTTTTCACATTTCATGTATCCATAAGCATTTTCTCCTAATACCTCAAAAAGTAACACTTTTTAATCCCGCTTCTTCTCCTTCAAGATAATCTAATTCCTTAATTGAAAAATCATTTTGCATTGCCCATCTATTATACATTCTATACAACATCTCTGCCCAATCCTGTGATTCTGTACCACCTGCACCTGGATGTATTGTTACTATTGCATTCATATTATCATATTTTCCAGAAAACAATGTTGCTATTTCCAATTTTTCTATTTCTTTGACTAAATTTTTTTTTTGTGTTCTTTGTTACTTCTTTTGCCATTTCATCATCAAGTTCTATTTTTAATAATTCTGATATCTCTATCAAATTCCTTAATTCTTTTTCTATCTTTCTATAATTTTTCACATTTTGATTTTATACTTTTTATCTTTCCTAAAACTACACTTAATTTTTTTTTGAATCTGACCAAAAATCCGCTTCTGTAGTCTGTTTTTCTAATTCTTTCAATTCATCTTCCAATTTAGATATGTCAAAGAGACTCACCCAAATCTTGCAACTTTGCATTCAACTCTTCTAAAATCTTTTGTATTTTCCTCTAGTTCTAGCATAACATCACTCTCCTCTTTAATTATTCTTGTTTTTCTTATTAATAAGTTATTAAATATTAGTTTTCAAAAATTAATCTATTAAATCATATCAAATTAGCTATATTTTTTTCTCATAATCATCCATAAAATGATGAACTTCACCATCTTTCACATAAGAAATAAGTGTATTCAAATTTACATTTTTGTACTATTATAAATGTTCATGTCCACTTTGTCGTAAACTCCTCTTAGCTGGTTTAATAAATCTTTCATTTCAGCTCTCTTTGAACCATTAGAATCACTTTTTAGCATTTTTCTCTGTAACCTTACATGCACATTTTATAAAATCTAATTTGTTTCTTTTTAGCCCATCTTATTATATCATCTTCTTTAACATAATATAATGGTCTTATCAACTGCATTCCCTTATGATATGTACTATGTAATTTTAGGCATCATTGTTTGCATTTGAGCACCATATAACATACCCATTAAATATAGTTTCTACAACATCATCAAAATGATGACCTAATGCTATTTTATTACAACCTAATCTTTGTGCTTCTCTATATAAAAATCCTCTTCTCATTCTTGCACACACATAACATGGATGATCATCAATTTTAGCAACAACATCAAATATATTACTGTCAAATATTGTTATTGGTATATTTAATATTTTAGCATTATTTATGATTTTTTGTCTATTTACAGGATTATATCCTGGATCCATTACTAAAAAACTAATTCAAAATCCATTTTTCTATGTTTTTTAATTCTTGCATACATTTTGCAAGTAGCATTGAATCTTTTTCCACCTGAAATACAAACCGCAATTTTATCACCATCTTGAATCATTTCAAATTCTTTTATTCCTTTTATAAATTTACTCAAATTTTCTTTTATATGTTGTTACTATACTTTTTTCTATTTCTTCATATCTTTCCATAATTATTTAATATTCTCCTTTTAATATATCTCTAACAACCTCACCTGCAATCATTAACCCAGCAACAGAAGGAACAAAGATATACTTCCTGGAACTTGATTTCTAATTGAACATTTTCTTTTAGTTCCTGGTGGGCATATACAATTTGTTTTACAACTACTTTCACTTGTTTCTTCTGGCTTTATAGGCTCTTCTTTAGAATAAATTACTTTTAAATTTTCTATATTTCTTTTCCTTAATTCTTTTCTCATCACCTTGGCTAATGGACATACACTTGTTTTATATACATCTGTTATTTCAAACTTTGAAGGGTCTAATTTATTTCCAGTTCCTAATGCTGATATAACTGGCACACCTTCTTCTTTACATTGTTTAACTATTTCTATTTTTGCTGTAACTGTATCTATACAATCAATTACATAAGTTAAATCCTCTTTAATAATTTTTGTATTTGATTCTGGCATAAAAAATTCTTGATATATTTCTACACTTGCACTTGGATTTATTTCCAATATTCTTTCCTTTGCCACATCAACTTTATACTTACCTATTGTTTTTCTAGTAGCTATTATTTGTCTATTCAGATTTGTTAAACAAATTTTATCATCATCAACCAATATAAAATTTTGTACACCTGCTCTTACTAATCCCTCTACAACAAATGAACCTACACCACCTAACCCAAAAATTGCAACTTTTGCATTATTTAATTTTTTCTATTCCTTCTTTTCCTATCAGTAATTCTGTTCTTGAAAATTGATTAAGTCCCACTATAATAACCATCCTTTCCAAAAATCAAAATATTATATAATTTTTTTTCTCTTACATTTATATATTTTAAAAATTCATATTTTTCTATAAAAAAACATCTATGACATTATACTTTATTTTTTTTTAGTTTTTCAATAACCAAAACAAACATTAATACCATTTACACTTATTTAGAACATTTTAAAGTCCACATATTTGTTTGTACAAAAGAAAATGAGCAAAAAATTATTTTTTTACTCATTTTCTTTATCTTATTCTTTTACAACCGATACTACTCTTAAAGCAGATAATTCATAAGTTTCAACATATTCTGCTTCATAAAAATCAACTTCATCTTTGCATTTTTGGGAGATTTCTTTCTTATATACTGCCTACTCTGCATCCTTGCATAGAATTTTACTTTTGTCCCTACTTCACAATTCTTTAATTGTTCTGATTTATCCCCATGCAATAACAGGTATATAAGTTGGTATAAAATCTTTTCACCTCTAATTACAAACATAAAAATTAGTTACTTTACCGCCATATGTAACTATTTTAGTTGCTGGCTTGGTACCTATATATCCTTCTACAGATACTATATTTACCAGTTCCTTTAGTGTTTCTTCTGACAATATGTTAACACTTGTAGCTATCACAAAATCATACAAATTTTTTCCATTTTCAAGATAACGTGGTTTATTTCGAGATTGCAATATTCCCGTTATTTCCATTTTATGATTTTTCATTTTTTCAATCATATCTACATTAAACATATCTGCCGCAAAATGAATTATTATATAATCCGGTCCTTTTCCTTTTCCTCTCTTTACCTTCATTCTAGTCTTATAATAAAGTTTAGCACCATCATAAATCTCTTCAAAATCCGAAAAGACTTTTACCACGCAGCATTACTTTGTTACAAGTTTCAAATAATGATTGATCCTTATTTTCAATCTTATCAATCATATTTTCTATGATTTCTTCCTCTAATTGTGTAATTGATTGAACTATCCGCTCATCATTTTTTGTGTTACTCATCTGTTTCTTCCTCCTGTTTTTCTTTAAAATTGTGTTTCATTGTAAAAGAATATATGTGTGTTATTGTTAAGATTCAGAAATAAATTCTGCACCTTAATTAAGTTATATCATAATAATTGTAACATTTTTTACCTATTTTGTAAAGATTTTACCATTTTGTTAAGTTCCGCACCCAAAATACTATATAAAAAACAAGCATATATCCACATCATTATAAGCATAAGCGTAGTTAAACTTCCATACGTTATAGAAAAACCTTTAAATATGCTTAAATATTTTGAAAAATACAAAAGATACAACATTAAGAGAAACTGCTCCAAAAACCGCTCCATACATTTGACTTCTAAATTGTACTTTATGCCTTGGCATAAATTTATATATAGTAATAAAACACAACAAAAGTAACAACTATAAATGCAATTCCAGTTATTAAAGATGATATTAAATTATAATTTTCTAAACCTCCAAAATGTTCTTGCACTACTTTTACAAATTGATTTCCAAAACCAATAAGGTCATTCCTATGACAATCAAAAAATATAAACAATAAAGTTTCTAAATTGCTTTAATTCTTAAAAAATATATGAAGTCACTTTTTACTTTTGTACTATACACTGTCTGTAATCCATTCATCAAAGCATATAAGCCTTTTCCAGCAGCCCTTATTGTAAAAATTATTGAAATTGATATAGTTCCTAAAGATTTTGAATAAACCTCCTGCACTATTCCAAGAACCATATCACTCATACTAGAAGGAACTACTTTAGAAATAATATCAAATAAAGTTTGTGGTTCTATTCCTGTATATTGTATCAAAGTTATTAATAATATAATAAATGGTATAAATGACAAAATGGTATAATACGAACATTGTGCAGCACTTTCACTAATGTGATCTTTTGCCATATTTTCTGATAAAATCTCTATTTTTTTATAAAACCTCTTAAAACTAAAAATCCCTCATTTTTAATTTTATTCCTTTCACAACTTTTTAGTATACCGAACAAAAGCGGACATTAATAACAGTTGCACTTATTTAGACATTTTAAAGTCCGCGTCTTTGTTCGATGCACAAAATTTATGAAATAAATTTTCTGTGCATTGTTATTTTTATATTATAGGAAGTTCGAAGAACTTTCCTATAAAAAAAAGTTATATCATAGGCAAGTGCACTACAAACCTATGATATAAACTTAATATTTTCAGTCAAAAACCAGCCCAATAACTTTATAACTAGCCACATAAACAATAATGCACTAATTGTTATAACAATTTTAAATGTCAACGACACTGGTAAAAAATAAAAATACTGATACTTCAAAAAATACAACAGGCAATATCAAAACAATAATAGTTCTAATAATTGGAAAATCTTCTATTTCTTCAAAGCCTAAATCCATATCAAAATATTTAGCATACATATTTCCTATATAATCTCTCAATAAATCATATATCATATTAGCCCCTTTGATATATACAAATACTCTTACACTAAAAGCTACCAAAATACCAAAGCCAAACTAATCCACATCTCATTAATTGTATATACCGTTCCGTTTCACTAGGCCCATCAAGAGTAATATTGATAATACATATTACATATGCCAAAATTTGATATAACACAGTTATTACATACATTTTCATCAATATTTTATTTCCAAATGAAACTTTATTCAATATGATTGCCATACCTCCAACTATTAGTAAATAAGATATTATACCATACATATATTCACTAATATATGCTATAAAATCTATTATCCGCTTTTCAAATATTTTTAAATACCTTTCCCATTTTTTTCTCCTTCGATTCCATAATTATAGTTACTCGATTCATATATTACTAAACTTCTTATATAATATCACAAAAACACTGAGTTTTCAACACTTTTAAAAAATACCTTTACATTTAACCACATATTGTAGTAATATATATCCAACAATAATCTTTATAACAAAACATATAACAAAAAGAAAGGAAACAAAATTAATGAATACTATACCACAATTTTTAAATGAATTTCTTAAAAGCCAATACGAAGAAAATATAGCAAAAAATATTATAATGGCTACAGCAAAAACAGACCAATAACATTAAGAGCAAACACATTAAAAACTAATATAGATTACATAAAAATATTTTCACCAAACTAAATATATCTTACATAAATGTACCTTGGTACTCAGATGCACTAATTTTAAAAAACATTTCTGAAGAACAACTAAAAAATTTAGATATTTATAAAAAATGGATTTATATACTTACAAAGTTTATCTTCAATGATCCCTCCAATTATTTTAAATCCACAAGAAAATGAAAATATTTTAGATATGACAGCCGCTCCAGGTGGAAAAACAACAGAAATGCTTGCACTTTCAAACAATAAATCATTCATAACTGCTTGTGAAAAAAAAAAATAAGAGCTGAAAGATTAAAATATAACATTAATAAACAAGGTGCAAA
>VOFB01004877.1_pt1 | contig 19908 bp, 26 predicted proteins | sample 5384141 | NCBI WGS metagenome assembly VOFB01 (sample SAMN12384721, study PRJNA508395) | human gut metagenome | isolation source: healthy gut A | host: Homo sapiens | reverse complement strand
TGCGTTGTGGACGGCAACGGCGTCGAGCTGCATCAGGGCCAGCTCATGGTGTTCGGCCCGCAGCAATGGCATATGCAGTATACGGACCTGGACATGACGGCCCGCTTCCTCACGGTCAGCTTTGATCTGGAGAGCGAGTTTGCCGCGCGGCTGCCGGACCGGGTGTTCGACCTGTCGTCCGCCGAGGCAGCTCAACTGCGCCAGATCGTCCGCGAGTCCGAAAATATGGATGCCTACAGCGGCGATTTTATCCGCAGCTATCTCAAGCTGCTGCTTCTGTCCGTTCTGCGCGACACGGGCAGCGAGAAAAAGCGCCTGAAAACGCCGGTGGCCCTGAACCACGAAAACGAGATCGTCAGCCGCACGCTGCAGTATGTGGCCGATCATGTGTGCGATAAGCTCTCCGTGGAGATCGTTTCGCGCGAAGTCGGCGTGAGCGCGTCGCATCTGACGGCGCTGTTCCACCGGCAGATGAATATTTCGCCCGGCGAATATATCCGCCGGGTCAAGCTGGAGGAGAGCAAGCGCCTCATCCGGGAGGGACGATGAATTTCTCCCAGATCGCCGCGCAGCTCAATTATTCCACGATCCACCATTTTTCCCGCCAATTCAAGGATAAATTCGGCATGTCTCCCTCGGAATACGCAAAGTCGATCCAGTCGGAGTAACGTGCGCAGCGCGTCAGACTGTCAAAAACTGATTTTGCAATTCTGAAAGCAGCTTGGCGAAGAAGCCCGAAAGGCCTTTTGACAAGCTGAAGCGCGCAGCGCCTGCCGGGAGGAAGGACCCCCATGATGACTCTGCTGTATCTGCTGCTGCTTCCCATGCTGTCCGGCATCGGTATGCTCGGCCTCGGCCCCGCGCTGATGGCCGGACGCGCCGGGCGGCGCATGTCGTGCTGCTGTTGTCGGGCCTGCTCCTGCCGCTGCGCGGCCTTATGTACCTGCTGCTCGCGCGGCGGCGCGGCAACCGTCCCGGCCGGATGTCCGTGGTGCTGGCGGCTGTCGAGCTGCTGCTGGGCGCGGGCCTGCTGCTCCTACCGCAGCTGTCGGTGCGGCTGTTTGCCGTGGTCGTTGCGGTGTATCTGACGCTGCTGGTCACGGTCGAGGCAGTCAATGCGATCCTCTATGGCAGAATGCGCCGCTGGGGTGCTTTTTTTCCGGCGATGGCAGCCGCTGTGGGCGGCACAGGCCTGTTTGTGCTCATCGTGTTCGTTCCGGCGCTGCGGAACGCTGCGCTTCGCTATACGGCCGCGCTGCTGCTGACGGTGTTCGGCACGGGGCTTGTCTGCGATGTCCTTGCGCTGACGATCCGCAGCCGCCGCGTCCGGCGGGTGCTTGGCTCGATCCGCGTGGCGCTGCCGGATCTGATGAGCTTGTTTTTGCCGCAGCGGACGGCGGACGTGCTGCCGCGCGCTCCGCTGGGCCCGGTCCCGCAGCAGGGGACGGAGGAGTTTGAGCTCCTGTTCCAGACGTCCGCGCACGGCATCGGCCTGGTCGGCCACTGCGAGCTCTGCTTTGACGGCCGGACGCTGACCTACGGCGCCTATGATCCGGTCCATCAGCGCCTGCTCCGTACGGCGGGCGCCGGGATCGTTTTCTCCGCCCCACGCGAGCCGTATCTCCGGTGGTGCATCGGCACGCATCACCGCCGCGTCATCAGCTACAGCCTCCGCCTGCCGCCTGCACAGGCCGCGCAGCTGCGCGCGGAGCTGGAGCGCTTCCGGCAGACGCTGTCACCCTGGCAGCCGGAAGCTCTGCCGGAGGACTGCTTTGCCGGGCGGCTCCGCAGGCTCGGCGGCGTGCGGTTCTGGCGCGTGCAGCGCGGGCCATATGCAACGTACTTCATCCCGACGATCAACTGCGTCTCCCTGACGAACGAGCTGCTGGAGAAAACGGATATCGGCCGCACGGTCATGCTCGGGCTCAAGACGCCGGGCGCCTATCTCGACCTGCTTGAGCGCGAGTATCTGGCCGGAAATCCGGCCGTGACGGCCCGCCGGGTTTATGACAAAATTTAATTGGCCCACTGCTATTACAAAACTTGATGCATGTTCCGGCACCCTTTTGCCAGCATAAAGCATCGCGGGTTCGCTGCCCGCGCACTGGGAAAAATCTACAAATCAGAGGTTAGGCAAAACAAACTTTTGGGCATGTATACAAAACACACAAAATCAGTGGGTAAATGAAATTCCGGGCTTGACAAAAGGCCGCCCCCCCGTTATAATGACTCTTGGTTAGGGAAACCTAACCAATTTCAAAAGACTTCGGTTAGCAAAAGCTAATCACAATACCGGAGAAAGAAGGCGAACGTATGATGCCGTTGACCCTGATGTCGCCCGGTGAGGACGCCATCATCCAGAGAATCGGCGGAAAGCCGGAAGTGCGGCAGCATCTGGAAAACCTTGGCTTTGTAGTAGGCGGCAATGTCAGCGTGATCAACACGATCGGCGGAAATCTGATCGTGAACGTCAAGGAAGCGCGCGTTGCGATCAGCCGCGAAATGGCACAGAAGATCATGGTTTGATCCCGGGAGCCATTTGCAGCGGCTCTCTCACTTCAATCATATGCAATGCATTACAGAAAAGGAGGAGATTTCGATGAAAACACTCAGGCAGGTCAAGGTCGGCGAAACCGTTACCGTTGTGAAGCTGCATGGCGAGGGCGCCGTCAAGCGCCGCATTATGGACATGGGTCTTACGAAGGGCGTCGAGGTTTATGTGCGCAAGGTCGCGCCGCTGGGGGACCCGGTCGAGGTCACCGTCCGCGGCTATGAGCTCTCGATCCGCAAGAACGACGCTGAAATGATCGAGGTGCAGTAACCCCGTTTCTTTTTGCAGGAGGGTTAGCCCAAACTACCCCCTCACTGAAATCCGGAAAGAGAGGAAGCAAAATGAACATTCGAATTGCCCTTGCGGGCAACCCGAACAGCGGCAAGACGACGCTGTTCAACGCGCTGACCGGTTCTAACCAGTTCGTTGGCAACTGGCCCGGCGTCACCGTGGAAAAGAAGGAAGGCAAGCTCAAGAAGCACAACGGTGTGACGATCACCGACCTTCCCGGTATCTACTCCCTGTCCCCGTACACGCTGGAGGAGGTCGTCGCCCGTAACTATCTGATCGGCGAGCGTCCCGATGCGATCCTGAACATCGTCGACGGCACGAACCTCGAACGGAACCTGTACCCTCACGACCCAGCTGACCGAGCTCGGAATTCCGGTCGTCATCGCCATCAACATGATGGACGTTGTCCGCAAGAACGGCGACAAGATCAACACCGCAGAGCTCAGCCGTGAGCTTGGCTGCGAGGTCATCGAGATCTCCGCCCTGAAGGGCACCGGTGTCATGGAAGCCGCCGAGGCCGCCATCAAGGCCGCCGAGGGCACGAAGACCGTTCCGATGCACACGTTCTCCGGTCCGGTCGAGCATGCGCTGGCCCACATCGAAGAGGTCGCTGTGCATCAGATGCCGGAGGAGCAGCAGCTGGTACGCCATCAAGATCTTCGAGCGCGACGAGAAGGCCATGGCACAGCTCAAGCTCTCTGCCGATGTGCAGGCGCACATTGAGGAGGACATCAAGGCTGCGGAGAAGGAGCTGGACGACGATGCCGAGAGCATCATCACCAACGAGCGGTATGTCTACATTGCCTCTCTGATGAAGGGCTGCTATAAGAAGAAGAACGCCGAAGCAAGCTCACCGCCTCCGATAAGATCGACCGCGTGGTCACGAACCGCTGGCTGGCTCTGCCGATCTTTGCCCTGGTCATGTGCCTTGTTTACTATGTCTCCGTTACGACGGTCGGCTCCTGGGCGACCGACTGGACGAACGACGGCCTGTTCGGCGACGGCTGGCATCTGTTCGGTATCGGCTCGAGCGCCTATGACGATGCCATCAACGAGTACGCCGAAGAGAACATCTGGACACCGGAGGTCGTCGCAGAGGTCTCCAAGGCCGCTGACGAAGGCGTTATCGGCGCGCAGGACGTTCTGGACGCCATCAACGACCAGGACTTCGGCGCATTTGACGAAGCCTACGGCAGCTACGGCGACTCCCTCGCCGCTGCGGGCTATGACATCTCCGAGGTCTATGACACCGCCATGGAGTCCGCTCCGGATACGAGCGACTACGGCGTGTGGGTCCCCGGCATCCCGGTCCTTGTGGAAGACGGCCTGAACGCCATCCACAGCCCGGATTGGCTCAACGGCCTGATCCTTGACGGCATCGTCGGCGGCGTCGGCGCAGTCCTTGGCTTCGTCCCGCAGATGCTCGTCCTGTTCATCTTCCTGGCCTTCCTCGAATCCTGCGGCTACATGGCCCGTATCGCATTCGTGATGGACCGTATCTTCCGCAAGTTCGGCCTGTCCGGCAAGTCCTTCATCCCGATGCTCATCGGCACCGGCTGCGGCGTTCCGGGCATCATGGCCTCCCGTACCATTGAAAATGACCGAGACCGCAAGATGACCGTCATGACGACGACGTTCATCCCCTGCGGCGCAAAGCTCCCGATCATCGCCATGATCGCCACGGCTCTGTTCCACGGTGCATGGTGGGTCGCTCCGCGCTTACTTCCTCGGCGCTGCCGCCATCGTTGTCTCCGGCATCATGCTGAAGAAAACGAAGATGTTCGCAGGCGACCCGGCTCCGTTCGTTATGGAGCTGCCTGCCTATCACTGGCCGACCGTCGGCAATGTGCTCCGGTCCATGTGGGAGCGCGGCTGGTCCTTCATCAAGAAGGCCGGTACGATCATTCTGCTGTCCTCCATCGTGATGTGGCTCGGCTCCGTCTTTGGCGTCGTGGACGGCAAGTTCGTGTTCGACCTTGAGATGGAACTGGACTACAGCCTTGTCGGCCGTCTTGGCAATGCCATCAAGTTCATCTTTGCTCCGCTTGGTTTTGACAATGCCCGTGCCGCAATCGCGACCGTCATGGGCCTTGTGGCAAAGGAAGAAGTCGTCGGCGTCTTCGGCGTCCTGGACTTCGTCTCCATGACCAAGCTGGCCGGTTACTGCTTCCTGATCTTCAACCTGCTGTGCGCCCCGTGCTTCGCCGCCATCGGCGCGATGAAGCGCGAGATGAACAACGCAAAGTGGACGTGGTTTGCCATCGGCTATCAGTGCTGCTTCGCCTATGCGATCTCCTGATCGTCTATCAGCTCGGCTGCCTGTTCACCGGCCATGGCAATGTCCTCGGCGTCATCGTCGCTGTCCTGCTCATCGGCTTCATCTGCTACATGCTCTTCCGCCCGTATAAGGAAGCGGAGCACCTGAGCACAAAGGCGAAGGCTCTCGCACAGAAATAATCATCGTACCTTCCTGAAAGGAGGAACTTCTCATGCCGGAATGGTTAGCATATTATTGGCCCACGATCCTCGTGTGCCTTGCACTTGGCGGTATCGTGTTCGCGATCATCTTCTCGATGGTGCGCAGCCGCAAAAAGGGAAAAGACCTCCTGCGGCTGTGACTGCGGGCACTGTGCGCTGCACGGCTCGTGCCACTCGAAATAATACCTCTGAACCGTCTGCGGGCGGGTCCGCCCGCCCCGCAGGAACAAAACACTCAGCGGAGGGGAACCGGAATGCAGCAAGCGCTTTCTGCAAGCAACATCAAATATCTTCTCGCGCTGCGCAGTCTGTGCGGTCCGAGCAATGAGATCCGCTGTGTCAGCGTGGCAGACGCGCTCGGCATCTCCAAGGCCAGCGTCCATGCCATGATGAATGCCCTGAAGGAAAAGAATCTCATTGAAAAGAATCACTACGGCATGGTGCACTTCACCCCGGAGGGCCGCAGCTTGGCGGATCAGTACGCCGCCTGCTACGACGTTCTGGCGGGCTATCTGCACCGTGTCTCCTCTGAGGAGGCCGCCCTGCGCGCCGCGCTGTGCGCTTTCCTTGCGGAGCTGCCGCCGGACCATCTTGGCCGTCTGTGCCAGTCGTCCGCCTGCGCAGCACACTGCTGAGGCTCGGGAGCGCCCACAGAAGCAAGCCCCGATGGAATATGCTTCCCCTTACCGGGCTGCTGCCCGATGCACCGGAAGCATTTTCTTCAGCACGTTGGTTAGAGATGACTAACCGCGAAATACCGGGCTGTTCGCAGGAAAACGGGGCATCCTGAAAGAGAAGGAGGAGACGATATGTCCGAATATCAGATCATTCGCTTCTGTGCGCCGACGCTCGCCGGGCTGAAAACCGCCAGCCTGTTCTGCTGCGATGCGCCGGATGAGGCAGAGCTGCTCGGGCAGCTGCGCCACTGGAACACTTCTCTTGCCCCGAAGGGCCTGCGGATGCTTCCGCTGCGCATCTGGAACGGGCGGGCGCTCATATACCTCTACCGGCCGAAGGCGCTGGCGCGCGACCTGGCCTGTGAGGATGCGGCCTGCCTGCTCAACGGCAGCGGTTACGATGGCACGGAGCCTTCCGGTTGCCTGCGCTGCCTGATGGATCGTCTGCAGTGCCAGAAGGACGGCTTCCCGCACGAGATCGGCCTGTTCCTCGGCTATCCGCCGGAAGACGTGCGCGGCTTTATTGAAAACGAGACCCGAAATTACAAATTCACCGGTTACTGGAAGGTCTACGGAGACGAGGCGCTCGCGCGCCCTGTTCGACAAGTTCGAACGCTGCACGCGCTGCTATCTGGCCTCCTGGGCCCGTGGGACCGGGGTGGAGCGGCTCGCTCTGGCCGTCTGAGCCGGAGCTGCCGTGATAAAAATTCAAAACAGAAAGGATCATGGATCATGAGTAAGATCGCAGTTGTTTATTGGGCGGTACCGGCAACACCGAGCAGATGGCCAACGCCGTCGCCGAGGGAGCCAAAGAGGCCGGTGCGGAGGTCAGCACGCTGACCGCCGATCAGTTCTCCGCCGCGAAGGTCGCGGAATTTGACGCCATTGCCTTCGGCTGCCCCGCCATGGGTGCGGAGACGCTGGAAGAGGACGAGTTCGAGCCGATGTTCACGGGCTGTGAGTCCGCCCTGTCCGGCAAGAAGCTCGCGCTGTTCGGCTCCTATGGCTGGGGCGACGGCGAATGGATGCGCACCTGGGAGGACACCTGCCGTTCCGACGGCGCGGTGCTCGCCTGTGAGAGCGTCATCTGCTGCGAAGCGCCGGAAGACGACGCGCTTGCGCAGTGCAAGAAGCTGGGTGCTACGCTGGCCGGCTGATCCCGGTGTAACGGGCTGGTCCGCACTAGGACGGCGATCCCTGCCGGAGCCCTGTGCGGCACTGCCTGATAGATCGACCACGCCAGAGCACAAATAGATCGTAATCAGCAAAAATCACCTCCTGAAAATGGGACACGTCCCGAAAAAAACAAGCTGTGGGCCGCCTGACGAACGGTCCACAGTTTTTTTTGGAAAAGCGGAACGATCTCCTTCGGCGGATGGCGGATATTTTTCGCCAATCCATCAGTTCGGAAAACTTGAAATACACAAAAGTATTCCTGCGTCTCCCAAACTTCGGCTTGACGAAAAATCTCTCGTCATCAGCTCTTGCAGATCGTTCCGGGGCTTCCTCGTTTTTTTGATGATTCAATTTGACAGGGTACTGTTCTCAGCTCATTCCGCTTCCATGGCGGCGCTGACCTCGCGGCGGTAGCGCAGCGTGACGACGGAGAACAGGATGCCGGAAACGGCGCTGAAGAGAAGCGAGAGCATATGCAGCAGAACGCTGCCGGTCAGATAGCCGAACATGCCGTAGAGCTGGAGGGCGATGTCGTAGTCCAGATACGGCGCGCCCCAGTACATAGCAAGACCGATGATCTGCATGGCGGCCTCTGCCATGACGATGACGGCGAGGAGCATCGGCGGGAGCGTTGTGGCGCGGGCTTTGACGGCTGCTTCCTTCGCGGAATTCAGCGCGGCGATGATGCAGCCCTGCAGGACAATGGTCAGCGCACAGCCGCCGGCCATGACAAAGACGACGTATTCTTCGCCGACAAAGTGGAAGCTGAAGAAATCCTCGGCGCTGTAAAACAGCAGATAGATCAGCAGGAACGTCAGCTCAAGTGCCTCGAAGATGATGCGGAAGACGGCCGCCGTGCGCAGGCAATTCAGCCCGCCGGTCGAGATCTGCGCGCCGCGGCTTCTGCAGGCCCCTGCAGCAGACCACACGCCGATGACGGTCAGCAGCTCCGGCAGCCAGAAGGCAGCCTGCAGGAACTGCATCAGGCCGCTCGGGCTTGCGTCGATGGCCGCCCGGACGCTCCCAATGCCGCCGGAAATGCCCAGCAGCAGGTCCAGCAGGTGCAGCACCGCGACGGCGGTCAGGGCAATGGCGGCAAACAGGTAGGACAGCGACCGGCCGCAGCCCGTCAGGGCGTGCGTATAGGCCGTCGGGTGGGCGGGCACGAGCTGCACCGGCGTGGGGCGGACCTGCTGCACGATAACCGGGACCGGCTGTGTGCTCTGCATGGGCTGCTGCACGGGCAGCGCTGCGCCGCAGGTAGAGCAGAAACGGCCGGAGGCGTCGTTCGGCGCTCCGCATTTCGGACAAAACATGGAAAATCCCCCTCGGTTCGATTCTTCCTTCAGTATAACGGAACGGCTGTGCCTTGTCAATGCACGCGGTACAAGAATGCTTTTCTGCTTGCATAAATGGACACAATCCGGTATAATAGTCCTACTCAAAGCAAATGGGGGATAGCCAATGGCAAAGCTCTACTTTAAATACGGCTCGATGGGCTCGTCAAGACGGCGCAGGCGCTCATTACCAAGTATAACTACGAGGAAAACGGCATGCACGTCTGGCTGATCAAGCCCGCGGCCGACGAGCGCGACGGCGCGATCATCCTGCGCAGCCGCGTCGGTCTGGAGGCCCCTGCCGAGGTTGTTCCGCCGCACAGCGACATCTACGAGCTCTATCGCAGCCGCGAAAAGACGGACGTCATCATCGTCGACGAGTGCCAGTTCCTGACACCCGCGCAGATCGATCAGCTCCGCGACATCGTGGATGTGGAGAACATCCCGGTGCTGTGCTTCGGCCTGCGCACGGATTTCCAGTGCAAGCTGTTTGACGGCAGCCGCAGGCTGTTCGAGGTGGCGGACACCATCACGGAGATCAAGGCCATCTGCGACTGCGGGGCCAAGGCCACGGTCAATGCCCGGCTGGACAGCGAGGGCTGCATCGTCACCGAGGGCGCTCAGCTCCTGCTCGGCGGCAACGACCGTTATCTTGCCATGTGCCACAAGTGCTGGATCCGCAACATCCGCGAGCACCGCAAAGTAAAGAACCGCTGAATTTTGAAAGGAGATCCTGTTATGAATTATCCGACTCCCCATATCAACGCCACGCCAGACGATTTTGGTCAGACCGTCCTGATGCCGGGCGATCCGCTCCGCTCGAAGTACATCGCCGAGCATTTCCTGAGAACGCCCGCCTCGTCAACAACGTCCGGGGCGTTCAGGGGCTACACGGGCACCTATCACGGCGTGCGCGTCTCCGTCATGGCCTCCGGCATGGGCATCCCGTCCATCGGCATCTATTCCTATGAGCTCTACAACGCCTTCGGCGTACAGAACATCATGCGCATCGGCTCGGCCGGTTCCATCAACCCCGATATCCACGTCCGCGACATCGTCATCGCGCAGGGCGCGTGTACGGATTCGAACTTCCTGCACCAGTATCACATTGACGGCACGTTCGCACCCATTGCCTCCTATGAGATGCTGCGCCGCGCCGTTGCGTCCTGCGAACAGGTCGGCGCGACGTATCACGTCGGCAACGTCCTGTCAACAGATAACTTCTATAACGACGACGAGGGCATGCCCGAGGTCCTGCAGACCGTTCCCGCCTGGATCAAGATGGGCGTCATGGCCTGCGAGATGGAGGCTGCCGGCCTGTATATGACCGCCGCCCGCTGGAAGAAGAACGCCCTGTGCATCTGCACGATCTCCGATCACATGCTCACGGGCGAGGCCCTGCCCGCCGAGGAGCGCCAGACGTCCTTCACGCAGATGATGGAGGTCGCGCTCGAAACGGCCGTCAAACTGGAAAAGTAATCTAAAAAATTCGGAAGCGTAAAACAACGCTTCCGAATTTCAGCAACAAAAGTCCCTTTGGACTTTTTCGCCAAGCTGCTTTCCAATTGCAAAATCAAATTTTGCAGCATGATTTTGCAATTCTGCCGCTGCGGCGGGTGATCAAACGCGAAAGGACACCCTGACGGTTTCCTTTCACACTTTTTCTTCCCTCCGAAACCTTCGGCTGGGCAGGTTTTCAAATTTAAAGCCTGTTTCTTATTTTTTATTTTCTTTCTCTTCTCAAATTTCTATCACGACAAAAAAGGAGCAAATACCAAAATGAAGCGCATTTTTCTGATCGTTCTGGATTCCTGCGGCGCAGGTGAAATGCCCGATGCCGCAAAGTTCGGTGATTTCGGCGTGAACACGCTCAAGAGCTGTTCCACGTCCAGCAAGCTGCACATCCCCACGATGGTGCACTGCGGCCTCGGCAACATCGAGGGCCTGTCGTTCCTCGGCACGGATCCCGCGCAGACGGGCGCCTGCGCCCGCATGGCAGAGGCCTCCATGGGCAAGGACACCACGATCGGCCACTGGGAGATCGCGGGCGTCGTTTCCCCGAATCCGCTGCCCACCTATCCCAACGGCTTCCCCGAGGAAGTGCTCAAGCCCTTCCGCGAGGCGACGGGCCGCGGCGTTCTGGCGAACGCTCCCTGGTCCGGCACCGAGGTCATCGCAAAGTACGGCGCGGAGCATATGCGCACGGGAGACCTCATCGTTTATACGTCCGCAGACTCCGTGTTCCAGATCGCGGCGCACGAGGACATCGTCCCTCTGGAGCAGCTGTATGAATACTGCCGCATCGCCCGTAAGATCCTCGTCGGAAAGCATGGCGTCGGCCGCGTCATCGCCCGTCCGTTCATCGGCAACGAGAAGGACGGCTTCACCCGCACGTCCAACCGCCACGACTTTTCGCTCGAGCCGCCCGCGGAGACCATGCTTGACGCCATCAAGGCCGCCGGTCAGGATGTCCTTGCCGTCGGCAAGATCCACGATATCTTCGCAGGCCGCGGCCTGACGGACTATGTCTACACGAAGGGCAACACCGACGGCCTCGCCAAGACCATGGACTACTTCAAGCGCGATTTCCAGGGCCTGTGCTTTGTGAATCTCGTTGATTTCGATATGCTCTACGGCCATCGCCGCAACATCGACGGCTATGCCGCAGCTCTGACGGAATTCGACGGCTGGCTGGCGGAGCTTTTGCCGCAGCTCGGCGACGAGGACCTCGTTATGATCACGGCCGACCACGGCTGCGACCCTGCCTACACCCGCACGACGGATCATACGCGCGAGTATGTGCCGCTGCTGATGGCGGGCAAGCACCTGCGCCCTGTGAATCTCGGCACGCGCAAGTCGTTTGCGGACATTGCCGCGACCGTGACGGAGCTGCTCGGTGTTCCGTATCAGACGCCCGGCACGAGCTTTGCCACCGAGATCCTGTAATTTCTGAAAGGGGAGATCGCCATGACACCGGAAAAACTGCTGGAGCTTGCGCATGAGGCCCGCGAGCGCGCCTATGCGCCGTATTCCCATTATGCTGTCGGCGCTGCACTGCTGACGAAGGACGGCCGTGTCTATCAGGGCTGCAACATTGAAAATGCCAGCTTCTCCGCCACAAACTGCGCGGAGCGCACGGCCTTTTTCAAGGCGGTGTACGACGGCTGCTATGACTTTGCCGCCATTGCCGTGGTCGGCGGTCCTGCCGGGAAGCCTGTGCAGGCTCAAGACGAGCCGAGCGGCCCGTGCGGTGTGTGCCGTCAGGTCATGCAGGAATTCTGCGGCCCGGACTTCGAGATCCATATGCAGAAGGCCGGCGGCGGTGTGTTCACCGTAAAACTGCCCGAATTGCTGCCGTTCGGCTTTACAAAAGACAGTATGGAGGCCTAATTTTTGGCGCTTTTCACAAAAATTTTACAGCGCCTTGATTTTCACGCCAAATTGTGTAATAATTGCTTACGGCCTTGAGCCAAAATAAATGGAGGTTAAGAAAATGAAGAAACTCTTAGCAATGCTCCTTGTTCTTGCTATGATCTCCTGCCTGTTCGTGGCCTGTGCCAACAACGACAGCGAGACCGATGCACCCACCACCGCTCCTACGGATGAGTCCAAGACCAACGAGAGCACGGACAACAGCGATGCGACTGAGCCCGATGACAACAACGGCGACGTCAAGATCGCGATGATCACCGACTACGGCGACATCACCGACCAGTCCTTCAACCAGACCACCTATGAGGCTTGCCAGAAGTTTGCCGGCGACAACGGCTATGACTTCAAGTACTACAAGCCCACCGACAACTCCACTGCCGGCCGTGTTGCTTCCACCGAGCTGGCCATCGCTGACGAAGGCTACAACGTCATCGTCATGCCCGGCTATGCCTTCGGCGGCGCCATCGTTGAGGCCGCTCCCGAATTCCCCGATGTGAAGTTCATCGCGCTCGACGTCGCCGCCGGCGATCTGCTCGAGGCTGCTGTTGCCAACGCCGGTGAGACCTACGACTACAACCCCGACAACTGGAACCTCGCTGACTACGTCGACCTGAGCAACGTTTACTGCGCTGTTTATCAGGAAGAGCTCAGCGGCTACATGGCCGGTTACGCTGCTGTCTGCCTCGGCTACACCAAGCTGGGCTTCCTCGGCGGCATGGCCGTTCCCGCCGTCGTCCGTTACGGCTACGGCTTCGTGCAGGGCGTTGACGCCGCTGCTGCTGCCAAGGGTGTTGAGGGCGTTGAGGTCAACTACATCTACGGCGGCCAGTTCAACGGCGACGGCGACATCACCGCTGTTATGGACACCTGGTATTCCAACGGCACTCAGCTGGTCTTCGCTTGCGGCGGCGGCATCTTCACCTCTGCTGCTGAGGCTGCTCAGAAGGTCAACGGCAAGGTCATCGGCGTCGACACCGACCAGTCCGCTGTCATCGACGGCGGCTACGGCGAAGGCATGACTGTTACCTCCGCTATGAAGGGCCTTGCTCCCACCACCATCGACACCCTGACCGATGTCATTGTCAATGGCAACTGGGCCAACTACGCCGGCAAGATCGAGACCCTGGGCCTCGTCTCTGCTGACGATCCTTCCGCGAACTATGTCCAGCTCCCGCTCGAGACCACGCAGTGGGCAGACGGCAAGTTCACCGTTGAGGATTACACCGCTCTCGTCGCTGATATGTTCAACGGCAAGGTGAAGGTCTCCAACGACACCACTGTCGAGCCGACCGTCTCCAACATCGCTGTGAACTACCTCGGCAACATCAAGGGCTAATTCCCCATAAGGAACCGCAAAGGACGGGCTTCGGCCCGTCCTTTTTGTATGCCGACGCGTTCGGACAACGAAAGCTGCTCAGCCGAAAACCGGGCCGACCTATTACAAAGTCAGCCCGGCTATTTTCTTGCTTATCTTATTTTACTGCCCGCAGAACTGCAATATTGCGCTTTCCTATTACGGCGTACATTCTCTGGATGTTTTCGCTTAGAAAGCGCCCTTCCAGAAGACGCTGGAGCTGCCGCCGACGAACATCGTCGCCCCGGCCTGCCGCATTTTCTCCGCATTTTCAAAGCTGACGTTTCCGTCTACCTCGATCTCCAGATCCGGGTAGCCGTTTTCGTCCAGAAATGCGCGCAGATCGCGCAGCTTCTGCAGCATGGCCGGAACGAGCTGCTGACCGGCAAAGCCGGGATCGACCGTCATGACCAGCACGCCTGCCAGATCGGGCAGCAGATAGCGGATCACATCATACGGCGTCGCAGGATTGATCGCGAGCATCGGCTTTCCGCCCAGCGCGGCGATTGCACCGATCGTGCGATGGATGTGCGGCGTGCTCTCCCAGTGCACCGAGACATACTCGCCCGGCTGGATCGCAAAGCATGAGAGCTTCGTATCGGGCCGCGAGATCATCAGATGAATGTCCAGCGGGATCGGCGTCAGCTTGCGCAGCTGCCTGCAGAAATCCGTGCCCAGCGCATAGTTCGGCACGAATTCTCCATCCATGATATCGACATGCAGGGCGTCGATGCCGCACTGTTCGAAAACCTCCAGCGTCTGCGCCATGCGGGAAAAGTCAACACACATCAGCGAGGGTAAAAGCTTGGGCGTGTTCATCGTTGTGCTCTCCTCTTATTTTCGGACTTCGGGATAGGCGCTTTTGACAGGTCAGCCGTTATCTGTGCCGGATATCAGCGCCGTGACCTCGGCCTCCGTCGGGATCGAGGTCAGCGCGCCCCGCCGCGATACCGTGATTGCTGCGGCGGCGTTGGCAAATATGATGCTGCGCTGTTCAAGAAAAGGGTGAAGCATGCGCTGAGCTGCGGACGGCTGTAAAAAATTGTTCGACATATCCGGGACGGGCTTTGACCCGTCCTTTTTTTCGATCCGTCAAAATGCTGCAAAAATACATGCTTACGCCAGGGATAAAATACTACTTTTGGTTGAAATGCATAAAAAAAGAAAAAGCTAGCTGCAGGGAGCTTTTTGTGTTTGAAATCAAACATGGAATTGATTATAATAGAATCTGAAACCATAAGAGAGGGAGGCAATCGGTTTGGGTAACGAACAGTATGCAATCGAAATGCTGAATATCACCAAGCGGTTCCCCGGTATCATTGCAAACGACAACATCACGCTCCAGCTTCGCCATGGCGAGATCCATGCGCTCCTCGGCGAAAACGGCGCAGGCAAGTCCACGCTGATGAGCGTCCTGTTCGGCCTGTATCAGGCGGAAGAGGGCATTATCAAGAAGGATGGCGTGGAAGTCAAGATCAATGATCCGAACGATGCCAATGCACTGGGCATTGGCATGGTGCATCAGCACTTCAAGCTCGTGGAGTGCTTCACGGTGCTTGAAAACATCATCCTCGGCGTGGAGCCGAACAAGGCGGGCTTCCTGCAGATGGATCAGGCCCGGGAAAAGGTCATGAAGCTCTCTGAGCAGTATGGCCTGCACGTCGACCCCGATGCTCTCATCGAGGACATCACCGTCGGCATGCAGCAGCGCACGGAGATCCTCAAGATGCTCTACCGCGACAATGAGATCCTGATCTTCGATGAGCCGACTGCCGTTTTGACGCCGCAGGAGATCGAAGAGCTCATGGACATCATGCGCGGCCTGGCAGAGGAAGGCAAGTCCATCCTCTTCATCTCCCACAAGCTCGCCGAGATCATGGCGGTCGCGGACCGCTGCTCGGTGCTGCGCAAGGGCAAGTACATCGGCACCGTGGACATCAAGAACACGACGAAGGAAGAGCTTTCCCGCATGATGGTCGGCCGCGATGTGGAATTTGCCGTCCACAAGGAGCCTGCCAAGCCCGGCAAGCCCATCCTGGAGGTCAAGGGCCTCACGGTTGCTTCAAAGCTCCACCACAACAACGCCGTCAAGCAGGTCTCGTTCAACGTGCGCGAGGGCGAGATCGTCTGTATCGCCGGCATCGACGGAAACGGCCAGACGGAGCTCGTCTACGGCCTGACCGGCCTCGAACCTGTGAAAGAGGGCACGGTCACGCTGTGCGGTCAGGATATCACGAATATGCAGATCCGCAAGCGTTCCATCCTCGGCATGAGCCACATCCCGGAGGATCGTCATAAGCACGGCCTCGTGCTGGACTATACGCTCGAGGACAACCTCGTGCTGCAGCGCTACTTTGAGCCGCAGTTCGTCAACGGTGCGGGCTTCCTGAAGCGCAAGAACATCCGCACCTATGCCGAGCACCTCATCGACCAGTACGACGTCCGCTCCGGTCAGGGCCCCATCACACTGGCGCGCGCCATGTCCGGCGGCAACCAGCAGAAGGCGATCATCGCCCGCGAGATCGATAAGGACCCGCAGCTGCTCATCGCCGTGCAGCCGACCCGCGGCCTCGACGTCGGCGCCATTGAGTACATCCACAGGCAGATCGTCGCTCAGCGCGACAAGAACAAGGCCGTTCTCCTCGTCTCGCTGGAGCTGGACGAGGTCATGAGCCTCTCCGACCGCATCCTCGTCATGTACGAGGGCGAGATCGTCGGCGAGCTCGATCCGAAGAAAACGACTGTTGAAGAGCTCGGCCTCTATATGGCCGGTGCAAAGAGGGAGGTGCACGGGGCATGAAAAAGCGCAAGTCTCTGCTGCGCAGCGACAGCTTCCAGACCCTTCTGACCTCTCTGCTGTGCATCATTCTCGGCGTGGCCATCGGCTATGTCGTCCTGCTCATCATCAACCCGCGGGCGCATGGAAGTCCATGTCCGCCCTGCTGAAGAATTTCTTCCATTATCCGGCGGGCAAGCTGCGCATGAAGTATTTCGGCCAGACGCTCGTCCGCACGGCGCCGCTGCTGATGTGTGCGCTGAGCATCCTCTTCGCGTACAAGGTCGGCCTGTTCAACATCGGCGCGGCCGGTCAGTATGTTGCGGGCGCATGCGTCGGCCTTTATGCCGCGATCGCCTGGCAGCTGCCGTGGTACCTGTGCCTGCTGCTGGCTATTGCTGCCGGCGCGTTCCTCGGTGCCATTTCCGGTGCGCTGCGTACCTACTGCAATGTCAACGTTGTCATCTCCGGCATCATGCTCAACTGGATCGCCCTGTATCTGACGAACCTGATCCTGACAACGGTCAAGCACCCGAACAGCCCCTATACGAAGTCCCTGACGGCGGCTAACCCCTCGGCTCTCATCCCGAGCCTCGGCCTGAGCAAGCTGTTTGCAGGCGAGAAGACCGTGACCATTGCCATCCCGCTTGCTATCCTCATGGCGGTCCTCGTTTGGGTCATCCTGAACAAGACGAAGTTCGGCTATGAGCTGAAGGCTACCGGCTTCAACTTTAACGCTGCGAAGTACTGCGGCATGAAGGAAAACCGCAACGTCATCCTTACGATGGTCATCGCGGGCGGCCTTGCCGGTATGGGCGCAGGCCTGTACTATCTCACCGGCATCGAGGACTGGGAGACCACCATTTCCTCCGTCCCCGGCATGGGCTTCAACGGCATCGCCGTTGCCTTCCTCGGTGGTCTGAGCCCCTTCGGCTCCATTCTCGCCTCGTTCTTCATCCAGCATATCACGACCGGCGGCGGCAATGTCGACCTGACGGTCTATTCCCCGCAGATCTCCAGCCTGATCTCCAGCCTCATCATCTTCCTGTGCGCGTTCAGCGGCTTCCTGAAGGAGCGCCTGCAGGCCTCGCTGCGGAAGGGCGATGAGCGCCGTGCCGCGCGCGCCAAGCTTGCGGAAGAACAGAAAGGAGGTGCGCAGAAATGACACTGCTGATCCAGTATACGATCATTTTTGCCTCGGTCCTGCTTCTCGTCGCCCTGGGCGGCTGCTTCTCGGAGCGTTCCGGCGTCATCAACATCGGCCTTGAGGGCATCATGGTCATCGGCGCACTCGGCGGCGCACTTGTCATGAAATTCCTGCCGGTCTCCGTCGGCGCACCGGTCATGGTCCTGACGGTCATCCTCGCCAGCGCTGCGGCGGGCCTGCTGTATTCGCTGCTGCTCGCCGTTGCCTCGATCACGTTCCGCGCGGACCAGACCATCACCGGCACGGCCATGAACCTGCTGGCAACGGCTGCTGCGACTGTCGCGGTCAAGGCTATGAACGCGTCGATGTCCGGTGGCAACGACGTTTCCTCCGATATCTCCTACATCGAGCCGAAGAAGCTCTTCATCCTGAACATCGGCAAATTCGAGTTCAACTGGTTCATGCTGGTTGCCGTCATTGCACTGATCGTCTCGTTCGCTGTGCTGTATAAGACGCGCTTCGGCCTGCGCGATGTGACCGCCACCGTCCGGCTGCATCCCGCTGATCGCGTCCTCCATCATGTCCAGAAGCTGGCCGCCGGTTCGGACGCGATCCTGCCGATGTCAATGATGGGCGACGGCGCGTCATGAAGGACCGGATGGTGCGCTGGAGCTGGCCCGCCAGATGGTCGCCATCGGCACGGCGCATGGCCGCAAGGTCGCGGCGCTCATCACCGATATGGACAAGCCTCTCGGCCACAACATCGGCAATGCGCTGGAGTCGCCGAGAGCATGGCCGTCCTGCAGGCAAAGGCCCTGCGGACCTGACGGAGGCCTGCCCGCAGCTGGCCGGCAACATGCTGGTGCTGGCGGGCAAGGGCGATATGTCTACTCTGCCGTAAGCTGGCTGAGCGTCATTGCTTACGCTCCGCGTTTGTGCGTGCTGCCAGATGTTTGAGCTGCGCAGGGCGGCGTATTATCAGCGTACTGCGACGCCGACAAGTTCCAAAAGCGCAAAAGTACAGCTGGCGGCCTTGTCATCCGCGAGGAGCTGCCGACGCTTCTGCCCTCGTCTACGCGCGCGCGTAACGAGTGATGGCGTAGAGCGAGCCTGAATTGAAACACCCGGGAGGGATTCAGCCCTCCCGGTGCTTCATTTTTACGCACTGTTTGCCATGGAATAACGGTTCAGGTGTCCGGCTAACTCCACCACCAATTTGGCTTCGGTGGCGCAATGGCAAGCTGAGCTTATTCTCTGTCGTCTTTTGCAGCATATTATGACGTGGAACTTCACGGTGGATGGCTCGATGCCGAGTTCTTTTGGCAATCTCGTTATAGGACAGCCCACGCACAAGACAGCGCAGGACCTTCATCTCGCCTTTGGTGAACTCGGCGCTCATGGCCGTGCCGATCTCTACGCTGGGCGGTGCATCGGGGGAAAATATGCTCCGCCATCGTGCGGCGCACGACCTGCATCAGGTCCCTTCATCGCCGTCCTATACCATTGCCTGTCTGCGCCCACGGCCTTGGCGCGGGCTAAAACCTGCGTATCGATAAGCGAGGTCGCCACCACGATCTGATTGTGGGGTGCGCTTCGTATCTTTTTGGCGGCGGCCAGGCGTTTTCGTGGTGTTCGGTCTGCACATCCATCAGCACAAGGTCGATGTCCTCGGTATCGCACAGGATCGTCGTGATGCAAAGGTGCCATGCCTGTGGCCAATGCTCGGAATCGGCGTACACCTGTGGCGCCCCGCATGCCGCACAGCGTGGAGGTACACTCCCGCAGGATCAGCGCGTAGAGTTGCGGGTGGCGCGTGCCGCAGGGTACGCGCCGCGCAGTTGTACGGCTGCGCCCAGAACAGCCGCCCGCCTTTGCATACAGGTCAGCGGATCCTCGGCATCCTCCTGCCGGGCGCGGCACAGCAGGAGATGGAGCTTTCCCCACCCGCGGCCTCGCTCTTGATCCGGGCAAGTCATGCTCATGCCGCAGTGCGCGCCCGTGCGGCAAGCAGGGTATGGCCGATGTCGTCATGCACCTGCATCTTCATTTTCAGGATTTCTTCCTCCGCACAATGTCGGGCATATTGTCATATAAGCGCTTTGCGCGGCGGTTCGCACGGCAAGGCGCTTCGTTTTCCTGCTGCAGCGCAGCATGCAATGCAGCCGGTGACATCGGTAGCCATCACCGGTGTACGGTATACCGTATTTGTCCCGGAACAGGGCCGCACACCGCCGTCCGGGACTGATGTGGGCGGCATCGCGCCTGCTGTGCAGCGCCTGCTCCATCCGTAAGGGTCTGCAGATCCGCAGCCGCAGAGGACTGCGGCGATTTCCTGCATCCTGTGATTGATCAGACGCAGCAGACCATTGTGCGGTCAAAGTAGCAGATGGCCGCCGGCGTGTGTCAAAGCCTTCCTTTGACGGCGTTGCGGGAGATTCGGGAATCATAGGCCGCCTCCTTCTGCCGGAAACATCGTGAAATACAAAAGCCCGTCATCATCCGTTCAAGCTGCATCTGCGGCAGGCCGGAGCAGCAGCCCAGCGCGCGCGTCGGTGCATTGAACGCTGCAGCGCAGCCCCCAACCCTGCGCCGTATGCTCGGCACCGAAAGGATCTCCTGCAATCCCGGCAGGGTCGCTTCTATGATGGCTTCAAAAGGCGTCATAGATCGCCACGGCGGGACGCAGAGG
>VOFB01004212.1_pt1 | contig 19924 bp, 30 predicted proteins | sample 5384141 | NCBI WGS metagenome assembly VOFB01 (sample SAMN12384721, study PRJNA508395) | human gut metagenome | isolation source: healthy gut A | host: Homo sapiens | reverse complement strand
AACGACTATCCCGAAGCCCAGTAACGCCAGCAACGCCGGCAACATCAGTAACGCGAATAACGCCAGTAACGAATAACTCCAGCCAACATACGAAAGGCACCAAGAACATACCATGGCACGAGTTGAAGATTCCCCGTGGGCCATTCCGGTAGCGCAGATTGCTTCGCGCGCCGGTCAATCCAAGCCGATTGACGCCGATTTCCCGGCACCTTCCGGCATTGGCGACAGCATTGTCGGCATCAAGGGGAAGGTGAGCCCGTACACGTGAGCGGGCAGTTCGATTCGATTGTGGACGGCCTGATCTTCACCGGCCGCCTGGTCGCGCCATTCGTCAGCGAGTGCACGCGCTGCCTGAAGCCGATTGACGAGGACTGGCCGGTTGATGTGACGGTGTTCTTCCCGTACGAGTCGGGTCAGGACAAGGCCAACGGCAAGGGCGGCAAGAGCAAGAAGGACGACGAAATCGACATCATCGCCGGCGAGGACGAGTCGGAAGACACGTATCCGCTGCTGGAGAACGGCGCATTCGCGGACATCGAGGCGATGATCCGCGACACGCTGGTCGAATCGCTGCCGTTGCAGCCACTGTGCCGACCGGATTGCAAGGGCCTGTGCTCGCAGTGCGGTGCCGATCTGAACGAGGATCCCGACCATCATCACGATGTGACGGATATCCGTTTTGCCGGATTGGCGGGGGCTCTCAAAGCCCAGCTCGAGGCCGAGCAGAACGGCGAGCAGGCCGAGTGACGCGCGCCTGAACGAAGTTTGTACGAGCCGTGCGTTAAGATAACGGACGCTTAAGCTCAATTGTTCGAACGAAATAGAGGATACTCAATGGCACTGCCTAAGTACAAGACCTCGCGCGCCAACACGCACTCGCGTCGCGCGAACTGGAAGGCCACCGCTGCTGCGACCGTGAACTGCCCGAACTGTGGCGCCCGGCCCTGCCGCACATGGCTTGCCCGAGCTGCGGTAACTACCGCGGCCGCACCCTACCGCCCGCCATCCAGCCGGCTCACACCAGTGAGTCCTGCGATAACGGCTTGAATGAAGGCCCTGCCATCGACGGGTGGCGGGGTCTTCGCATAAGTGCACCATTGCGTACACCATCGCATCGCAAACAACACAACACAACACATCACCATCGCGTGAAGGACCATACAACAATCATGAGTAATGAAACCCCACAGCAGCCGACGCCGGCCAACGAGCTTCTTGAAGCGTTGGGCACCACTCTCAGCCCGGATCTGCTCGTGCAGGCACTCACCCACCGTTCCTTCTCGCATGAGCACCCCGGCGTGGCCAATTACGAACGCCTCGAATTCCTGGGAGACGCGGTGCTCGAACTGGTCTCCACTGAAACGCTGTTCACCATTCACCCGGATATGACCGAGGGCAACTGGCCAAGATGCGCGCCAAGGCCGTCTCCGAAGACGCGCTGAGCGCCATCGCCAAAACCAAGCTCAAGGTGGGCCCCACATTCTGCTGGGTCACGGGGAAGCCGAGCAGGGCGGCGCGGAGAAGAACTCCATCCTATGCGACATCGTGGAATCGCTCATCGGCGCGACCTTGCTGGAACACGGCATCGACGAGGCACGCAAGGTGATTCACCGGCTTATTGACGACACGCTCGCCGAAGTGGCCACCGAGGGCCCGGCACTTGACTGGAAGACCTCGCTGACCGTCAAGGCGCACGGCCTCGGCAAGGAGGAGCCTGTCTCACCATATGGAGGTCTCCCGGCCCGGAATACGCGCAGATCTTCACCGCGCGCGTCTCATTGGGCGAGAACGGCGACATCATCGGCATCGGTAGGGGCTCCAGCAAGCGTAAGGCGCAGCTGGCGGCCGCCGAAGCGGGCTGGAAGTCAATGGACTCGTTCAAGACGCGGACTAAGCAAGCCCGCTGTCGGATTTGCGAATAGACTAATACCAACATGAGCGACGAGTCGCGCCGGCCACAAGTCTCGGGAAGCGACTGGAATCAGACACGCGGGCACCCGGCCCCATCCCAAGGTCGGGCAGGTTCGCGACAAAACCTATGAGGTGAGAGGAATCATGGCTTTTACCCACGCCTTTGCAGGCATTCAGCGGTGTACCGAAAATCAACACGGCCCCCGATAAGCAGACCATCGTCGATGGCGAGAAGATGACTGGCGCCCAGGCGCTGATTCGTTCGCTGGAGGACCTCGGCGTCGAGGACGTCTTCGGCATTCCTGGCGGCGCGATTCTGCCCGTCTACCACGAGATCAAAGACAACACGAAGTTCCGCTTCGTGCTTATGCGCCACGAGCAGGCCGCCGGCCACGCCGCCGAAGGCTACGCACTGGCCACTGGCAAGGTGGGCGTGTGCATCGTGACTTCCGGCCCGGGTGCCACAAACGTGGTCACGGCCATTGCGGACGCGAACATGGACTCGTGCCCATGGTCGTGATTACCGGTCAGGTGTGCAAGCCATCGGCACTGATGCCTTCCAGGAGGCGGATATCGTGGCATCACCTACCCGGTGTCCAAGCACTCCTTCCTCGTGACCCGCGCGCAGGACATTCGCGTGCTTCCGAGGCGTACTACATCGCCAACACCGGCCGCCCCGGCCCGGTGGTCGTGGATCTGACCAAGACCGCACAGACCGGCGACATGTACTACTCATGGCCGCAGCGCATGATTCTGCCCGGCTACAACCCCACCACCAAGGCGCACGGCCGTGTGTCCGACGCGGCGAAGCTGTTCTTCAGTCGTACCGCCCGGTGCTGTATGTGGGTGGCGGCGCCGCCCGCCCAACGCCGGCGCACAGGTCAAGGCTCTGGCCGACCTGACCGGCGCTCCCGTGGTCACGACCCTGCCCGCACGCGGCATCATTCCCGACCCGACCCGAAGAACCTCGGCATGCTAGGCATGCACGGTACGATTGCCGCAACCGGCGCCGTGCAGCGCGCTGACCTGCTTGTGGCCATCGGTGCACGTTTCGACGACCGCGTGACCGGCAAGCTCGACGCCTTCGCACCGACCGCCCGCGTGATTCACATTGACATCGACCCGGCTGAAATCGGCAAGAACCGTCAGCCCGACGTGCCGATCGTGGGCGATGTGGCTACCGTGCTCGACGACTTGATTCCCGAGATTCAGCGTACGCAGGCCATTCAGGGCAAGCCGAATCTGGCCCCCTGGTGGAAGGCGATCGACGGCTGGCGCGAGGAATACCCGATGACGTGGGATGAGCCGACCGACGGATCGCTGGCCCCGCAGTGGGTCATCAAGAAGCTCTCTGAGATGGCCGATCCGTCCACCATCTGGGTGACCGGTGTGGGCCAGCACCAGATGTGGGCTTCGCAGTTCATCGATTTTGAGAACCAGCACGCTTGGATCTCCTCCGGAGGCCTCGGCACGATGGGCTACGGTCTGCCGGCTGCCATCGGCGCATCCGTGGGCTCGGCCCGTGAATTCGAGGGCAAGAAGCCGGTGTGGCTGATCGATGGTGACGGTTCCTTCCCAGATGACCTCTGAGGAGCTGGCCGCCGCGTTCCTGGACCACGCTCCGGTGAAGATCGCGATTCTGAACAACTCCGTATACGGCATGGTGCGCCAATGGCAGACCCTGTTCTACGAGCATCACTACTCGCAGACCAACCTGCTCGATGGTGAAGCGCACGGTGCCGATGGTGCGGCGGCACTGGCCGACGGCGATGCGCCGCTCGAAGTGCCTGATTTCATCAAGTTGGCCGAGGCATACGGCTGCGTGGTATCCGCGCGTTCACCGAGGAAGAGGCGATTGCCGCCATCGAAAAAGGCGAACCAGATCAACGACCGCCCGGTGCTGATCGACTTCCGCGTGTGGAAGGATGCGATGGTGGCCGATGGTAGCCGCCGGCGCCCCCCAACGACGAGGTGACGTACAAGCCCGGCATCAAGCCGCTGGCTGGCGGCACCCCGGCTCCGGGAACCGGTCCGGACGAGCATGCGACCGGCGTGTTCGAGCACGAGACCGCCGCTGCCACTGCGAGCGAGCACTGAGGAGAGGAGAACACTCATGGCTAACTATCCTGCATCCCAGCCTGGTTCCCAGCGTCATACGCTGTCCGTGCTGGTGGAGAACCGCCCAGGCGTGCTGGCGCGTATCGCCGGCCTGTTCGCCCGCCGTGCGTTCAACATCAACTCGCTGTCCGTCTCCCCCACCGAGCGTCCGGACATCTCTCGCGTCACGGTGACCGCCGACGTGGAGGCCGTGCCGCTGGAGCAGATCATCAAGCAGCTCAACAAGCTGCTGCATGTGCTCAAAATCGTGGAACTCGACCCGAACTCCACCGTGGAACGCGAACTGGTGCTCATCAAGGTGGCCGCCAACGAATCCAACCGTTCCGACGTGCTGGAGATCGTGCGTCTGTTCCGCGTGCGCGTGGTGGACGTGAATCCGGAATCGCTGACCATTGAGGCCACCGGTGCCGAAGGCAAGATCGACGCCCTGCTGGGGCTTTTGGAGCATTACGGTGTGATTGAGCTGGTGCGCTCCGGTGCCGTAGCCGTGACCCGCGGCCCGCGCGCCCTGAGCGAAAAGGTCGTCGGTTCCGAGGTTACCGGGCGCTGATTCGGCGACTGCGGGAAGACCCAGTCCAAGCTCAAAGGCGGATGCGCATGATGCATATCCGCCTTTTTTCATGCGTGCATACCTCATCACCCGTACTGCAAGCAAAACGACAGCACCTCATGCTAGCATTATGACAGCAACAAGGAGGTGCATCATGGCAACATTGACCATCCGAAAAATACCCGATGAGCAGATTCAGCAGCTCAAAGAAGTGGCTGAGAAAAACAACCGCTCCATGGAATCTCAGGTGCGATCCATTCTTGAAGAATGGCTGGCTGGCACGGTGGCGCATGAAATCACGCGAAAGACCAATTTCTATGACGAGATCCGCGAATTCATGAAGAACCTGGATTTTGAGGGACTCGACAAGGGGAACTCCCACTATCCGAGCGAAATTCCGCCGATTCCCGACCGCCAGTATCTTTTGAATAGGAATCGGCCATGATTATTCTGGACACCAACGTCATCAGCGAAATCATCAAGAAACAGCCAGACGAACACGTTGCCAATTGGCTGAGGAACCAAGATACAAGCAATTTGGCAACCACCGCCATCACCGTCGCCGAGTTGTTGGCCGGAATATGTCGCATGCCTGAAGGCAAACGACGAAAGTACACAGATACGACCGTCAAGCTGGCGCTTATGACATTAGAGGACAGAACGTTCGCATTTGACACTCAGGCAGCTGCGGATTATGCCCATATCCTTGTCGAACGCGAACACAGGGGCACACCTACCAGTATTCAAGACGCCATGATTGCGGCAATTGCCTGTTCCTGGGATGCGGCCATAGCCACGCGCAATATCAAGGACTTCGAAGGTACCGACGTGGAATTGATTAATCCGTGGGGTTTGCATAGCGGGAGGCCCCGGCAAACTGCCGAGGCCTTGTGAACGTTACGGTTTCTCCCGCTACTCCAATTGTTCGGAGAGTTCGAGCCATTCGGCTTCGAGATCATCGCTTTCAGTATTGACGGCGGTGAGTTGTTCATTGAGCTTGTTGAGACCCTCGTAGTCGCTCGGGTCATGGGCGGCCATCTGCGCCTCGAGATCGGCCTTCTGCTCTTCAAAGCTTAGCGAGCTTACGTTCGATGGCATTCACGCGCTTGGATGCCTCGTGGAAGGCCTTGCCGGTGAGCTTCGAGGTGGAGTCCTCACCGTTATTGGCTCCCTCTGACGAGGGAGCTATCCGCGAAGCGGACTGAGGGAGAGATGCGGCAGCGTTGACGGCGGCCGCCTTACCCTTACCAGACTTCGCCGAGCTGCTACCGGTGCCCGCGAAGCCAGGCGTGTCAGCCGGCAATCCCTTGCCGTTCTTAATAGCCTCAACCATATCGAGGTAGTCCTGCACGCCGCCGGGCAAGTGACGTACTTTGCCGCCAATCAGCGCGAACTGCTGATCGGTGACGCGCTCCAGCAGGTACCGGTCGTGGGAGACCACAATCAACGTGCCCGGCCAAGTATCGAGCAGGTCTTCCATCACGGCGAGCATATCGGTGTCCAGATCGTTGCCGGGCTCGTCCATGATGAGCACGTTCGGCTCGTCAAGCAGAATCAGCAGCAGTTGCATGCGGCGCTTCTGACCACCGGAGAGATCGCGGATCGGCGTCATCAGCTGGGCGGATTCGAAGCCGAGACGCTCCATCAACTGTCCCGGCGTCACTTCCTTGCCATCCACAATGTAGCTCGGCTTATAGCGGGAAAGCACTTCCTTGATCTTGTACTTGCCGAGCTTCTCCAGCTCATCGAGGCGCTGCGAGAGCACCGCGAACTTCACCGTCTTGCCAATGTTCACATGGCCTGCGGTCGGGGTGAGTGTGCCATCAATCAACTTAAGCAGCGTGGACTTGCCGGCACCATTCGCACCGACGATGCCGAAGCGGTCGCCCGGGCCAATCAGCCAAGTCACATCGTCAAGAATCTCGCGGCCGGAAACCGTCACCTTGCGTGCAGCCGAGGTGACACCGGCTGCAGCAGTGTCATCATCCGAATCCGTTGCAGCAGTGCCACCGCCGATGGTTTCACCACCCGTGTTCATGCGACGAACCTCGCAATCGTCAGCAAGCTGCGGATTGCCGCTCTCAGCCTCGGCCTTCTTACGCGCTTCCTCAGCGGACTCGACGGCTTCCGGCACGCCGGCGTCCACCAGGCGCGGGTCAGTCATGTCGGTGACCGCCACCTCAACGGAACCATGCAGCTGCGGCTCGGCGTACATGGCGTTGACCACATCCACGCGGGAAGCGGACGCGGAGAGCGCCGCCACATCCGGGTCGATATCGGCCATGCCCTGCGGTTTTTCGAAAATCTGCGTCACGTCGACCAAATCGACCACCTGTTTGCCGAGACGGGAGGTGGCCATTTGCTTCAGTTCAGTGTGTTACGCATCGGCGGCACATCGGCAATCAATCGCGTGCGGCCTTGACGTGGAACTTCTGCTTGGTGGAACGGGCACGGCACCGCGCGAAAGCCATGCGAGCTCCTTGCGGCCAGATTGCGGCGCTTCGTTTCACGCACATCAGCCTGGCGGTCGCGTTCGACGCGCTGCAGCATATATGTGAATAGCCGCCCTCGAACGGCTCGATCACGCCATCGTGGACTTCCCACATCGATTCGCAGACCTCGTCCAAGAACCAGCGATCGTGGGTCACGAGCAACAGAGCGCCCTGGCCTTTGGACCAGCGGTTCTTCAAATGTTCGGCAAGCCAGTGGATAGTGACCACGTCGAGATGGTTGGTGGGCTCGTCAAGTGCAAGAATATCCCAATCCTTGAGCAGCAGTCGGGCCAAATCGGCGCGGCGACGCTGGCCGCCGGACAAGGAGCCGACCTTGGCATCCAGGCTCATGCCGCCGAGCAATGCCTCGACGATTTCACGGGAAGTGTTATCGGACGCCCATTCGTAGTCGGCGCGGCCTTCGAGCGCGGCCTGACGGATGGTGGCGTTGTCATCAAGCGGATCACGCTGGTCAAGCATGCCGAACGTGAGTCCGCCACGCTTTGTCACGCGGCCGGAATCCGGCTCCTGAGCACCGCGGAACAGGTGCAGCAACGTGGATTTGCCGTCGCCGTTCTTGCCGACGATGCCGATGCGGTCGCCTTCAAAAACACCCTGCGTTACATCAGTGAAGATGGTTTTGGTAGCGAAAGCGAGCGAAACGTGTTCCAGTCCAATGTCATAAGTCGGCATGACTCACCAATGTAGCGCCACGCTTGCCCAGCGGCGGCCCGCAAACGTTATTTGTTCAGCGTCTGAGCGTAGGAGTTGCAGCGGGCCGCAAAACCGGAGAACACTTGCTCGGCGAGCGGTTGCAGTAGCTGGTCGTATTGGGCGAACTGCTCGCGCAATTGGGACTTGGAACCACCCGCGGCCTTGAGATCCTTGACCATGCTCGGCTCATCCAGCCATTCGTCCAGCAGCGAGCCGCACACTTCCAGGTGGAACTGCATGCCCAGCGCGGATCCCAGTCGGAATGCCTGCACCTTGGTGGAAGACGAACGCGACAGCAGCTGGCCTTCCGCGGGCAGGCCCACCACGTCGTTATGCCAGTGCAGCACTGTCAGCTGCTTATCCCACATGGAGAAGAAGTCATGCTTTGTCCACACGCTTGATCGGCTCGAACCCAATCTCCGGCGCATCGCCGCGCAGCTGCGCACCAAGCGCAGTGGCGATAATCTGATGCCCCAGGCATACACCGAGAATCGGCTTGCCTGAAGCCACGGCGGCACGCGCCAACTTGGCTTCCGCCTTCAGCCCCGGATACTTGTCGTAATCAAGCGCGCCCATAGGCCCACCCATGATTACCACGCCAGCCAGTTCGCCGAAATCAGGCAAGTCCGGTTTCTTTTTGTCGACGATATTCATCGTCACCGTCTCAAGACCGATGTCCTCGAGGTTCGACAATATGCGTCCCGGGCGTTCCCATGGGACATGTTGCAAAATGAGCACTTGTGGGTGTGGCCATGACTTCTATTGTGGCACGAGCGTTCCCCGTTTGCGTAACGAGCAGGGCAAATCCATGAATCTCGCAGTTTCCGCAGCGGTCAAAGACGTGTTCTCGCGAGACTGTTGTCCCGCTTCTCATCCGTCTGTCACCTCGTTCGGGCCCCACCTGTGAAGCGTTCATCAAACTCTTTCGAGTAACGATTCAGCATGTCTGGTTCGGACCCTACGCTTGAGTGTTATGGGAAACAGCCAAGAACCGCAGGATTTCAACATTTCCGTCATGCTTCAAGCCTGACGCCGGTGCATGTTGCCGCGCCGCAGAAGGCCTGAATCTGTATGACACCGCCTCGCACCAGGTCAGCCATTTCGTGCCGCTCAAGCCGGGCGAAGTCGGCATTTATGTGTGTGGCGCGACTGTGCAATCGTCACCGCATATTGGCCATATCCGTGCCGCCGTGGCGTTCGACATCGTGCGCCGCTGGTTTTGAAGCTCGGCTACAAAGTCACTTTTGTGCGTAATGTGACCGATATCGACGACAAGATTCTCGTTAAGGCCGCGGCCGCAGGCCAGCGTTGGGGCCCAAGGCCTATTACTACGAGCGCGAATTCACCGAGGCATACAACACGCTCGGCGTACTGCCGCCCACTGTGGAACCTCGCGCCACCGGCCACATGTCGGACATGATCGACCTGATTCAGCGCATTCTCGACAACGGTCACGGCTATGTGGTCACGGATGCGGACGGCAAGCCCACCGGCAACGTGTACTTCGATGTGGCATCCTGGCCATTACGGCGAACTCACTCACCAGAAGCAGACCTCCGAAGTCGATGAGGCCGCCGCCGTGGCCGACCGCATGGGCCCCGTCCGTGGACGCCACCGGTGCCGACAAGTACAATCCGGTCGACCCGGCCGATGCCTCCCCGACAAGCATGATCCGCGTGATTTCGCCCTGTGGAAGGCTCCGAAGGACACCGATCCCGAGGACGCCCGTTGGTCGACGCCGTTTGGCGTGGGCCGCCCTGGCTGGCATCGAATGCTCCGCCATGTCCCACCGTTACCTGGGCGATGGCTTCGACATTCACGGCGGCGGCTTGGATCTGCGCTTCCCCACCACGAAAACGAAATGGCTCAGACCCGTGCGGCCGGCTACCCTCCGCTGCGCGCTGGATGCATTCGCATGGGTGACCCGCCAAGGGCGAGAAGATGTCGAAGCGTGTTCGCTGGGCACGTTGCGGCCTGTCCGGTCGATGCGCTGGGCACCGGCGAGCGTGTTGGCTGAGCATTCCGCTTGGGTGGTGCGTTACGCCCTGGGCTCCGTGCAGTACCGGTCGATGCTCGAATGGTCCGATCAGCGCTGGTCGAGGCGCAGGCCGCATACGACCGCGTCTCGAACTTCATCGAGCGTGCCGGTGTGGCGCTGGGGACAGCCTTCGCGAGGAAGTCACTGCCGTCTCCCGCCGACGATTTGCCCGCCGATTTCGTGGCCGCCATGAATGACGATGTCAATGTGTCTGGTGCAACCGCCGCGATCTTTTCACCGCCATCCGTTCCGGCAATACGTTGCTTTCACAGCTGGCTGACCGCGCCGATTCCGAAACCGCCAAGGCCGAGGTGCGTGAGGCGCTGCTCGCCGTGCGTGCCATGCTCGACACCTTGGGCCTGGACCCGCTGGCCGAACCGTGGTGTCCGCCGGCGCTGCCGGCGGTGCCGCTGATGGCACGGCCGAGTCGCCCGAGCATGCAGCGCTGGAGGCACTGATCGCCGAACAGCTCAACGCCCGTGCCGAAGCTCGCAAGGCCAAGGATTTCGCCAAGGCCGATCAGATTCGCGACGCCCCTGACCGAGGCCGGCATCGCCATCGAAGACGGCCCGCAGGGTTCCACTTGGAGTCTGAAGTAGTCGCTTCAAACCCATCAATCAGTCAAAACACGAAGTCCACGTCCACGATGTGCAGGCGCTTGCTGAGCTCCTTTTCCAGCGAGCGCTTGCATTCGATGAGGTCAGCTACATCAATGGTTTCGCCGATGCCGCTCAGATACACGTCAACGGTGTAGTTCATACCGGTCTTGAAGATCAGCGTCTGCTCGTAGTCGGTGTTGGCAGGCAGATGGCGCTGTGCCTCGGCCTCCACGTAGGCGTTGGTTTCATCGTCGTCATGCACGCCGCCGACCAATTCCACGAACGCCTCTTTGAGCACGCTGAACGGCCCTTGATGGTCAATGCCACCAAAGCCACGGTGATGAAGAAATCGCCGGTGTAGTGCAGGAAGTCAAGCGGACCGCCGGCCGGTAGCAGCATCAGGAAGATGGCAACTACGCCGATGCCGAACGACATCGATCCGTCGACCAACGTGCTCTTGCACGCGGCGGTGAGCATGGTGCTGGAATCGCCGATGGATCGGTTGGAGCGCCGGTAATACGTGTATAGGCTGAAGCACACGATTACGGTCAGGATCTCGTAGATGACCACCGGGCCGGTTTCAATGCGTTCGCCGGACCCGAACACGAAGTAGTCGTACGCTACTCGGCACACGTCAATCAGCGAATACACCAACAACGACATGGTGAAAATGGCCTTGCAGATCGCGTAGATAGGTTCCAGTGCGAACATGCCATTGGGGAAGCGCTCGGTGGTTCGCACCGTGCGCGACGAGGTACACCGCCACCATTCCGGACAGGACGGAAATCGCGGTGAAGGAGAAGTCGAGGAACATTGCCTTGAGACCGGTCATGAAGAACACGGCCATGCCGGCTAAGACCTGCAGCACGTTGATGACGATACCAACGATCAGGGCTTTGCGTTCGAGTAGTTTTTGGGTGGGCATCAGTGGGCCTTCCTTATTGCACGGCATGTCTGCGTTGGCCCGAACGTCATGGTTCGGAGCGCACGGCAGTCTGCGTATAAGCGGTGTCCAGCGATTTTCAAAACAGCGTAAGTATTCCAAAAACACAGGATTCTTTACGGTTTCCATGGTATCGGAAGCACTCGATTGGCTTCGCCACGAGCGGACGGCACGGCATTTGCCGTCTGAATGCCCAACATCCCTGACTACTACGCGGCACATTCCCCGAAAAGCGTCGTCCCCAACACCGCAATTTCCGCGTGGCGGCTAGACTGTTGCCCATTATGGCAGCTTTTTCATCTTTTGACAGACAGACTCTCGAATGCGTTCAAGCATCTGAAGAGCAAGGGCAAGCTTTCCGAGGCGGATATCGACGGCACGATCCGTGAAATCCGCCGCGCGCTGCTCGACGCCGACGTGGCGCTCGACGTGGTGCGTTCCTTCACCGGCAAGGTGCGTGAGCGTGCACTGGGCACCGAGGTGTCCGACGCACTCAACCCCGCCCAGCAGGTGGTGAAAATCGTCAACGAGGAGCTCACCGACGTGCTCGGCCAAGGCGTCGACCGTCCGCTGAACTTCGCGAAGAACCCGCCGACGATCATCATGCTCGCCGGCCTTCAGGGTGCCGGTAAACCACGCTGGCCGGCAAGCTCGGCTACTGGCTCAAGCGATTCCGGCCACACGCCGCTGCTGGTGGCGGCCGATTTGCAGCGTCCGAACGCGGTGACGCAGCTGCAGGTGGTCGGCGAACGCGCCGGTGTGCCCGTCTATGCTCCCGGAAAAAGGGCGTCCAATCCGATGGCGGCGAGGCCGTCGCAGCTCCGGGCCAGACCTCCGGCGACCCGGTGAAGGTGGCCCGCGATTCCATCGAACTCGCCAAGCAGAAGCTCTACGACACGGTGATCATCGATACCGCCGGTCGTCTGGGCGTGGACGAGGAGCTGATGAAGCAGGCTCGCGACATTCGCGATGCCGTGCGTCCCAACGAAATCCTGTTCGTCATCGACGCGATGATCGGCCAGGACGCCGTCAAGACCGCCAAGGCCTTTGACGAAGGCGTGGACTTCACCGGCGTGGTGCTCTCCAAGCTCGATGGCGACGCCCGCGGTGGTGCCGCGCTGTCCGTGGCGTCCGTGACCGGCAAGCCGATCCTGTTCGCCTCCAACGGTGAGGGCCTGAAGGACTTCGAGGGTCTTCCACCCGGACCGCATGGCCTCGCGTATCCTCGACATGGGCGACATCATGACGCTCATCGAGCAGGCGCAGAAGCAGTTCGATGAGGAAGAGGCCCGCAAGGCCGCCGAGAAAATCTCCGAAGGTTCCTTCGGCCTGGACGACTTCCTCGATCAGCTGCAGCAGGTGCGCAAGCTGGGGCTCAATGAAGTCGCTGCTCGGCATGATTCCGGGCATGGCCCAGCACCGCAAGGAACTCGAGCAGTTCGATGAGAGGGAAATCGACCGCACCGAGGCGATTATTCGCTCGATGACCCCGGCCGAGCGCCGCGATCCGTCGATTATCAATGGTTCCCGCCGCGCCCGTATCGCCTATGGTTCCGGCGTGACGGTTTCTCAGGTGAACGCTTTGCTGCAGCGTTTCGAGCAGGCCGCAAAGATGATGAAGCGCATGTCCAATCGTGGCGGCATGGGCGGCGGCATCCCCGGCTTCGGCGGCCCGGCTATGGGCGGCGGCAAGAAGAAGGGCAAGAACAAGAAGAAGGGCGGCAAGTCCGGCAATCCGATGAAGCGCGAGGCCGAGGAGAAGGCATTGCGCGATAAGCTGGCCGGCAAGTCCTCCGGTTCGACCGGCGGTTCCGCCTTCGCCAAGAAGCCACAGAACCCGGCCCTGCCCGCTGGCCTTGAGCAGATGATGGGCAACGTCGACGGTGGCACTGAACTGCCGCCGAACCTCGGCGGAGGCCTTGGCGGACTGTTCGGTCGCTGATCTCACAACTTGGCTCCCCTCGCAGAGGGGAGCCAAATTATATCTCGGTTCAATTTATATTTCGAAAGGAACTTCCATGACGACAATCCTCAGCGCGGTGGCAATCATCGCACTGTTATGGACGACCTTAAGCGCGCTGCCCGCCGGTCTCGAGGCCCGTATGCCGCTTCCGTACATGATTGCCCTGACGCCGATGTTGTGGGTTCCTTTGATGATTCTGGCCGCGGTCGCCGCATGGCAACATGAATGGACTGCGATGTCGTTGCTTATTGTGGTCGCGCTGATTGCCAGCTCACAGCGCATCAACTACTGGGGTACGTCAATCGACCCGGCCGGGAAACGCAAAGAATCCCACCGTGAAACAGCCCGTGAAACAACTTCGCCGACGCTGTCAAAAGCCATAACAGCAATACATCGGGTACCTCAAACACTCCGAAGGAAGGGCCCGAAACCATCTCCGATGGACACTGTGAAACAACGCGTGAAACACTCTCGCCCCAGTTCTCGGTTATGACGATGAATTGTCGATACGGACGCGCCGACGCCGCTGAAATCATTCGCAATATTCGCGAACGCAATATCAGCGTATTGGCCTTGCAGGAAGTCACCGACGACCTCATCACGTCTTACCGAAGCCGACATCAACGAACTTCTCCCCTACCATCAGTTCGGAGACGCCAAAGAGACCGATAATGGCGGATTCAACGTGATCTATTCCCGCTACGAGCCGAGCGCAGCGGTGCCCAACGTGGTCTCCATCCCCGCCGCCGACGTTCCCGCCATCACCCTCAAAACCTCCGGTAATCGCACGGTGACGCTTTGTTCGGCTCACCCGAAATCGCCGATGCGCGGCTGCGCGGATTGGTCGGCCGGCATTCTGGGTCTGCGAGAACTCGCCCGTGCAAAATCCGTCAGCAATCGCAATATCGTCGTCGTTATGGGCGATCTCAACTCGAGCACCGACCATCCGAGCTTCCGCGCGTTGCTCAAGTCCGGATTCAAGGACGCAAGTCTGATTCAAGCCGCCGGCCCGAATCTCACCTTCCCGAGCTGGCTCAAGTGGCCGCGCATCGAGCTGGATCACGTGCTGTTCACTCCCGGGCTCAAACCGTCCGGCGTGAAGTCGTTTGAGGTCGAGGGCACTGATCATCTGGCCCTGACCGCAACGCTTGCACTGCGATAGCCGGCATTTTCGCGATACATTCCCCGGAATGTTGCGCAACGGGGAACGCGCACCACACCGCAACCACAGTGCGCCACGCCCAGTCCGGCCCTGTGCGCTATAATAGGCCAGTTATTCGCGCGCGCGTGGCGCCCTCTACACCCCGAGCCGCGAGGACACGTGGATTCCGGACGGCCATGCCCCACATGGCAAACCGAGAACCCGCACACCTAGCATTACAAGGAGAGCCATTTTGGCAACCAAGATTCGTCTGAAGCGACAGGGCAAGAAGTTCTACGCCTTCTACCGTGTGGTGGTCGTCGATTCCCGCAAGAAGCGTGACGGCAAGGTCATCGAGGAGATCGGTACCTACAACCCCAACACCCAGCCCTCGACCATCCAGATCAAGTCTGATCGCGCTCAGTACTGGCTCGGCGTCGGCGCTCAGCCGTCCGAGCCCGTCTTCAAGCTGCTGAACATCACCGGCGACTGGCAGAAGTACAAGGGCCTTGAAGGTGCCGAAGGCACCCTGAAGACCGTTGAGGCTGGCCCGGACGCCGAGGCCCGCATCGCGGCCGTTGAGGACCAGGCTCAGAAGCTGAAGGCCGCCAAGTCGAAGCTGCTGCCAAGGCCAAGGCTGAAGCCGAAGCCGCTGCCGCCGCTGAGGAAGCCCCGGCTGAAGAGGCCGCCGAAGAAGCTCCGGCTGAGGCCTGAGCGGAAACGAAAGGCTAGCTATGCTTGCACAAGCTGTGGAACACCTCATCAAGAACATCGTTGATTTTCCAGACGATGTTTCCGTCAAGTCTCATGAGAACGCGCGCGGCGAACTGCTTCGCGTACGCGTGAACCCGGAAGACATCGGCCGTGTGATCGGCCGTGGCGGCCCCGCCAACGCGATTCGCACCGTGATTCAGGCACTGTCTGACCACAAGGTCCGCGTTGACATCATGGACGTCCGTCGATAACCGATAAGGAACGATTCACAGCATGGCACAGCAAGACATGCACGACGACCCTCAGCAGCTCGAGTTGCTGAGGGTCGCTCGTATTGGCCGCGCACAGGGCCTGAAGGGCGAAGTCACCGTGCGCCTGTACACCGATGATCCCGAGTGGCGCTTCGAGCCGGACTCCGTGCTCTACAGCCAGGATGGCGAGACCGAGTACATCGTCGAGGGCTCGCGCACGTTCAAGGATCGTTGGATTCTCAAGCTTGAGGGCGTCGACGACCGCAATGCCGCCGAGGCCCTAAATGGTGTCGAACTCTACGGCGAGGTCGACGATGCGGAGGACATGCTCGAGGCCGACGAGTGGTATCCCAAGGATCTTATTGGCCTTGAGGCCCGTCTAGTCGAGGGCAACGGTCTGGGACTGCCCGCCGGCCAAGTGGTCGGCAAAGTGGTGGATGTGGTCGACTCCCCCCGCTCAGTCCCTGCTCAAGATTCGTTTGACCGAGCCGGTGGTAACCGGCCAGAATTCCAAGGGCGAGGATGTGGTCGAAAAGACCGCGTTGGTCCCCGTTCGTGGAGGCCTTGGTCCCCGACATCGATCTGGAGGAGCAATACCTCACGCTCGATCCGCCCGGCGGTCTGATTCCCGGGCTGTAAACAGTCTTTCAAACCAATACCGAGTTCCACACTCAATTTATTCCATTGCAAAGGGCGGTCTTTCTGAGACTAATCTCCAGAAAGACCGCCCTTTGATTGCTCCTTAACGTTTATACCGCGTAATATGGCTGAGCCTCACAGATAACCAAATGGGATGCCGAAGCGATCAAGACCCGTACCGATCAGCTGATAGCCGTTGCGCTAAAACTACTGCGACTGCAATAAACTATAAAAAAATGTGTAACGCTTACACGTTTATGATATGATAAATGTGTAAGCGTCGCACATTTATCATAGGATATCCGTCATGAAGCTCCAGCGAAAAGCACTGAAAACGCTCAAGCAGTGGAAGACCACACCTGACCATAAGCCTCTCCTGATCCGTGGCGCACGGCAGACAGGCAAGACATGGCTTGTCAACGAGTTCGCGAATGGACAATACGACAACATCGTCTCGGTTGATTTCATGCAGCGGCCATCCCTATCCGGGATATTCGAGCAGGATCTTGACCCGCAACGAATAATCCGTCAGCTCGAACTCGCCGCCAACCAACGGATACTCCCCGGCAGAACCCTGCTCTTCTTTGACGAGATACAGGAAAGTCCGCTCGCGTTGACCTCTCAAATACTTCACCGAGCAGGCAACCGACTATGACATCATCGCCACCGGCTCCTATATGGGAATATCCAAGCACAGCAAAGCCTCTTTCCCCGTGGGAAAGGTCACCATGATGAACCTGCATCCGCTCTCCTTCACCGAATATCTGGACAGCATCGGACAAGACATGATCGCCGACACCATACGTGAAGGCCGGTTCGAGGACATTCCACAAGCTCTCGAACCTCAGATGAATGACCTACTCAAAACATATATGTGGGTCGGCGGCATGCCAGCAGCATTAAGCGCTCACCTGGATAACGGGATTCCGCAGGATGCGAGCTGTCCAACAAGATATTCTCAACGCCTACGATCTTGATTTTTTCAAGCATGCCGCATATACGCTGGGCGAGCGTATCCGGCTTGTATGGAACACACTGCCATCACAACTTGCCAAGGAGAATCGCAAATTCGTTTACGGTGTTGTCAGGCAAGGAGCCCGCGCCCGCGAATATGAGGAAGCGCTCACTTGGCTGACGGACTACGGAATCATTACCAAAGTCCCCTGCCTCGATGCTCTGCATATTCCTCTGACCGGATATGAGAGTCTTAACACGTTCAAGATCTATCTGGAAGACACGGGCATACTGGGCGCACTGTCCGGTCTCGACGTGAATACTCTGGTGAACAAGTCGAAGCTCTTTTCCGAATTCAAGGGGCGCGTTCGTAGAACAATACGTATGTCAGCAGCTGGTAGCTCAAGGAATCAAACCCCGCTATTGGGCTAACCCAAATCCTCAAGGAAATGCGGAAATAGATTTCGTAATGGAACAGGTAGACGAGGTTTTTCCCATCGAAGTGAAATCCTCTTCCAATATTCGTGCGAGAAGTCTCTCGTATGTCTGCAACAGATACGGGCTCCACGGTATCCGTATAGGAGAAATAGGCTATAGGAAGCAATCTTGGCTGACGAACATCCCACTTTGGTGCGTGGATGGGCTGGGCGAATATCTCAAACGTCAAATCGAAAAGAGCAGGGCCGAAGCGTAATCGTTCACCCGCGCGCGGCCGCGGTGACGCGCCCCATGAAACGATCCAGGAATTCCGGCACATCGACGCCCAAGGCGACCTGCGTGTGTTTGTCGGGGTCCTGAAGCCGTGAACGATCGCCGATGGTACGGCCTCGGAACGGGCCCTCGAGATCGACTTGCAAGTTGAACCCGAAGGTCGTGACCAGCGATGGGTCGAGCGCGGCGGCCACGGCCAGCGGGTCGTGCAGTCCACATCCGTGAATCTCCGGCTGGTTCTTCAGGTAGAAGTCGATGTAGTAGTCGGTCATGGTGACGAGGAAGTCGCCGGCCGGCGTCCCCATAGACGCCCATTCATGGGCTTTCACGAGTGAGCGCGGGTCTGGTGGGTCACGTCGAGGCCGATCATGGTGGTGCGTGCGCCACACTTGAACAGATAGTCTGCTGCCTCTGGGTCTTGGGAGATGTTCGCTTCGGCAGCCGGGCTCACATTGCCGGGCAGCGTCAACGCACCGCCCATCAACGTCACGTTCACACCGGAATCCTTCAAGTCCGGAGCGTTGCGGAATACGGTGGCCATGGTGGTCATCGCGCCCGTAGGTACGATGGTCAGGTCCGGCCGTATTCTGCGCGCGGCGGTGATGATGAAATCGACCGCCGAGCCTGGTACTTCCGGAGCGCGCGAGGAGTCGGGGATGATTGCGCCGCCGATGCCGTTGGGATGGTGGACCGCCACCGAGCCGGGAGTTGGTGACCACGAAGCGTCCGTTTGCCAGCCGTCCGCGCCGCCGTTCTGCCAGCGCGCGTAGGCCTGGGCCCGCTCGTCTGGTGTGGTGCCACGCATTTTCGGCAATGTTGCCGGAGCGATGGGATGGTCGACTCCGGGATAGACCGGAACGTCGTCACGGCCGAACAAGTGCAGTACCGCCAGCGCGTTACGCGCGGGCCAGCGGCACCGCGACATTGCCGTAGGTGGCCGTGATACCGATCAAATCGATCTCGTCGGCACTGCCTAGGCATATGCGATGGCGAGCGCGTCATCGATGCCGGTATCGAGGTCGAGGATGAGTTTTTTGCGCACAATTATCTCCTTGTGGAACCACCCGGGACTACTCCGGCGACTACCCCTCCGTCTCGCTACGCGAGACAGCTCCCCTGACAAGGGGAGCTGAGAAAGTTCAGCCGAGCTTGGCGAGTTCTTCGGGGGTGAGTTCGAGCTCGTCGGCCTTGAGGGAGTCGAGGATGGTTTCCGGTCGGTGGGCGCCGGGAATCACGAACATGTGGTCGCCCTTGGCCAGCTCCCATGCGAGCACCACACGCTGGTAGCTGACGCCGTGGGCCGCCGCGACCTCGCGGAACGGGTCGAACTTGGTCTCATCATAGGGGTGACGGTAGCCGCCGAGCGGGCTCCAGCACACGAAGGCCAAGCCAACCTTGGCGCAGTAGTCGAGCGTGTCCTGGGTCTCCAGGTGAATCGGCGAGTACTGGTTTTGCACGGCCACGAGCTTGTCGCCCAGAATGCCGCGCGCAATGTCGATTTGCTCGATGGAGGCGTTGGAGATACCGGCCTCCTGCGCCACGCCCTCGTCCACCAGCTGCTTGATGGCTTCGACGGACTCGTTGTACGGCACCTTCGGATCGGGGCGGTGGAAGTACAGCAGGTCAATGGTGTCCACGCCGAGCGCCAGTGCGCTCTCCTTGCCGCGACGAATCAGGTTCCGGGCGACCGTCCATCCCACGGGGCGGCCGTCGGTGAAGTTGCGGAAGTGGCCCACCTTGGTGGCCACCAGCACCTCGTCCTTCGGCCCCTTCCAGGTCTCAAGCGCCTCACGCACCAGCTTTTCACCGGTCTGTTCTTCGCCGCCGGAGCAGTAGTAGGCCCAAGCGGTGTCGATGTGACGGCATCCGGCATCCAACGAGGCGTGCAATGTTTCGATACCGACCTCGTGACCACGATTGTTTTCAATGGTCAACGGCATTTCGCCGTGGCCGATGGCGGTGGTGGAGAACGGTCCAAGATTACGGAACAAAGCCATGGTGATTCCCTTCAACAGTAATGAGACGGTCTGTGTCCGATTCCAGCGTAAGCAGAACGCTGGATTTACCGCCCGCCGAACGAGCCGCCACCCGAGCCACCGAACGAGCCACCGAAACCGGAGCCGCCGCCCGAGCCGAAGCTGGAGAAATCGCCACCGGCATCAGCGGATGAAAGGTAGCAATACGTA
>VOFB01003327.1_pt1 | contig 19924 bp, 24 predicted proteins | sample 5384141 | NCBI WGS metagenome assembly VOFB01 (sample SAMN12384721, study PRJNA508395) | human gut metagenome | isolation source: healthy gut A | host: Homo sapiens | reverse complement strand
GGCCTGCCGTATCCGGGCGGGCCGCTGCTGGACAAGCTCAGCCGCGAGGGCAACCCGCACGCGCTGAAGCTGCCGCGACGTGCAGACGCCGGGGCGCTATGATTACAGCTTCTCCGGCCTGAAAACGGCGCTGATGCTTAACACGGTGCACAAGCTGCGCCAGAACGGGCAGGACGTGCCGCCGCCGACATCGCCGCCAGCTTCCAGCACGCGGCGGTGGAGCTGCTGAGCGACAAGGCGATGCTGGCTGCCGTCGAAACGGGCGCGAAGACCGTCGCGCTGGCGGGCGGCGTGGCGAGCAACAGCGGCCTGCGCAACACGATGAACGACAAATGCCAAAAGGCGGGGCTTCGCTTGGTGATGCCGCCGCCGATCCTCTGCACGGACAACGCGGCGATGATCGGCAGCGCGGCGTTCTATCGGCTCATGCGCGGAGAAATCGCGGGGCTGGATTTGAACGCCTGCCCGTCGCTGAGGCTGGTATAACGCGGGCTGAGCCCGCCTGCTCCTCCGCCAAAGTTTGCAAAGCATCAAAGTTCTGCTCACGCGAGCGATTTTACGCAATTTCTATATCCAAAAAACGGGGCGCTGTCTCAAATCCACCGAAACGTTCGGCGGGTTTGGAGGCAGCGCCCCGATGGTTTAGATCACCTTTTTCAGCCCCGGAATCCGGCTCATGGCAACCGAAATCGCGAGCGACGCGAGGAACACCAGCAGCGACACGCCCACGATGCTCAGCAGCAGCGCCCCGACGGCGACGGGATAGGCGATATCAAGCCGCTCCAGCACGAGGGCATGAACCAGATAGACGCCGAACGTGCATTTGGAAACGAGCAGCAGCGCGCGCTGCGCCTTCGCGCCGGGGGTCAGGCGCAGCTCCTTTGAAGAAGACGAAGAGCGCCGCCGTCATCGTCAGCACGCCAAGCGACGCGCCGGAGGTGAAGACGGAGCTGGTGGCCTGAAGCACGGCGGAGTGCCAGCGCGTCAGCCAAATCGTCATCAGGCAGGAAAGGCAGCCCGCCGCGCAGAGCAGGCGGCGCGCCGCTTTGGGGAGCGGATAGGCCATCAGGTAATGACCCAGCACAAAGGCATACAGCGCGGTCAGGCCGCGATAGGGGTTGAGCTGCGCATAGGCGGATTGAAGGGACTGGAGAACGTCCTTGTGCGGCAGTTCAAACAGCAGCGCGAAATTCAGTGCGCGGCCGATGAGGTAGGTGAACAAAAAGCCGATGAGCAGGAAATACTCGGTCGCCTTTTTGGATTCGGTGATTTTGCGGAGCAGCGGCACGACGGCATACAGGCTGATGAGCGTGAAGACGAACCACATGTGATAATGGCCGCGGAGCAGCTCGTTGAGGAACGTCCACTTGCCCTTGCCGCGCAGCAGGCAGTACGTGAGCGCATAGACCGCCGACCAGAACACGAAGGCGGCGGCCAGACGCGCGATGTTTTTCCGATACAGCGTTCGGGTGCTCATCGCCTTCTGCGGGGCGAGGAGGAACGCGCCGCTGAGCATGAAGAACGCCGAAACATTCCAGCAGCAAAGGCCGGTGATCGCGTTCATCACGTTCCAGGGGGCGGAGGCGATTTCCACGTCGAGATACGCCTGCGGGCTGACGTGCAGCATGACCACCGTGAACGCGGCCAGAATACGGAGCAGATCCAAGCCCCAGTTTCTTTCAACGGTTTGGTTTCCATAGATGCGCACTCTCTTTCTGGTGAAGTCGCCTTTTGGGGCGCGTTATCCGACGGAATCCTCAAGGCACGAACAGCGCCGGGTCGGGCGTCGGGGTGAAGGCGGGCAGCGGCGTGGACGTGGGCGCGGGGGTATCGGTCGGGCGCGGCGTCTCGAACACGATCATTTCGGGCACAGGCGTCTCAGGCACCGGCGTCTCGAACGCGGGCGTCTCGGGCGTTGGCGTTTCCTCGGGCTGCGCGGCAGTCAGATTGACGGCGGCGGAGAAGAGCAGCGCCTGCGTCTGCTTGCCCGCTGCGCCGTCCACGGTCAGGCCGTAATCGCTCTGAAAATCCTTGACAGCCTGAATGGTGCCGCCGTAATAGCCGCCGGTGATCGAGCCGTGGTAATAGCCCAGCTCGGTCAGCCGCATTTGAAGCATGTACACGTCCTCGCCCTTCTTCCCGCGGGAGAGCGTCCGGTATTGGGTCGGCCAGTTTTCCGGGGTATATGCCGGCGTGGCCGTCGGGGCGGGCAGCGGGTTTTCGCGCAGGGTGGAGGTGTTGAGCGTGGGCTTGAGCGTCATCGTGTATTCCGGGTCGTAGTCGCCCTCGTAGACGGTGATGATCGTGCCCTCCTTGCAGTTTTCGTAAATCCATTTCGCGTCGGAGACGAGCAGACGGACGCAGCCGTGGGAGGCGGGCGTGCCCAGCGCGTCGAAGGATTTGACGGAGAGGGTGTTTTCGTTTGGCTCGGAATAGAGCACGGAGTGGAAGGCGTTGGCCGCGTCGATGCGCGTCAGATATTGCGCGTGGGAGCCCCATGTCGGGAAATAGCCCCAGCGGGCGCGCTTTTTCGGCATGACGGTCGTTTTGCAGGGCGTGGGGTATTTGCTCGTGCCGGTGGAGCAGATCATTTCGCGCACAAGCACGGTATATTGGCCGTCCTCGTCGTATGTATAGGCGCGGGTGATCTGGTTGACGACGTCCACCATCAGGGTGTATTTTGCCGGTTCGGGCGTGGGGACGGTCGGGGCGTGGCCTCGGCGGGGACGGCGGCGGCGGAAAAGAGCAGCTCCTGCGTGTCGCGCCCCGCGATGCCGTCGGCGCTCAGGCCGTTGTGCGCCTGAAAGGCCTTGACGGCGGCCTTGGTCACCTTATAATAGCCGCCGGAGACCTTCGCGTTGTAAAAGCCAAGTTCGGACAGGCGGGTTTGGAGCTGCGCGACCCGCTCGCCGGAATCGCCGTATTTGAGCGTCCGCTTAAAGGTGAAGTCAATCGGCTCGATTGGAGCGGGCGCTTCGGTTTGGGCGGGCGTTTCGATGAGGGCGGGCGTTTCGGCGGGAACCGCCGTGGGTACGAAGAAATTTTCGTCGGCTGCCTCGCCGTCGGGAGAGATGAACTGAACGTTGCCGTCGTCGCCCAAGATGACCTGCCCCGCCTGTCCTCCCAGAGGATTGTTTCGCACAGACCGCAAACGGGAACGAGCCAGAGCAGACAGAGGAAAAGCGCGAGATGTTTTCATGGAAACCTCCGAGAGATGAGCTTGCTGGATTCGGAAAATGAGTAGATTTTCGATAACGGGCGCGTTTGCGCGCCTATCTGACTCCCCAGTCACACCCATCATAGCACAAGCATGAAATAAAAACAACCGGGGCCGCTCTTCCGATGGGAAAAGCGGCCCCGGCTGTTACAAAGGAGAATAGAGAATGGAGAATAGAGAATGTGTATCTATATGAATGGAAGCTATGCGCTTACTTGCTGCTGGAAGTATCCACATCGGTCGGCTGCGGCACGACCAGATCAAGCGTCAGGGTCTTGCCGTTGCGGTCGATCTTGACGGAAACGGTGTCGCCGGAAGTCTGTTTGGCCTTGATGGCGTTCAGGTCATCCGCAGAGGTCACGGTCTCGCCCGCAAACTCGGTGATGATGTCGCCCTTTTGCAGGCCGGCGCGCTCAGCGGCGCTCATGCTGGAAACCTCGGTGATATACACGCCGACCGGCATGGCATACTGCTTGCTCATTTCCTCGGTGATATCGCGGATGGTGATGCCCAGCATGATCTGGCTGCCCTTGGTCTGATCCTGACGGAATCCGGGTCGTTAATCATCTGCGCGACGAGATCCTTGATGTTGTTGACCGGGATGGCGTAGCCGATGCCCTCGATGCTCACGGAAGAGCTCTTGGCGTAGACGATGCCGATGACGTTGCCGTAGGAATCAAACAGCGCGCCGCCGGAGTTGCCGGGTTGATGGCCGCATCCGTCTGAATGGCGTTGATGGTCACGTCGTCGATGGTCAGCTCCTGCTCGACGGCGGAGATGATGCCCGCGGTCACAGAGCCGTGCACCTGACCCATCGGGTTGCCGATGGCCACGGCCAGCTCGCCGACCTCAAGCTGATCGCTGTCGCCGAAGGCCGCGGCATTCAGGCCGGTTGCGTCGATCTTGAGCACCGCGATGTCGTTGCTCTCGGAGGAACCGATGAGCGTGGCCTCGTAGGTCTTCTCTTCGCTGCCGTCGCCGGGGTTGACGTAGACGGTGATCTTGTCCGCGCCGGAGATGACGTGGTTGTTGGTCAGAATGTAGCCGTCCTCAGAGATGATGACGCCGGAACCGGCGGCCTTCTGGGTGTATTCCTGCGTGCCGCCGCGGCCGCCGCGGTTGCCGTAGCCATAGCCGAAGCCGTAGCCGAACATGCCGCCGAACGGGTTGTAATAGTCGTTGTCGTAGGTGTTATAGACCACCTTGGTCTCCGTCTCGATGGCCACGACGGAGGTGCCGCACTTCTTGGCGATCTCCGGGATGGTGAGGGAATCCTCATTCGAGGCGGCCTCGATTACGCTGAAATGTTTTTCGTTGTTATCGGCCTGAGCCAGCGCGCTCATGCCGGCCGTAACCGTCAGCGCCAACGCGGCGGTCAGGGCAATCAGGGGACGAATGGATTTACGCATAAGAATGATCTCCTTTCGGGGTTAAATCGCGGATGGTCTCGCCGGAAGGGAGCGGCTTTCGCTTGCCCGCTTTCCTTCAGGCGATGGCTGTATTATAGGAGGACTGTATGAAGAAAAAATGGTAGACTTAAGGAAAAAACATTAAAACATTGTGACAACATTGTGTCAGGGTCAATCCGCGCCGTGAGCGCGCCAAAAGCCCGGCGGCGCTTATGCGTTTCTGAGCGCGGCAAAGCCGAGCGACAGCAGGTCAAACCCGACCCGCATCAGCGGCGGCGTGCTCCGCTCGAGGGAAACGCCGTTTGTCATAATCCCCACGCCCGCGCCGGTCGCGGGATCGGCGAACAGCTCGGCGCACATGCCGTAGGCCACCCCTTGATGGCCGACGGGCGAAAAGCCGGGGAACACGTCGGACAGATACGCGACGTTCAGGCCGCGCCCGACCGCGCCCACGCCGCCCAGCCCATCCTGCGGGGCGCGCATCAGGTCGAGCGACGTGCGGGAGAGAACGCCCATTTCCCCGTGCGAGGCGAGCAGCCCCAGCAGGGCGGCCATGCCCGCGCTGTCCGTAATCAGCCGCCCGGCGGCGCAGAGGTAATCGCGCTCGGGGTCGAAGGGATCGGGCTTGCGCCGGGAAAGCGCCTGCGCGTTGTATTTGCGGATGGGGACGGGGAAGCGCATGCTGTAGCCGTTGGCCAAATCCGACCGGGGCGCGATGCGGCCGGGGACATAGCTGGCGCGGATGGCAAGCGGCGCGAAGACGAGCTCCTGCATGATATCGTCAAACGGGCGGTTTGCCGCGCGCTCCATCGCCGCGCCCGCCGCGCCCGCGCCGAGGTTGGTATAATGAAAGGCCTCGCCGGGTCTGGCGGGCAGCCAGTTATCGGCGTTTTCCAACAGCTCGCGCAGGGTGCAGCCTTCTGCATGCCGCGCGAGCCGTAATTCCCCGTCGTCGCGGATGGAGGCGGTATGGGTGAGCAGCATGCGCAGGGTGACGGGTGCATCCGGAAAGCGGGGATTGCGGACGGGGTAGCCGAGACAGGCGGAAAGATCGTCGTCCAGCCCGAGCACGCCGCGCTCGATCAGCGCCAGCGCGCCGAAGGTCATCACCAGCTTGCTGACGGAGGCGACGCGGAAGCAGGTTTCCTCCGTCACGGGGACGCGCCCCAGCAGGCGCGCCGTGCCGAAGCAAAACGTCTCGTGCGCCCCGGACGGGCGGCGCAGCACGACGCACGCGCCCAGTGCGCGATTCTTTTCCAGAATGGTTTCCAGGGTCAATTCGAAGCGCAGGCGCGATTCGGGCGACATGCGCCCGTCCTCGCGGCGCGGGAGAACGGGAAAGCGGGAGAACGTGCGCTCAGCGCGCTCGCGCAGAACGGCCAGCTCTTCGGCGGTCGGGTTTTTCAAGGGTCGGTTCCTCCTTTTGGACGGGGCTCGTTTATCCATCCATTGTAATGCGGCGCGGCAGGGCTGTCAACGCGAAAAAAATTGCGTCAACGCCTTGCGCGGATATCGGATTCACCGTATAATAACCCCACCGGATTTATCGGAAATTTTGCGCGCGGCAGCGAATGGGAGGGAAGCTCGACATGAGGGCTTTTTTTGACGGATGGACAACGCTCGGCCAGCCGCTGAGCATGGCGGCGGTGCTGATGCGCATCTGCGTGGCGGTGGTGATCGGCGCGGTGATCGGCATCGACCGCGAAATCAAAAACCGTCCGGCGGGCATGCGCACGCACGTGCTGGTGTGCGTCGGCGCGGCGCTGGTTTCGCTGATCGAATGTCACGCGGTGGCGGACACGGTGGCGCTGGGCAGCGCGGCGGTGGGCGTGAGCCTTGGCGCATCACCACGTCGGTGGTTTCCGGCGTGGGCTTCCTCGGCGCGGGCACGATCTTTATGAGCGACCGAAAGATTTCCGGCCTGACGACGGCGGCCTCGCTCTGGTGCACGGCCTGCATCGGGCTGGCGGTCGGCTCGGGCTACATTCTGATGGCGGTCGCCGCGGGCGCGATCGTGCTGGTGATTCTGCGGCTGATGCAGCGCATTGTGCACGTCAACACGCTCAAGCGGCTGGAGGTGCAGTTTATCCACCGTGCGCAGACGCTGGCGTTCCTCAACGAGTACTTTATGAACCTGGGCGTGAAGGTGCTGGACATGGATTTTTTCACGGGAGAGCAGGCCGGAGGGCAATCTGTACACCAACCTGTACACGCTCTCCATGCCCGCTAAGATGAGCTACGTGGATGTGATCGGCACGCTGTCCGAGCATCCGAACATCCGCACCGTGCGGACGAGGAACCTCTAAGCCTCCGCGTCAGCGCGAGCGAAAAGCCGAGCGCGGCCAAATCGCTGGCGCTCTGGCAGGCGAGCAGCCCCCAAAGGCCGAAAAGACGCGGCAAAACCGCCAGCAGGGGGAGGAAGAAGAGCGCCTGACGGCTGGTGGCGACGAGCGAGGCGCGGAGGGTGAGCCCCATGGCCTGCGTGAGCATGGTCATCAAAATGACGGCGCTCTGTGCGGGAAAGGCGACGCTTTGCAGGCGGAGCGCGCGGCGCGCGGCCTCGGCGGATTGCGCGTCCGGCGCGAAACGGGCGGCCAGCGCCGGTGCAAAGATGAAGAAGGCCAGACCGGCCGCCAGAGAAAACGCAATCGCGACGCGCTGACAGAAGCGATAGGCTTCCCGACAGCGCGCCGTTTGCTTTGCGCCGAAGGCCGCGCCGCAGACCGGCTGAAAGCCCTGACCGAAGCCGATGACGGCCGAGGTGAACGGCATGATCGCGCGGGCGCAGAGCCCCATGCCCGCCAGAACGGGCGCGCCGAACCCGGCGGACACGCGGGAAAGCAGCGCGGCGGACACGCTCGTCGCGCCCTGACGCAGCAGCGTCGGCAGACCGGAGCGCATGATCTCCGAAAAGACGGCGCGCGTCAGGCGGACGCGGCGAAGCGACGGGCGGATCAGCTCGCCGTGGCGCAGGGTGTAGGCGAGCAGAACGGCCAGCGTCGCGGCCTCGCGCGCCAGCATGGCCATGCCCGCGCCGAACGCGCCCAGCCCCATGCGGCCGCAGAGAAGCAGCAGCAGCGCCGCGCCCAGCGCCGAGCCGACGAGCGCGGCGGCCATGTTCGGCAGGGTTTTCCCCTGCGCGCGCAGCAGGCTGCTCAGCACCAGCGCGCCGCACAGCGGCGGCCCGCTGACGAAGACGGCGCGTAAGGCAGACCGGCGGCGACGGCGCTTTCCGGCGCGCCGAGCAGGCGCAGAACCGGCGCGGCGAAAAAAAGCCCGGCCGCCAAAAGCAGGGCGGAAAGCCCCAGCGCGGCGAAGAACGCCGTGGAGGCGGCGCGGTGGGCGGCCTCGCGCCGTCCCTGACCGATGCAGCGGCTGACAAAGCTGCCCGCGCCCATGCCGAGCGTGAAGCCGATGGTCTGCTCCAGCAGGATCAGCGCGAGGCTCGCGCCGACGGCGGCGGAGAGCGACGCATCCCGCGCGGAGAGGACAAGCGCCTCGAGAAGCGGGCAGACGGAGGCGGCGAGCATGGCCGCGACGCTGGGCGCGGCGATTTTCAGCGTCAGCGCCCGCACGTCGCCGGTCAGCAGATCGGTTTTCGCCACAAAGCGCGCCCCCCTTTCAGAAGAGCTTTCAGAAAAGCCTTCGGGAAATCTTTCAAGAGAAACAAGGCGTATCGCCAAAATATCATTTTGACACGCGCGCGGGGTTAGCGTATGATGGATCAGTAAAAAGAGCGAGAAAGCGCGCGCGGACGCAATCAGTCTGCCCGCAAGGGGCGGGCGTGATGCGGCGCGCGGCGAAGGAGGAACATTATGCTCATTGGCGCATTGGAAGCGGGCGGAACCAAGATGGTCTGCTCGATCGGCAACCCGCAGGGCGGCGTGCTTCAGCGCGCCAGCTTTCCGACGCTCACGCCCGACGTCACCGTGCCGCAGATTGTCGATTTTATCGGGAAATTCGACGTGAAGGCGCTGGGCATCGGTTCCTTCGGCCCGCTGGACCTGAACCCGGCCTCGCCGACCTACGGCAGCATCACCAAGACCCCGAAGAAGGAATGGATTCAGTATCCGCTGATGACCACGCTCAAGGACGCGCTGGGTGTGCCCACGGGCATCGACACGGACGTGAACGCGGCGGCGCTGGCGGAATACACCATGGGCGCGGGCAAGGGGCGCGGCAGCCTGCTGTATGTGACGGTGGGCACGGGCATCGGCGGCGGTCTGGTGATCGACGGCAAGATGGTGCACGGGCTGGTGCACCCGGAAATGGGGCACATGCTCCTCGCGCCGCAGGAGGGCGACTCCATGCCCGACGGCGTATGCCCGTATCATCGGCACTGCCTCGAAGGGCTGGCCAGCGGCCCCGCGATTGAAAAGCGCTGGGGGCTTTCCGCCAAGCTGATGACCGAGGATCACCCCGCGTGGGAGCTGGAGGCGACGTATTTGGCGCAGATGTGCGTGAACATGATCGTCACGGTATCGCCGGAGGTGATCGTGCTCGGCGGCGGCGTGATGCAGCAGATGCACCTGTTCCCCCAAATTCGCGAAAGGGTGCTTAAGCTGCTGGGCGGCTACGTCTCCTCCCCGAGCATCACGCCCGAAGGAATCGACAGCTATATCGTGCCGCCCGCGCTGGGCGTCAATTCCGGCGTGATCGGCGCGCTGCTGCTGGGCGCGCAGGCGCTGGAGAAGGAAGGGGAGCGCTGAGGCTCTGCCTCCGGATACCGGCAGGATTCGAGGACTTTGCATTTCTCACGATAATTGAACAAATTCCGCACAAAACGCGGGCGCGCAATGCGCGCCCCTACAACGTTGCGAAAAAGTAGCCGCGTATTGTACCGCCGTACCCGTAGGGGCGCGCATCGCGCGCCCGTTATAAGATTCTGTACAAAATTTCTGATTTGCACATTGATTGCTGCATCATAAAAAGCCGCTCGTCGAGCGGCTTTTCTGTTGTTATTGCAGCAAAAACAATCCTCTCTATTTTATCGCGAAGCGACAAAAAGAGGGAAGTCCAGAAACCTCAGGTTTCTGGCGGGGTATGGGGCGGAGCCCCATCGTTTCCTTGTTATTTGACTTCGTCCTCGGGGATGCGGTAGAGCTGGCGGTTATCCAGCCCCCAGACCTTTTCGGAGAAGCCGCCGGGGATGGCGCGGGAGAGCGCCTCGTCCATCTCATACAGGCGCGCGTCGAGGGTGTCGATGGTGTTGAGCACCTCGGCCTCCGGGAACTTCGGCGCAAGCGGACTGCCGTATTCGGGAATGCCGTGGTGGAGAGCACCATGTGCTGAAGCAGCAGCGCCTTTGCCGGGGGTTCGCCTTCGTCTTTTCGGCGGCGAGCTGATGTTGACCACGCCGCGGACGATGTGGCCGATGAGCTTGCCATCCACGCTGTAATCGGAGACGAGGCCGAGGGTGTCGGCGTCCATCTCGTCGATCTTGGCGAGGTCGTGGACGATCACGCCCGCAATCAGCAGGCTCGCGTTCAGCTGGGGATAGACGGACATGATCGCGTTGGCCGCGCGGAGCATCGTGGTGGTGTGGTGGAGCAGGCCGCTGCGCTCGGCGTGGTGCATCTGCTTGGCGGCGGGGAAGGTCAGCAGCTTGTCGCCCGCGCGGTCGAGCAGCTCACAGGTGATCCGGCGCAGATCCGGGTCGGCGATATGATCCGCCGCGCGGACGACCTCGCCGAGCATCTCTCGGGTCGCGCGGCGCAGGGGATGAGGGCGGACATATCCACCTGATCGCGGCTTTCAGCGGCGCGAATCTTTTCCACGCGAAGCTGCATGCGGCCGTTGAACTCATTGCCCGTGGCGCGCACCTTGACGATGCTGCCCGCCAGCGGCGGCTGGACGGTGCCATCCCACATCTTCGCGTTGATCGAGCCGGATTTATCGGCCAGCGTCATATCCAGATAGTTTTTGCCGTTGGCGCTGGCGCGCTGCTCGGCGGAGCGGACGATCAGGTAGCCCTCGAAGCGGTCGTCGCGCTTGATATCAGACAAATACATATAAAAACTCCTTCCTGTGTCAATGATATTATGAACGATACAGGCGGGTTTGCAAGGAAAAGTTTCGAATTGCGGAAAACATGGAAAAAACAGGGTATAAATGTTATACTACCCTTTTGGGCGCGGCCGGGGCGGCGGCGGATAAAACGCGGGAAAAGCCTGATATTACACCGAAACTCGATATGATGTCCATGCGAAATGACGCGCCGCGCGCGCGGAGAACTATTCAAGTCGCTTAAAAAAAGCCGTTGACATCTGGTGAAACATTGATTATAATAAATGTACAAACGTCAAGAACGATAAAAAACAAAAAACAAAATCGTTGATTTGTTTCAAGAATTCGGCTTGATTGTTCGGTGTGGTTTCGTTACTCAGCGGGAGGATTCCCGTTGAAATAAAAAAGAAGAGGTGTTTCCCCATGAAAAAGTTTGTTTCAAGGTGCTGGCTGGCGCGCTGGGTCTTTCCATGCTCTGCGGTGTCGCGGCGGCTGAAGGTGAAACCTATGTGTCTTGGTATACGTTTGGCGACGTGTATCTCTCCAGCGTGCGTACCGCTCTGGACGCCGCGATGGAAGCGAAGGGTCTGACGGTCGTTGACAAGGATTCCAACGCGAATCAGCAGACCCAGACCGACGATATCAATACCGCTCTGGTCACCGGCGCGAACGCCGTGGTCGTCAACCTCGTTGAGTCCGGCGCGATCGGCACCGCCGAAACCCTGATGAACGCCATCAAGGAAAAAGGACGTTCCGGCCGTGTTCTTCAACCGTGCTGTTTCTACCGATAACGCGGAAGCCGCCGAGCTGTTCAAGGGCTACGAGAAGAGCGCCTTCATCGGCACGGACTTCACGCAGGCCGGTATCATGCAGGGCAAGATGGTCGGCCAGTATGTGCTCGACCACTATGACGAGCTGGATCTGAACAAGGACGGCAAGATTTCTTACGTCATGTTCAAGGGCGACGAAGCGAACCAGGAAGCCATCGCCCGCACCAAGTACGGTGTGGAGTGCGCTGACGAAGTGCTGACGGCGGCGGGCAAGCCGGCGCTGGAGTTCTACGATGCCGGCAACGCCAACAAGTACCTTGTTGACCTGAACGGCACTTGGTCCAACACCGCTTCCTTCGACTACATGCAGACCATCCTCGCGCAGTACAACGAGGCGAACGGCAACATGGTCGAGCTCGTGATCTGCAACAACGACGATATGGCGCTGGGCGCGATCAACGCGCTGTCCAACGCGGGCTACAACCTCGCGGGCGGCGAAGGCTGCACCGTGATTCCGGTGTTCGGTGTTGACGCGACCGATGCCGCGAAGGAACTCATCGCCAACAAGCAGATGACCGGCTCCATCAAGCAGGACGCCGAGGGCATGGCGGACGCCGTGGCCACCATCACTGCGAACCTGATCGAGGGCAAGGATAAGTTCGAAGGCCTCAACGAGAACTACGAAGTCGTTGACGGCTGGACGGTCAACATCCCGTACTCTGTCTACACCGGCGAGTAATTGCGGATCAAATTTTGAAGACCAGTGCGGAGGTCTCACAGCGATGAGTCCCTCCGCACGTTTCATTAGTGGGTCGGCAGAACCGGGCGCAGCGCGGTCTTCTGCCGGAAAGGAGAAGCACACATGGAAGAGAACGTACTTCTTCGTATGGAGGGCATCTGCAAGAGTTTCCCTGTAAAGGCGCTGGATAATGCGCAGCTTTCCGTGAGAGCGGGAACGGTTCACGCCCTGATGGGTGAGAACGGCGCGGGAAAATCGACGCTGATGAAGTGTCTGTTCGGCATTTATTCCAAAGACGCCGGTCACATTTACCTCGACGGTAAAGAGATCGACTTCAAATCCTCCAGAGAAGCGCTGGACAACGGCGTTGCCATGGTTCACCAAGAGCTGAATCAGGCGCTCAAGCGCACGGTCATGGATAACATTTGGCTGGGACGCTATCCGCTGGTCAAAAAGGGACTGCCGTTTGTCTCCGACAAGCAGAGCTACAACGATACGAAGAAAGTCTTTGACGATTTGGGGATCAACGTCAACCCGAGAACCGTGATGAGCACGATGCCGGTTTCGCAGCGGCAGATGGTCGAAATTGCGAAGGCGGTTTCCTTCAACTCCAAGGTCATCGTCTTTGACGAACCGACCTCCTCCGACGGAGACGGAGGTTGAGCACCTTTTCCGCATCATCAACATGCTCAAGCAGCGCGGCTGCGGCATCGTCTACATCTCCCACAAGATGGAAGAAATTCTGCGGATTTCCGACGACGTGACCATCATGCGCGACGGCCAATGGGTCGCCACGCGCCCGGCGAAAGAGCTGACGATGGACGAGATCATCCGTCTGATGGTCGGCCGTCCGCTGACCAACCGCTTCCCGCCGAAGGACAACGTGGTTGGTGACGAAGACATCTTGAGGGTAGAAGGGCTGACGGCTGAATATTCCCACCTCAAGGATGCGAACATCCATGTGCGCAAGGGCGAAATCCTCGGCGTTGCCGGTCTGGACAGCTCCGGACGCACCGAGCTGCTGGAGAACATCTTCGGCAGCGCGACGCGCAAATCCGGCAAGATTTACAAGAACGGCAAGCTGGTGGGCAACAAGACCCCGCGCGAATCCATCAAAAAAACGGCTTTGCGCTGGTCACGGAGGAACGCCGCGCGACGGGCATCCTCGGTATTCTGGATATCCGCGCGAACACGGTCATCGCGAGCCTGAAAAAGTATCTGAACGGCCCGTTCCTCAGCGATAAGAAGATGGCCGAGGCGACGGACAGCATGATTAAGGCCATGCGAATCAAAACGCCGAGCCAGCAGACCAAAATCAACACGCTCTCTGGCGGCAACCAGCAGAAAGTCATCTTCGGCCGCTGGATTCTGACGCAGCCGGATGTGCTGCTGCTGGACGAGCCGACGCGAGGCATTGATATCGGCGCGAAATTCGAGATCTATCAGCTCATTCAGGACTTGGCCAAGCAGGGTAAAGCCGTGGTCATGGTCTCTTCCGAAATGCCCGAGCTTTTGGGCGTTTGCAACAGGATCGTCGTCATGTCCGGCGGGCGCGTTGCGGGCGAAGTGGACGCTGACAACACCACACAGGAAGAAATTATGACCCTTGCCGCTAAATACGCATAAGGAGGACGACATCCCATGCCCGGAAAAAATGGATTCTTTCAAAGCGCTGTCCGCTCATGACAAGCGCCACGCGGTGGTCAACTGGCTGCTTGACCATGCCATGATTATCATTATCCTGCTGCTGGCCGTGTACGTTCAGATTCAGCGCCCGCAGTTCTTCGGTGTTCCCTCGCTGGTGAACATCGTCTCCCTGACGGCGGCGCGTCTGCCGATGGCGCTTGGCGTCGCCGGTTGTATCGTTCTGGCCGGTACGGACTTGACCGGCGGCCGCGTTGCAGGCCTGACCGCGTTCGTCGCGGCGATCCTGCTGCAAAAGGCCGGTGCGAACGGCCGCTTCATCGCGGACGGCGTGCCGCAGAACCTGCTGCTGGTCGTGCTGCTGGTGATGGTCATCGGCGCCTGCATCGGCTTCGTCAACGGCTTTGTTATGGCGAAGTGGAAGCTGCACCCGTACATCATCACGCTGGCGATGCAGATGATTACCTACGGCATCTACCTGACGGTTTCCAACTCCAAGCAGGTTTCCAGCCTTGACCCGAGCTACACCACCAGCTTCGTCACCAAGTCGTTCGTGAAGTTCGGAACGACCTCCGTGCCGATGTATGTGGTGCTGGCCATCTTCGTGACGGCCATCATGTGGGTGGTATGGAACAAGACGACCTTCGGCAAGAATATGTTCGCCGTCGGCTCCAACGAGGAAGCGGCGCGCGTTTCCGGCGTGAACGTCATGGCGACGATCATCGGCGTGTTCATGCTGGCTGGCGCGCTCTACGGCTACACCGGCTTTGTCGAGGCCGCGCGCCTCGGTTCCTCCACCGCGACCCTCGGCCTGAACTACGAGGCCGACGCGATCTCGGCGGCGGTTATCGGCGGCGTTTCCTTCGTCGGCGGCACCGGTAAGATCAGCGGCGTTATCCTCGGCGTGTTTATGATGCAGTTGATTATCTCCGGCATGACCTTCCTGGGCATCTCCGGCAACATCACCTACATCATCAAGGGCGCGGTCATCCTGATTGCGTGTATCCTCGATATGCGTAAGTACATGACCCGCAAGTAATTTTACAAGCGAAACAAAAGCCTGCTGATGTGCAATCGGCAGGCTTTTTCGGCCAATTCAACCAGTCCGAAAGGAGGATGTGTATGGCGGAGGAAAATAAAGCGCCGCAGTCGGAAGAAAAGCAGGAAGCGAAGAAGGACAGTGTGCGCCACAACTGGGTGACGGATATCTACGATAAGATGGATATTTCCGTGCGCACGCTGGATATCGCGCTGGTCGTGCTCTGCGCAATCGTCGTGTTTTGCTTTATCTACGGGGCGAAACACTGAAAACGAGAATAATTCTCAAAAACTTTTCAAAAACGCTTGACAAATAGAAGAATCGCGGCTATAATGATGATACAGATTCTCACTGAGCGAGGTGATAAGCGATGAAAGCCAAGATCAGCGCACAGGCGCAGACGGTTCTTGATATCTTGGCCGCGAAGCGCTGTCACCTCACCGCCGACGAGATTCTGGAAGGTCTGGACGGTATCGGAACGGCGACCGTCTACCGCGCGCTGGATCACCTGACGGAAATGGGGCTGATTCGCAGGCTCTCCCTCGGGAAGAAAAGCGCGGTATACGAATACATCCGCACCAATCACATGCATTTCGTGTGTGAACAGTGCGGAAGCGTGTACGATATCGAGGCGGATTTTACCGGCATGGCGGCGGAAGCCGCGAAATGCTGCGGGCACCGCGTCAACTGGTGCGAGGTAACGGCTCACGGCGTCTGCAAGGACTGCCTGAGCAGGCAAAAGGCGTCAACCGGCGAGGGCTGAGCGTTTAACGGCTCCCGGCGGCTCAACAGAGAACAAAAAAATTAAGGAGGAAACAGGTATGAAAAAGTGGGTTTGCACGGTTTGCGGTTATGTTTGGGAAGGCGAGAACCCGCCGGAGAAGTGCCTCGCAGTGCGGCGTTCCGGCCAGCAAGTTTGTCGAGCAGAAGGGTGAGCGCGCTTGGGCGGCCGAGCATGTGGTCGGCGTAGCCAAGGGCTGCCCGCAGGAGATCCTCGACGGTCTGCGCGCGAACTTCGCGGGCGAGTGCAGCGAGGTCGGCATGTATCTGGCGATGGCGCGCGTTGCGCATCGCGAGGGCTACCCGGAGATCGGCCTCTACTGGGAGAAGGCCGCGTATGAAGAGGCCGAGCATGCGGCGAAGTTCGCCGAGCTGCTCGGCGAGGTCGTGACCGATTCCACCAAGAAGAACCTCGAAATGCGCGTTGACGCCGAGAACGGCGCGACCGAGGGCAAGTTTGAGCTGGCGAAGCTGGCCAAGCAGCATAACCTCGACGCGATCCACGACACCGTGCACGAGATGGCTCGCGACGAGGCCCGCCACGGCAAGGCCTTCGAGGGCCTGCTCAAGCGCTACTTCGGCAAGTAAGAAATTCAGATATTGTTTGAAAAATGAGGGTTGCATCTTGAAAGAGGTGCAGCCCTTTTTCGCGTAGAGTGGTACAAAAGTTGTACGCTGAGTTTCAAACTGCGGCAAAAAGAGCGCAAAACAGCCCAAAGTGGTACATCGAAGAAGTGGTACATATTTCGTGGCTACAGGATGGTGCAGAACTTATAAACGAAAGCATATGGACTGAGTTTCAAATAAATAAAGCGAAAGAAACCTTCACATTCCTTCGCTTTTGTTTTTTGTATCGAGCAGGCGGTTGATTAGACCTAAGAGCATCAGCAAATCGGCTTCACTTTAGCTGTTTCATGCCGCTGACCGCCTTTTGAATCAATTCAGGATTTTGTGTTCCCTCATCAAAAACTGCGCGGGGTTAAGCCGAAATAATCACAGATAGCGAAAAACTCCTTGAGCGGCGGGAGTGCTTTTGCCTGACGAGATGTTGTAGACATAGCCGCGACTATGCCCCAAATCGTAACTCATCTGGTATTCTGAAACGCCCTTTTTCAGCCGAAGCGCGGTTATCCGCTCACGGACAAAATCTTCATTCATCGCTATCACCTCTTGACTCAATGATAGCGGACTTCCGAAAAGGAAATAGTCAAAGAATTTTTGTCTATTCTCGTTGAACAGACATTTATTTTATGTTATAATTCATACAACGTCAAATGATATTGACAAAAGAAAGCGGAGGGAAACATATATGTTTGACGACATCGGTGGAAAAATCAAAACGCTGGCAAAAATAACCTGTGGGATGGGTATCGCTGCATCTATCATTGGCGCGATTGCGCTTTGGATGCAGAACAGCAATTACAACCCGACGACAATTATAGGCGTGCTGATGCTGGTGTTGGGTTCGCTGGCTTCATGGATAGGGTCATTTTTCACTTATGGATTTGGTCAGTTGATTGAAAATACAAATACTATTCATTCAGATAATCTAAAAATTCAGGAATTATTAAAGGAACCAAAAGAAGAAAATGCAAGTTCAACGACTGAGGCTCATCCTACGCGCACGTCCCAATTCCAGTCTATCGAATCACTTTATTCTAACGATGAATGGGAATGTGCTGTCTGTGGAATGCGAAATTCCAAACGCACGAATAGTTGCATAAATTGTGGTCATAGGCGCATATCACCGTGATGTGCTTAGATATTCTATTCTATAACAAAAAGGAGGGCAGAAGGCTGACTACCTCAAATGAGTGAGAGAGGAGGACATTCCATTGAGTGACGCAATGGGAACAAAGGAAGCATCTGAAAAATGGGGTTATTCTACTGAAACTATTCGCAAATGGTGTCAATCGAAACTATTAGATGCTAATCAGGATAAACCAGGAAGCCCTTGGCATATTCCCAAAAGATGCAGTTTGTCCACGACCTATCAAAACAAAAAGATTGCACAGAAAGAAGGAAAAATAAAATATGAAACGCATTGTTACTTTATTCATTTGTTGCTTGATGTTGTTTGGTACAGTAAGCTTTTGCTGAGGATACAGCATATTCAAAACTTAATGACCTCGAAAAAGAAATTTATGATTGTTTTATGATAATGGTTTCCAATTTCCATAATCCGAAAGATGCTAGAATATATGAAATGTATGATTATAAAAACAATGAAGAAAAATCGGAAGAAATTAACGGAAAATCCTTCTACGAGCGATATCAACATCCAACGTGCCGCCGCAGATAGTATTAAAATTAAAGTTCAATCGACAAATGGATTAGGTGCTCAAGAAACGGAATATATCAGTTATTTTTATCAACTTGGTGTAATCCGGTAGATGGGGCAAAAATGTAAAGAATTTATAGATAATACGCAAGCGCTTGACTAAAGATGGAAGCGCACTACTAGCAGATAATAAAAGCAGGAACTGTAAAAGAGGTGACTATGTAGAACTTGATTCCGAGCCTACTTTTAAGACGTCTCCAGATGCTGATATAGGAAATATTAACCGCGCAATTAAAGAACATTGGGAAAATCTTGGACTATAATGTTTTATTTTGAATAAAACGTTAAACATAAGATATCCGAATCAAATTTAATTATGAGTATGGTTTTCTGCTTTGCATAAAAATTCTCCCTCTTTCCACTTCGGAAAGAGGGCTTTCTTTATCCGACCATCTTCAAATATTTATAAACCGTCGGTCTGCTCAAATCACAAATCCGCGCGAGTTCGCTCACATTCATTTGACCTGCGATATATGCGATAGTGCTTATAGAAAATCGCGGGAATATCGTCTTTATTTGTGGGTCTGCGCCCGACCTGCCGCCCCTTTGCTTTGGCGTTTGCCATTCCGCTTTTTACTCTTGCTCGATATATCGGGAACGGCGTAAAATCGCCTGCGTGAGCAGGAACTTGATGTTTTGCAGACAAAAACCCCCGCCTCCCTTATTCAGAGCGGCGGGGGTGAATCTGCGGCAGAAAACGGGTTACAGCCCCATCTTTTCGACGTATTCCTCCAAACACCAGCCGTTTTGCGTGATGACGGCGGCGGCCTCTTGGCCGACATAGCGGAAATGCCAGCTCTCGGCGACAAAGCCCGTCAGCTTCTGCTTTTCGGCGGTGAAGCGGACGATGAAGCCGTATTCCGCGCAGTGCGCGTGGAGCCACTTCTGCTGCTGCGTGCCGGTGAAGCTCACGCCGGGCACGGTGATGTCAAAGGCGAGGCCGGTCTGATGTTCGCTCGTTCCGGCGGGGGCGACGGTGTTATAGGTGGCGGACAGGCAGCGGTCGCGCGACCAATCCGGGTTATTCTTTCGATATTTGGCGACGGAGTTGTCCACCAGCTTCTGCTGTTCGCTGTACGTGCGATAGGCAGAGGAAATCTGGAAATTGGAAACGCCGTCGGCGATGGCGGCGGAGAGCATCTGCCCCAGCGCTTCGGTGGCGGTTCGGTCGGCCTTGCGCCGGAATACTTGACCTTCACGATGTCGGCGGAGAGCACGTTTTCAATCGTCACCAGATCGGTCGGCGCGTCGTTCTTGCCGAGCTTGTGCTGACGGTTGACCAGAATCAGGAAATCGGGCTTCGGCGCTTGATCGGCGGAAAGCGCGTTGCCGCTGTAGAGCAGCTCCTGCGTCTTTGTGCCCGCCAGACCGTCGGCGCTCAGACCGTTGACGGCCTGAAACCGGGTGACGGCCTCCTGCGTGTTTGCACCGAAGGTGCCGTCGGCCGCGTCGGCGAGATAGCCCAGATCAATCAGCGCCTGCTGGGCTTTTAACGTCCTCGCCGGTGGAATTCTTTTTCAGCGTCCGGGTCGGAACGGCGGTCGGCGCGGGGGTGTCGGTGGGCGCGGCGGTCGGCATGGGCGTGAGCGGATTCGGGGTCGGGTATCGGGAATCAGGTTCGCGCCGCCGTAGCCGTATTGCGCGCCGAACGGGGCGTAAACCGCCGGCGTGGGCGTGATGGTCGGCTCGGGGCTGGGCGTGGGCTCAACGCTCGGCACGGCGGTTGCGTCGGCCAGCGCGTCGAGGTTGGGCGCCTGTAAAAAGGTGGTCATCAGGGCGCTGACCAGCACGACGGCCAGCAAAATGCCGCTGGCCGCAAGCAGTTTTCCGTAAGGCTGCCGCTTGTTTGGTGCATTGGAAATTGAGCGGGATCGCCCGCGTGAGCGAGAGCCTGACGTTTCGCGAACTTCGGCGGAGGTGAAGGCGGGCTCAGCCCGCTTTGGCATATCGGAAATTGCGCGAGATCGCCCGCGTGAGCG
>VOFB01001592.1_pt1 | contig 19938 bp, 30 predicted proteins | sample 5384141 | NCBI WGS metagenome assembly VOFB01 (sample SAMN12384721, study PRJNA508395) | human gut metagenome | isolation source: healthy gut A | host: Homo sapiens | reverse complement strand
GGTCCGCTACTGGGATTACACCAAGCAGCCCTTTACCTCCACGGCTACATCTGCCTGACCAGTTCGATCGCCTGGGGCTTTTTCTCCGATCTGCTGATCTATGTCATCCATCCCCCATCGACAAGCTGCTCCATAAGCTCCCGGCCCTGCTGGTGAATCCTCTGGCCGCAGTGATCGCCGTGCTGTTCATCATGGATACGGTAAAGTCCACCAAGGCCGCCATCGACCTGCGGGAGGTCCTTACCAAGCTTACCGAGGAAAACGCAGAGCTGCGGCGGCTGGCCAAAAAGGCCGAGGCCGCCCAGGCCCGACACTGCCGAGGAACTGCAGGCTTTCCGGGAAAAGACCTCTCTGGACAGATACCTGCTGCAGTCCTATCTGGCTGACGAACTGGAAGCCCACCGCACCGCCAAGCAGGTCCGGAAGCAGCGCCGCCGGGCGGCTCTGGAAAACGCCTTCCGCCGCAGGGTGGAATCCAAGCTGGAAGTGCTGTCCAACATTGCTCAGGCGCTGGAAAAGACCCGCGCCGCGCTGGATGACGGCATCGACGAACCCGGCGAGCAGGATCCAGCGCTACGAAACCGCTTTGCGGGTCCTCCGGCCAACCCCTCCGCCAAGGCTAAGGCGGAACTGGGTGAAGCCTTTGACTCCCCTGCGGAAGCTTTTGGAAAAATGAGCCAATATTTGACAGGCGTTCCCGGAGGAACGCCTGTTTTTTAGTTCGCCGCCGTATAAAGTTCAGGTCCGGGGACATACTACCTGACGGCGTAAGCCAAAATTTTTCTCATGCAGGAGGAACGAATCATGAAGGACTGCACCAACGGCGGCTGCCAGTGCACCCCCAATCCAGAGCATCAGCTGCACCGTCAACAACTGCGCGCACCACTGCCAGGATTCCAATTACTGCGGCCTGAGCTCCATCCGGGTGGGTACTCATGAGACCAACCCCACCGAGATCAAGTGTACCGACTGCCAGAGCTTTGAGCTGAAATAACGGCTCCCTCCCCCCCGCCGCCGGGTCAAAAATCCTTTGACCCACCGGCGGAAAACAGGCCTACATACGATTTGAAAGGAAGGTGGCGTGATGGCTTCAAAATGGCCCGCCCGGATCGCCGGCGGTGCAGCTGGTCTTGCCAACGGTCTGTTCGGCGGAGGCGGCGGTATGGTATTTCTCCCCATTCTCTCCCATTGGGGCAATCTGAAGTCCCGGCAGCTCTATGCCACCTGTGTGGCGGTCATTTTCCCGGTGTGCGCTGTATCCGCCGCCATGTACCTCTGGCGGGGCGGGATGATTGGGCCTCTGCCCTCCCTCTATCTGACAGGCGGGCTGTTGGGGGGATGGCTGGGTGGAAAGCTCTACGGCAGAGTGTCCCAAAGTTTTGAAGTGGATCTTCGCCGCCTTTCTCTTTTACGCGGGGGTGAGGTATCTGCTGTGACGGACTGGCTGCTCCCCTTTCTCTGCGGGCTGGGGGCTGCGGTGATCTCCGCGTGGGGCGTGGGCGGCGGAACGCTGCTGCTGTTGGTGATGACACTGCTTTTGACGTGGACCAGCGAATGGCCCAGGGCATCAACCTGCTGTTCTTCCTGCCCACAGCCATTTCCGCCCTGCTGTGCCACTGGCGGGAGGGAACTATCTGGATACACCCACACTGGAAGGCGCCGTCCCCGTGGCTGTCCCAGCGGCACTTGCAGGAGCATGGATCGCCACAGCGGTGGATGTGGACCTGCTGCGCCGCCCCTTCGGTATCTACCTGCTGCTCTCCGGTCTTTCAGCTGATTTTCCCCCAAAAGGATCAAAAACCCCCGGCGGCTGAACTCAGCCGCCGGGGGTCATTCGTTTCATTTAGGGGGATCATTTTTCCACGGCCTCGGTCAGTTCCAGCGTCACCGTCAGGATCTCGCCGCGGCGCCAAAGGGTCAACGTCATCTCGTCTCCCACATGGTGCTGCCACCGGGCCCGCAGCAGATCCGCACTGCTGAGGGTCTCCTTGCCGTCCGCCGCCAGAAGATAATCCCCGGCCCGGACGCCGGCCCGGTCCGCCGCGCCGCCCGCCGTGACCTCCTTCACCTGAATGCCCCACAGGTGCTCCGCCAGCTGGTCCGGCACTTGCAGAACGGAAACGCCCAGCAGCGGCTCCGGCTGAGGCTCGCCGTAGATCAGCAGATCATTGACCACCCGCTCCGCCTGCACGGAGGGAATGGCAAAGCCAAGACCCTCCACCGTGGAATATCGGGCATACAGCTTCATAAAGTTGATGATACCCACTACCTGCCCGTAACTGTCGATGAGCGGGCCGCCGGAGTTGCCGTTGTTGAGCGCGGCATTCGTCTGGATGAGCGTCATCGTCACGCCGTCGACGTACACGTCGCGGTTGATGGCGGAGACGATGCCGTCGGTGAGTGTGCCGCGCAGCTCCACGCCAGCGGGTTGCCGATGGCGTACACCGGATCGCCGACGGTCAGCGCGTCAGAGTCGCCGAATTCCGCGGCGGGAAGAGCCTCCCCGCATTGATCTTCATGACCGCCAGGTCGTTTTCCCGGCGTCCCGATATACTTCGCCGGTAGGGCCTCCCCGTGTCGAGCACGACGTAGCAGGAGGTTCCTCCGGCCCGCGATGACGTGGGCGTTCGTGAGGATGAAGCCATCCTCGGTGAAGATGACGCCCGTGCCGACCATGGCGCTGCCGTCGCGGTTGCCGGTGAGCACCGTGACGGTGGAGGGATTGACTTTCTGGTAAATTTCCTGGATCGTCAGCGCCTCGCCGTGGTCCTTCGCCAGTTTCCAGCGGGCGTCTGCGTCCTGATCCACGGTGGGCATGGTAATGGTCGTTTCGCCATGCTCGCTGTTGTCGTAATAATCTTCGTCATGGCGCTGCTCGAAATCATCGTCGTGATAGGACCGGTGATCGTCGAACGCGCCGCTGAGCCACAGCGCCGTGACGACGCCGCTGACGATGAGCAGCCCAAGCATGCAGAAAAGGAAGATTTTAAGTCCTTTCCACACCCGGGTCGCTTTTTCGGCTGTCCGGGCAGCGGTGTCGGCTCTGCACGTACAGGCTCCACGATGGCGTGACGGCAAAGGGCGCGGCACGATAGGTCTCGCCGATCTCCGGCAGGGCCGTCGGGGTAACCTCCTGACTCTCTCCCCGCATCTGCGTGGGTTTCTCCTGTCGACTTACTGCGCGGTCTTTACTCCGCCGGCGAGCAGCTGAACGGTGAAGGTGGTCACGCCGTTCTCGCTGGTGACATTGATTTCTTCCCTTGTGCTGCTGCAAAATCGTCTTGACGATATACAGGCCCAAGCCATACGCCGTCCTTGTCCTCGCTGCGGGACTTGTCGCTTTTGTGGAACCGCTCAAACAGCAGCGGCAGCTCCTCAGCCGGGATGGTCTCGCCCACGTTCCGGACAGTGATCCGGGCCTTTCCATCCATCATGGTCACACCCAAATACAGCGTGGAGCCCTCCCGGGCGAATTTGGCGGCATTTTCCAGCAGATTGTAGATAACCTGGGTAATCATATCGTTGTCGCCCAGCACCAGAATCGGCTCCTCGGGGATGTCGGCTTCCACATCCAGATGCCGGTCGTTGATCTTCTTCTCCATGGAGATCAGTACCCGGCGCATAGACTCGCACACATCGAAATGGTTACCGTTGCGCAGGGGATCGATGGCCTGCAGCTGGCTGACATCCAGCATCCGCCGCACCAGCCGGCTCAGCCGGCGGCTCTCGTTGGAGATGATCCGCAGATACTGCTTTTCATTTTCAGGCGGGATGGTACCGTCCAAAATGCCGTCTGTGTAGCCGGCGATGGTGGTCATAGGGGTTTTCAGCTCGTGGGAAATGTTGGTGATGAACTCCCGCCGCTGGCGCTCCGTCTGCTGCAAGGTTCTGCCATATTATTAAGGAAGCCGCCAGCTCTCCCAACTCGTCCTCCCGGCCGTAGTCGTTCATGCGGATGTCGAAATCCCCGTCCGCATAGCGGCGGGTGGCATGGCCATCTCCCGGATGGGCTGGATCTGCCGCATGGCGGTGATGGAGGACGCCATGAAGGAGATCATCAGCACCACAAATGCCGTCATGAAGAAGAGTCCCGATGAAAGGACCACATGGTTATCCAACGAGGGAATCCGAGACCATGCCGACGGGTCGAATCCTCGCCCCCAGCCGGAACGCCCACCACGAACCGCTTGTTGGAGTACAGGCCGTCCACGTCCGTGCGCCTGGAGCTGATGCCCTCCTCCAGCACCTCTGCGGTCATCTCCTCCGGCATAGTCACCACCAGGTCCGCTGAGGACGCCTCCGTGGACAGCAGCACGTGGCCCTTCACGTCGCAGATCAGGAAGTCCACCTCGGACACCGTGGCAGCGAAGGACGGAACGCTGAAGTCCCCTCGTGCTGCAGCCCCCATGTCCAGGGCCGCCGTTTTCCAGATGGCAGAGAGGACCACCTGGGCCTGGGCGGCCAGCTCCCGTTCTCCTGGCCCAGGGCGTATTGTATTTCGGGAGAAAACGAAACTCCCAGCAAAAACAGCGTCAGGAACCATGCCGACCTTGACGAACATCTGCCGCCATACAGGCCCCTGAACTTGTTATGCATCCGTTTTGCAATACCGCGCGATCCGTACCTTCATGAGACCTCCATCGCCCGGTTTTCCACCTGAAAAGGCAAAGGTCTTTTCAGGCGGTTTTGTCAGCTCTCCCCCCGGGGCGCCTGCCAGCTCGAACTTGTACCCCACTCACCGTTTTCAGCGCCCACTGGCCCCCCAGCCCAGCCTCAGGGGCCCACCATGCACCAACCTGCCGGAAATGAATTCCGGCAGGTTCAAGGGTCCCGTGACCGCTTGACGCCGCTTTCGCGGCGCCGGGGCCTTCGTCCCCGGAAACGTCAGCTCTCCTTGTCTTGCCCCGGGGGCGCCTGCCAGCTCGAACTTGTACCCCACGCCCCACACCGTTTTCAGCGCCCACTGGTCTGCTGACGTTTTCGATCTTCTCCCGCAGCCGCTTGATGTGGACATCCACTGTCCGGCTGTCGCCGAAGTAGTCGAAGCCCCACACCTCGTCCAAAAGCTGGTTGCGGGTGTAGACCCGATTGGGGTGGAAGCCAGATGGTAGAGGAGTTCCATCTCTTTGGGCGGCGTATCGATCTTTCTGCCGTCCACAATCAGTTCGTAAGAGTCCAGATCGATCACCAGCTTGTCAAACGTCGAGCCGCTTGGTGGTGTCGTTGGGGATCTCCGTCCGGCGGAGCACCGCGTTGATCCGGGCGATGAGCTCCTTCATCTCAAAGGGCTTGACGATATAGTCGTCCGCGCCCATTTCAAGGCCCTGAATCCGATCAAAGACCTCGCTCTTGGCCGTCAGCATGATGATGGGCACCTTGCTGGTCTCCCGGATCTTGGCGCAGACGGCCCAGCCATCCATCACAGGCAGCATGATGTCCAACAGAATCAGGTCGATACATGTGGATCAGGTCGGAGATATTTTTGTCGTCTTCTACAACCAGAATGTTGCGTCCCATAGGGTCTCCTCCGTTCTGCGGGGCCTTCCGGTCCCGTTTCTTATGTTCTTCTCTACTTTATATTACCCTAAACTTCGTCAGGGTGTTGAACGTTTTTGTAAATCTTGCGCCATTTCAGCCGCCGGTCAGCCGATTTCCGTCATCGCCCGGCAGTAGTGGCCCCGCTCCCTGAGCGGAGATCACATTCCCGCAGGCCCGCGGCAGAGGCAGTGGTCCCCAGCCAGACAGACACATCCCCCCGCCGGGCCGACACCCGCTTCATCAGCGTGGAGGCGTTGGAGCTGCTTTCCAGCTTATAATCCGCCCGGTCCATCGAGGGTGTCAGGCACCGCCAGCCAACCTCCTCCAAGGCCTGCAGCTCCGTCTCCTCCGCATCCGGCACGTAGGCCAGCCGGGTCTTTCCCAGGTGGCCCGGTACAGGGCGTCATTGCCCCGCCGCAGCTGCTCCGCCGTGTCCGTCGCCGCTCTCCGCCAGTATGCCCACCGCATGACCGGAGGCAGCCATCCGCCGCAGCAGTTCGCCGTTGGATTCCAGGAAGTCCGGCGTACAGTAGAAGGTGGCCCAGCCGTTAGCACGGTCCAAGGCATCCAGCAGCCCGGAGGTCCGCTGATCCGCTTCCAGACACAGATGGATTCTGGCCCCCCGCGTCGGTGCGGAGGGTGTAACCGGTACATTGGGCGTGGTACTGGACGTGGCATCCCTGTTATACGCGTTGTAGCGCTCTTCCATATTGTAGGTCGCCGCATTGGCAAAATCCTTGGCGCTCATGCCGAAATCCGGAGACCGCAGCCACACCAGATAGCCGTTGGTCACATCTGTCACGGAATATTGCAGACCGAAAAAGTTTGCGACGGTAGACGCCGGGACAAACACCAGTCCGCCGGACTGAATGACGCCGGGGGTGAACAGACTGCCGCTGCTGTCCTGCGCCGTACCCTTGGCCCAGTCAAACAGCATGGCCCGGCGGTCCTTTTCCAGCACCGTCATCTTTTTGCGGTATTGTTGATGACAGAGATCCCCCAGATTGGTGAATACAGAGCCGGCACATACAGATAGCCGTTGGCCCAGAAGGGCATGGTGGCATCCGTCACCGGCAGAACGCTTTCCTCTGCCGCCACGAAATACACACTGCCCGCCGCTTTGGCCGGAAAAGCCAATTGAAACAGCAGCAAGCAGCACAGCAGACCCATAGCCCATCGCTTTTTCATCAGCAGTTCCCCCTTTGCGGCAGTTTTTTAATAAAATATTTTACCACATTTGCTTCTGTCTTGTAAAGTCCGTGACTCAGCCGGTGAATACCTCCACTGTCACACCGGTATAGTAGTGGGTCAGGATGGTCTGATAGTCCGCGCCGCTCTCCGCCATGGCGTCCGCGCCGTATTGACTGAGGCCCACGCCGTGGCCGTAGCCGGTGACGTAAAACACAAAATTGCCGTCCTGCAATTCCCATTCAAAGCAGGCGGAGCGCAGCCCCAGTGCGGCGCGCACCGTACCGCCCCGGACCGTCACGCCCCCCACCTCCACCGTCTCCACGCTGCCGGCGCTGTCCCGGATAGGATCTTTCAGCCAGCTTTTCTTGTCCCCGGAGAGATCGGCAGAGGGATCTTCGCCAGCAGCTTTTCCTTCAGCGCCGCCGGGGTAAAGTCTACGCGGCTGTAATAATTGGGGATGGTCTCCTTGGCTTCGGGGAATCCACTGGCTTCAGGTAGGGCAGATCGTTCTGCCACACCTGTCCCGACAGCTCGGTCAGCCCTGCGGAGCTGGAATGGAACACCGCCAGAATCGGAATGCCGCCATAGAGGATAGCCTCCCCATCGGTAGACGTCACCGCATCACGGACCTTTTTCTCATAAGCGTCCGCCTGTGCCCCCCAGTTGGCCCGGGCCTGCTCCATGGCGATATACGCCTGACAACAGGTAGAGTCTGTGCAGATGTCCGCCGTGTCCCCGTGGCTGCTGCCGGCTGTCAGCTTGTAAAAAGGGTATAGGTACGGGCTGCCACCGCCTGCGCCTTCAGCGCCTCCTCTGCAAAGGACGCCGGCATCTCCGCCGCCGTGACGCCCACCAGATAGTCCGCCAGCGTCATTTCCCGCACAGTCTCTCCGTCCAGCACCCGCAGGGTCCGGTCCGCGTCATAAACAGCCTTTACCGCAGGCTGGACCGGAGCCGTCTGCTCCGTCCGGGGTAATTCCGTATACTCCGGCACCTCCGCCGGTTCCCGGGCTACGGCCAAGGGCAGCAGAAACAGCCCCAGCAGCGCCGCCACCGAGGTCAAAGCCGTATTTTTCCAAAGCTGCATAGCGATTCCTCCTTTGCTTGTCCAATCTATGCGGCCATCAACAAAAACATGTGCCCCGGTGCAACGTTCTGCACACAAAAACCGGCAGACGCTCCGCACGTCTGCCGGTTTTTCAAGGAAACCAATTATTTTTACTGTATGATTGCTGATACGGTATCCGCAGTCCCGTGCCGCCGCTTACTCCGCCATCAGGCTGTCATTTTCCATGATGAAGGGCCGGGTGGTATCCTGTCCCCAGGAGGTATCGTACTTTGCCATCAGATAATCGCGCAGTTCCGCCCGATTTTGTAACTTTACCAGCCGGTACGGTTCCTGGAAGGCAACCTTCTCGATCAGACAGAAGCTCCCGTCCTCCACAGGCAGCAGCACCCCCAACATGCCCCCACAAACAGCGTATTCTCCGTGTCCGAGAACCTGTCATGCAGGACAACGGAGATCAGCCGGGCGGGGCTGTCCGAGAATGCGACGCCCCGGGCGGCCCAGCCCGCCTGAAGCGTCTGGGCCTGCTCGTCCACATCCGTACTGTCTGCGGCGGGCACCGGCGCGAACAGCGCGCAGAACTTAGCGGTACTGTCTCCGCAGAGGACGGCGGGATCTTCGGTCAGCGTTTCCAAATCCAGGAAAAGTGTATCCTCTCCCTGAGTCTTCGGCTGATCCGCTCCGACGGTGACGAACTCACCGAACAGGCTGAATGCCGTAATGCGGCAGTTATAGCCGGGGAAGTCACCGTTTTCTCCGCCCACAGATCCTGCATCTCATAGGGATCGTACTTGGTGTCGGTGGGGACAGCGCGCTCAAAGCCGTTCGTCAGCCATTCACTCTTAACACTGGCGTTGAACTGGTCCACCCGGTCAAAAAGGCCGCGGATCCGGGTCTCGTCTATGCCCGCGTTCTCAAGCAGCCGGGAGAGCAGAGCACGGGAATCCTCGTCCGTCAGATTGGCGTATTCGACAGGTTTCTGCGTCGGCTGCGGGACGTCCGGCTCTGTTTTCCGCCGCAGCCGGCAAGGGAGGCAAGGATGAGGCTGACAGCCGCAAGGATCGCCAGCAGATGGTTTTTCCGATTCATAAATTACGTTACCTTTCCTGTGTTCGTCCATTCTGCGATGCAGAACAGAGCGCATCATATGTCTTTATACTATACACATATTGGCGAAAAATATCTATACAGAATTCCGGGACCACCCTGACCGCTGCGGTTTCCTCCTGTTTTCCCATAAGATCTGCCGCATACGGACAGCGCATACCGCAAACGAAATGTGCATGAAGTTTTCGTGCACCATTTCCGGTTGCCCCGCAGGGGCGAGGAAGTGGCACATTTCTTATTTTGCTACGCTTTGCATAGCAAAATAAGGAACACCACCCTGACGGATGGTGTTCCTATTTGGTGCCGGTGGTGGGACTCGAACCCACACGGTATCGCTACCAACGGATTTTGAGTCCGTCACGTCTACCAATTCCATCACACCGGCATTAACGTTGTTCATTATATCGGATGAATGGCCAAAATTCAAGAGGAATTTATGTTTTCGCCGTAAAATCCCTGATTCTGCTGGAAGAATGGCGGTTCCCTCTTGTAAAGAACGAAAAATAGGAGTATTATGCTTATAATTGTACCAACAACACAAAGACGGATCAAACTATGACGTTACACAAAAAAATCGCGAAAATTTTTGCAGACAGCGAAGCTCTCCGGCCAGACCGTCACCGTGGGCGGCTGGGTCCGCACCATCCGGGACATGAAGACGTTCGGCTTTATCGAACTCAATGACGGCTCCTGCTTCCGCAACCTCCAGGTGGTGATGGAGGCAGGAGGCCCTCTCTAACTATAAGGACATCGCCGCCCAGCGCCACAGCGTAGAATTCCTGCGCACCATCCAGCACCTGCGGCCCAGGACCAACCTGTTCTCCGCCACCTTCCGGGTGCGCTCCGTGGCGGCCTACGCCATCCATCAAGCTTCTTCCAGGAGCGGGGCTTCGTCTACGTCCACACCCCCATCATCACCGCCAGCGACTGCGAGGGCGGGCGAGATGTTCCAGGTGACCACCCTGGACCTGGAGAACGTGCCCAAGAATCCCCCGACGGCACCGTGGACTATAGCCAGGACTTCTTCGGCAAGCGGGCCAACCTCACCGTCTCCGGCCAGCTCAACTGCGAGAACTTCGCCATGGCCTTCGGCGACGTGTACACCTTCGGCCCCACCTTCCGGGCGGAGAACTCCAACACCCAGCGCCACGCCGCCGAGTTCTGGATGGTGGAGCCGGAGATGGCCTTTACCGATCTGAACGGCTACATGGACACCGCGAAGCCATGATCAAGTATATCATCCGCACTGTGATGGAGAAGTGCCCCGAGGAGATGGACTTCTTCAACTCCTTTGTGGATAAGGGCCTGAAGGAGCGTCTGGAGCACGTAGCCTCCTCCGACTTCGGCCGGGTGACCTACACCGGAAGCGGTGGACCTGCTGAAAAGAGCGGTGAGAAGTTCGACTATCCCGGTGGAGTGGGGCATCGACCTGCAGACCGAGCACGAGCGCTATCTGACGGAGCAGGAAGCCCGCATCACGGCCCATGCCGTCACTGCAGGGCGCTACGGCTGGGCTTTCGAGCGGATGGTGATGTATCTCACCGGTGTGAACAACATCCGCGACGTGGAACTGCATCCCCGCACTGTGGGCAGCGCAGATTTCTGATCAACCGCATACCGAAAAGCGGTCCTTCCGAAAAGAGGGACCGCTTTTTTCTCCCCGTATGCACAAATTTCTCTGAAAACCTCAAATATTTCAGGCATTCCACCATGCGCGGACAGTTGACATTCCGCGGCGCATATGATAGATACGGCTATCTTCAACAACGGAATACCGGCAATGGAAGCCCATAGGAAAACGACGTAAGTCTACCGAAGGAGTAAAACTCTCAGGTGTCCGCCGTGCGGACAGGACGGCATGAGCTCCTTCCAGGCGCTGGCCACCGCCATCGCCGCCCAGGTGGGCACCGGCAACATCGTCGGTGCCTCCGGTGCTATCTTGACCGGCGGTCCCGGCGCCATCTTCTGGATGTGGGTCATCGCCTTCTTCGGCATGGCTACCATTTATGCGCCGAGGCTACCCCTGGCCATCAAGACCCGTATCGTTGAGCCTGACGGCAATATCAAGGGCGGCCCTGTCTACTACATCACCACGGCGTTCAAGGGAGGCTTCGGAAAGTTCCTGGCGGGCTTCTTCGCCGTCTCTATCATCCTGGCCCTTGGACTCATGGGCAGCATGGTCCAATCCAACTCCATCGGTCCACCATGCCAGACGGCTTTCGGCATCCCCTCCTGGATCGTGGGCGTGGTGCTGGTGGTGATCTGTGCCGTGATTTTCCTGGGCGGCGTGCAGCGGCTGGCTGCCGTTACGGAGAAGATCGTTCCCATCATGGCGGCGATCTTCCTGCTGGGCGGCCTCATCGTTCTCATCTTCCGGATCCGGTACATCCCCGCCACCATCGGCATGATCTTCAAGTACGCCTTTGAGCCCCAGGCCATCGTGGGCGGTTCTTTCGGCTACGCCATCAAGCAGGCCATCTCTCAGGGCGCCAAGCGGGGTCTGTTCTCCAACGAGGCCGGTATGGGCTCCACCCCCCACGCCCACGCTCAGGCCAACGTGAAGGATCCTCACGAGCAGGGCGTTGTGGCGATGATCGGTGTGTTCATCGACACCTTCGTGGTGCTGACCCTCAACGCCCTGGTCATCATCTGCACCCTCTACACCGCCGATGGCCCTCTGGCAAACGGCTATGTGGGGATGTGACCTCCGTGCTCAGCAAGACCAATCTGGCCCAGACCGCCTTCGGCTCCGTGATGGGAGCCAGCCTCGGCGCCAAGTTCGTGGCTATCTGCCTGTTCTTCTTCGCCTTCTCCACGGTCCTCAGCTGGAATCTGTTCGGTAAGATCAACGCCATCTGGCTTTTCGGCAAGAAGAACCCCAAGGCCTGCACCGTGATCTACACCCTCATCGCCCTGGTGTTCATCCTGATGGGCACCATGATGAGCAACGATCTGGTGTGGGAGCTGACGGATATGTTCAACAACCTCATGGTCATTCCCAACGTCATCGCCCTGTTCGCCCTGACCAAAATGGTAGTCGGCGGCGTGGGAAGCAAGATCGCACAGTAAATGAGAGCGATCTGTATTGTGCTTATTTACTTTCAAAAACGTTATAAAAAAACAGGACATGTTTCCGCCATCAATCGGTCGAAGTCACTCTGATAATTTTTGTCCTGAATGATATTGATAGGTTTTCCATTGTCAGCAACTTGTGTAAATTTTGCACGAGTTTCTTTTTTCTGCCAGCTCCCCATCCTGAAAGAAGTTCTTGAGATGCTTGGTCACTACGCTTCGGTCTACATCAAAAAGCTGTGCGATCCCATCCTGAGTCAGCCAGACCTCGCCATCTTGCACACGGACTTCAATACTGTCGTCACCGGCATCCTTAGTGAAAACGAGGAAATCGACTGTACTGTTACGAATGGCTTTTCTGTTTTTTTCGTGTTCATTCCCTCGTATGATGATGGCCGGTTATTTCACGCAGCAACCCCTGACACCCCGCCAGCACATCCTGCCACGTCGCCTCGAAATCGCCGGTGTACCACGGGTCGGCAACATCGTGGGGGCGGTCGGTGTAGTCCATCAGGAGGTGCAGCTTTCCGGCAAAGTCGCCGCCGCAGATGCGGTGCATATTCCGCAGATTCGCGCTGTCCATGCCGATCAGCAGATCGTATTTTTCGTAGTCGGCATTGGTGAGCTGCCGAGCCGCGTGGCCGTCGCAGGAGATCCCATGCTCCGCCAGCTTGCGCCGTGCCGGAGGATAGACTGGGTTGCCGATCTCTTCCCGGCTGGTAGCCGCCGATTCGATATGAAATTGCGATGCCAGTCCCGCTTTCTTCACCAAGTCCTTCATCACGAACTCGGCCATGGGGCTGCGGCAGATATTTCCATGACACACAAAGAGTATCTTCTTCATCGCTCTCGCTCTCCCGCGTTATTTCTTTTTCCTCAGTATAGCAGAAAACCGCCTGTTCGTCGAGAGAAGAATTTCGCCATGCCTGCGTTTTGATCGATTCCAATAATTTCTTTTTTTCCATCCAAAACGCAGTGCGGCGCTGATGTACCACGCCCGTTCCTCGCTACTGCCGCATCTCCTCTAAAATCGCCACATTCCGCGTCCAGCCGAGGCCCATCGCCAGACGCATGATTTCAGGAGATTCATTGTAGGCTGCGTAAAACGCGCGCATACGGCGCACATTACGGGGAGAGAAGCCCTCGGCTGTAGGATAGGCCGCTTGCAGGTATTCCGACGCCGCGACTGCCGCTCCTTTTTCGCTCCTGCCGCTGACCACCCGACCAATCTCACAGTATAGCTCCGTCTGCGGGAGCTGTGCCGCAACAGCGTGTCCAGCGCGGCAAACATGGCGGTGTAATCTGTTGGCTTGCGAATGTTCATGGGCTTTCTCCTTTCCGGCGCGGTGCGCCTGATCAACGCTCAAAGCAGAGAAAAGCACGGCGGTGTCACCGTGTTTTCCTCTGCTTTGACCTGCTTCAGATGATCCGCACGATCTGCTCCCACAGAAGGATGTGCTTTTCGTCAATGGCTTTGTTGTCGTGATAATGGCCGAACAGCCAGTAGTGGTATTTTGCTCTTTCCCGTACCTCTTGCAGGAAGTCCGTGAGCCGGTCCGCCTCGTTGTGGCGGCTTCCCATGAGGGCGATGCTGGTGGGGGCGCAGTGGGTGATGATGTAATCTACCTCCCAGCCGACCGAGTCAAGGCTGTGCCGTGCTTCGGCGTATTCCTCGTCTGAGGGCAGTTCCTGCGCCCACCATGAGATATGGTTGACGCGGTACCTCGCTCTTGGCTTGCGCTGGAGCGTCATGAGCCTTCGCTCAAAATCCGGGGCGTCCGGCTCTAAAATCCCATCCTCGATGTCGTGGCTTTTTGCGCCGCCCATGGTAAAGAAGCGGCAGCCATCCAGCTCGAAGATCTGACCGCGCATCAGGTGCAGCACATGAGGGCGAACGCGATATATTTTTGCCGCCGTGCCACTCCGCTGCCGGATATCGTTCCAGCGCGTCATAGTTTTCATGGAGCGGCGGTACAGTGTTCCGCACTCGCCGCACACCAGACGGTCTGAGAGGGCGTAGCGGCTGGTGTAGGCGGCAACCGGTGGAGGCTCTCTTGGAGGGGCTTTTTGCCGCCTTGCGCCGCGCCATCTCCGCCTGCACCGCGTTTGTACTTCACGGCTGACGATGCCCTCGGTGGGTTCTCTATGAGGTACATGGGGAGCTGCCCTGTGTTTTTGATGACCTTGCGGTTGATGACATCCTGCTGAAAGGTCTTCTCGCATCAGCACGTCGCCGCAGTATTCTCATTCCGCAGGATGCTCTTGATATGAGGCAGCGTCCATTGCGGTGACTTCTCGGAATATGTCACGCCCTGCTCATGCAACTCGTCCCGCAGCATCCGTGTGCTGGCGCCGGCGAGGTATCGCTCATAGATCCAGCGGACGACCTCTGCCTCCTCAGGATGATCTCCGGCTTATCGTCCGCGCCTGCGGAAGCCATAGAGGTATTTGTACTGATGGTCGCTCTTTTCCGCTCTCCATGGCGCGGCGTTTGCCCCATGTGACATTGGCGGAGATGGATTCGCTCTCGGACTGTGCGAAGGCACCGGAGAGCGTGATGCGCAGCTCGCTGTCCTCCTCCAGCGAATGGATGTTCTCCTTTTCAAAGATGACGGCGATGCCCAGCTCCTTGAGCGCCCGTGTGTAGTAGAGACAGTCCACTGTATTGCGGGCAAAGCAGGAGACCGACTTGGTGAGGACGACATCTATCTTCCTCTGGCGGCAGTGGCGATCATGCGCATGAAGTCCTTCGCGCTTTTTTTCACCGAAGTGCCGGTGGTGTCCTTGTCGGCGAAGATGCCCGCCATGGTCCACACGGGGGTTGGACATGATCTTGTCGGTGTAGTATTCCTTTTGCACCTGTAGCTGTTTTGTCCGATCGCCTCCTTGGTGGAGACCCGGCAGTGGGCGGCTTTACCCGTAGCTGCTGCTGGGAATCCGTTTTCCATTCTGACCTCGGCTTTGCGGGGGATCTTAATGACTCTTGGGGGCGGTTTCGTTCACGGCCATCTCTCCTCTCTATGACCTGTCCGTTCTTCAGCGTCACGGTCACGCATTTGTTCGTCACACGCACCTTTGACAATTAGTGCTTTGCAGCAGCTCCGCATCCGGTTCCGTCATGGGCTTTCGGCGGTGAGCAGCCGCCGCAGCCTGCTAGCTTCAGCCATTCCGTGTTCTCGATGGCGTCGTACTGCTCTGCCGCCAGTTGAAGGAGCAGAGCTCTGGCGTTGTCCCTCATCGATGGGCTGTAGCTCCAGTGCGGAGGTCAGCTCCTCCCACCACAGGCAGCGCCGACCACTTCGGGATACCGCTGGCTGAATACGGTCGGGGCAGCGTATGAGCTCGTTGAGCAGGTCGGTGATTTATCTTCTCCACCGCTCGGAGGCGTGTGCCGCAGAGCCTTCTGCGCGCGGGCGCGTTTTCTGCGGCGTGGGCGGGCTCTGCCGTCCTCTTTTCGCTGCCGTGCGGAGCTGCTCCGCTCGATGAGTGCCGGATAGCCTTTCTTCCGATATAGCGTCATCCTTCTAAAAATACGGAGACCATGTTTTTATTCCATGTCCGTCCCGCATAGAGGGATCTCCTGCCGGCAGAGTGCCTTGGTCAGCTCACCCAGCGTAGCTCCCGTGCTGTAGCCTTGGAAGATAAAACTGTACCAACTCTGCTTCCTCCGGCAGGATCGCGATCTCGCCCAGCGTCATACGGTAGCCGAAGGGCTGCTTTCGGTTTCCCATTATCGCACCGTCACTTCAATGGATTCCCGCAGCTCCAGCCCGTTATGCAGGCGGAAGCGGAGGGGTGTCGTTGCTCTCCACGATGATTTCCGCAACGGTGCGCCGCACAGCTCTGTGTCGGGGCGGTCGAGGAAGTCCGGCCATCCTCCAGCAGGGGCTATCAGCTCCCTGCGTCCGCTGGGCGGTGGCATCCCCTCGGCAGCCATAAGCTTCTTTGTCCAGCTTTACCTGCCGGAGCTGCGGCGGGTCAGCCTGTTGCTTTTGGATATAAAAATGTCGGGATCAACGAGGCCGTTTTGCTTTGAGGAAGGCCAAAGGTTCGATTCTTGACTGGAGAGCTCGGATATGTTGAGGGAAACGATGTCCTCGCTCCAGAGCAGTCTAGCATCACGGATCGTCCGAGGGTCTCGAGCATCTGCTCCAGAATGGGGAGGCTCTGATGCTTGAGCTTATAGTAGAGGCGGCAGAAGGCTTCATCCGTCTGCGCCCGGCACGGCTTGATGGCGCAGTCGCCTTTTTCATCGTGTCGGCAGCAGCACCAGTACCATCTGCCATTGACTTGCTTTTGCCCGGATGCGGGAGCCGCAGAGCAGCGCATCCGGACGCAGAGCCTTCCATGGGTGACAGCTCGCCCGACGCTGCGCTTTTGCATCAGTGTCGTACCTGGTCGAAAGTTTTCCGTGGAATGATGGGCGGATGTGTTCCTACTGCGTAATACTGTTCATGCTCACCGGTGTTTTTGTGGCAGGGTCGCAGTGAAGTGTATCGCTGGTGTAGGTTTTTGCCACAGGGAATCTCCTGTGTATTTTTCGTTGGTGAGGATGTATCGGACAGAGGCACTGTGCCATTTTTTCGCTGGCCGCTGGAAATGCCGCATCCTCGTTCAACATTTTTGCGTGCACAATTCTATTAACAACTGAAAGATGCGGCGGAACCACCAGTGCAGGCGATCTGATTTCTATTTTCCTGTCCAAGTTTGTGGCAATGGAAGGCCATGGACGAAAGGAAAGTCCCTACTTCCGTTGCGCTGATAGCTCAGCGCATATTGCCGGAGATGGATTCGCTCTCGCTTTGGGCGAAGGCGGCGTAGATGGCGGTGATGAGCTCGCTGCTCACATTGGCGGTGTCGATGCCCTCGCGCTCGAAGCGGACGGCTGACGCCCAGCTCCTTCAGCTCCCGCACTGCCTCCAGACAGTCTTTTGTGTTCCGGGCGAAGCGGGAGATGGATTTGACGAGGATCGGCCGATGAGTCCTCTGCGGCAGTCCGCCATCATGCGTTGGAAGTCCTCCCGCTTTGCGGCGGAGGTGCCGGTGATGCCCTCGTCGGCGTGGAGATATCCACCATGCGCCATTCAGCCTTGCCGGAGATCGACTCGGCGTAGTAGCGGCTTTGCGCCGCGAAGGAGTTGCGCTGGTCATCGGAGTCCGAGCGACGCGGGTATAGGCCGCTACCAGCTGCATTCGCGGCTTCTCCGCCGCCTCGATCTTGATGACGCGGGGCTGCGCTGCCAGCGCCATTGTGCCGTCTGTCCAGATGCTTTTCCGCCATGCCTGCTCACCTCCTGTTTTGGCAACACAAACACTACCACAACCCTTATTTGGAAAGCTACTGAAAGATGAAGAAAATCAGAGAAATCATGATGTCCCGCGCCGCTGTCCGCGGCAATCCGATGCCGCCACCCTCCGCAGCTCCTTTTCGCTGAAGCTTTAGCTTTCCCGAAGCTGGCGCAAACAGAAGGATGATGCCGTAACCCGCGTAATTGACGTTCTGATTATATCGGTACCTCTTTTTCTGAATTTTGCCTTGCGGCTTTAAATATGAGGATCGTCAGAGATAGAGGAGTGAATGCAGGCCGTTCAGAGGAATGAAAGAGAAAGGATGGTGGGAAAAGAAAAGAAAGATGGACGATCTCATACTTCTGCCGCAAAGCGGAAAAAGGCCGCTCCGTAACGGGGCGGAACTGCCTTGCTCCCTGCGGGCGACTTCTTCTTATCTTGCGTTGCTGCCTGTATTCGACACTACTTCCCCAGGCAAGGGCGGCGGCTGGAACCGCGCTGGCGCGCGTCACGGGAGTTTCACCCCTCCGGGTTCTCTCGGAGCTGCGTACAGGAGTATCATTGTAGCTGACGGGGTCATGGCGAAGCAGCCTGCCAGCTGCATTTGACCTGAGTGGTATCGCTCCGCACCTTCTATTGGCCGTCTAATATGCGGAGAATGCTCCGCAGGTCCCTCGCGCACCCGGTCTGACGCTCGCGCCGTCAGCAAAAGGCTATTCAGTCACCGGATATGACCTGCCTGGGCGGTGTTTTCAGGTTCAGAAGATGGGGGATACTTCTGTCCTCACTAATCATCTTTTTCAGGCTTTTTCACAACCATTTTGGACCCCTTTTTCAAAAATTTTCTCGTTTTTTCAAAGCGGAGACCAACGATTTAGGACACAGCCTGCTGTGTGACGCCTTCTGCTTCGGTGATTTCGCTCTCTGTTTTCCCTTCGATGCAATACTGCCGGAGTTCAAAACTGTGCCCCCAGTCAGTATGCTTCTGATTCAAGAAACCGCTGCCTCCGCATAACGAATCTGATCTTCTCCTGACCTTTCCGCTGCAAAAGCCTCCTCATTGGGAACAGCAAGGGCGGCTTCCGGAACCATGTCCATAGATGGTGTGGTCGCTTTCCACATCGTTTTGTCCTCTGCGTGAAAGTCCCTGGTCCGACCACACTCTTCCAACGGCGAAACTCTGCATCATCGGTGAAATCAGCACAGGTCCGGGCAGATCAGTTTTCCATCGGCGTCTGGAAGTACAATGGCATCCTGGTTTTTCTTGTTCAGTGCGCACGCTCCGTCTGTCATACATTTTGGTTCCTCCATATTCTGGAATGTTTGGATGTAAATTTCAGAACATGGGAGGGCCACGGCAGCAGGGATCGCGCAGGGCGCAAAAAGCCCACAACGACACCGCTGTGGGCATAAGGATGTTCGAGGGTAACGATGGCGGACGGAGGCGGGGTATCCTCAAATGGACGCAAAAGTCAGGGCATCCGATGCCCGGCCATAGATGTGAATGAAGGAAGGCTGCCATTCTGGCAGCGACGACAGTACCGCGGATGAGATACCCCCATAAAACCGCCTGTCCTGGCATTGAACCAATGTTTTTCATTGCCGTGCAGGTTCGCCTCTCCGCTCAAAAGCAGGAGAGATACGACAGAAAAGCGGAGATTGCTGGCATCGCAGTCTCTCCGCTTTCGGCGCATGGATGGCTGTTCAAAGCTTCCTGAACAGGGGGGTATCAGATGGTGTGTTCTCAGTGGTCGAGATACCTGCCGGATCTTTTCAGAGCGGATATAAATGTAGCCTGGCTCCATGTTCGTTGCCTGCCGATTGGTCTCTTGTTTTCATTTTGCTGACAACAGCCCTGATATCTACCGCTATAAAAGCTATCCCTCGCTTATTCATCGCACTCGATCGTCCTTCTGGAAATCGCTCATTTTGTGCTTCCGTCGATGAAGCTGGACCATAGTTGAAGTCCCACTGGGACAAAACGGACTGGTAACGTCACGCATAGCTGCCGTATTCAGCGGATGCATCTGTTCCACTGTGTTCATTTTTTGAAATGATGTGTCAGAGGAAGCTGTCTGCGTTCGGCCTCAGGTCGCTTTTTCTCGGAGCAGCAGCGCGCGTTTCATCGTCGCAGACCACAAGCCACAGATGCAATGATTCAAAAGGCGCTCTTTATCCGTGTGTACGGGAGATGTTCTTCGTTCTCCTCCGCGCAGATCGTTATGCCGGCATCCTCGAAGCGGATGGTGGTTTTGAGCTTTTGTCAACGGCCCGCCGCAGCTCCAGCGCTTTCCGCGCCTCCTTTTTGCAGGATGCAGGTATGCGCGGCGGCGTTCTTTCTGCGAACAAGGGCAAACTCAGCAAGCACTGCAATGATCGCGGCTGCGCCCGCAATGACTCGCATCGGTGGTTTTGGCGGCATCAAGCCAGAATCAACGTCAAAAGACAGAGCCAGCAGAAACACGCCATATAATGCGGTGCACCAAATCCCTTTTCGCGCCCCGGGCCTTTCGCGGCGTGAGTTTCTGATGCGGTCTATCGCATTCCACATAGCAGGGACAGCGCCGCCGGCTCTCAGCTTCCAAACGCTGGTGCAGCAGTTCTGCGGCTTCTCTGTCCACAGCAGGGCATCGTAGTTGCTTATTTGAAAAAGATACATGTGCTTCTCCTTTTTG
>VOFB01002690.1_pt1 | contig 19951 bp, 27 predicted proteins | sample 5384141 | NCBI WGS metagenome assembly VOFB01 (sample SAMN12384721, study PRJNA508395) | human gut metagenome | isolation source: healthy gut A | host: Homo sapiens | reverse complement strand
GAAATTGAAGAATAATAAATGAGCCTGACGTTTAAGCCAGGCTCATTTACTTGCCTCTGTTATCGGTATCGCGCCGCCGATATCAAAGGCTGGTTTATCGGTTATGTAAACTATATCTATGTTATGTAAACTCGCAAACTCAATTATCCGCTCTGCGTCCGGATGCTTGTCCAGCCCTCCAGTGAAAGCAAGCTTTGTGTCTGAGCTTGAAGCTTGCCCCGCCTATGAATCCATAATCAAAGCCCGGCAGATCAATATATCCCGGCCGGATCTTCAGTACATCGATCCGTGCGCTTTCGCGCTGCGGCATATCCCTCGTCTGCCGTTATTATCGCGTTATCATTTACAACACACACCGAACAGCGGCTGTACCCCTGCCTGCTGCTTACTTGTATTGCGCCATTCCCGATTGTTAAATATTTCACTATTGCATCAGAGCCTGTTTGGGGATTATATATGACTTTATTTCCGAGGATGCACACGTTCATCTGCGCATCATTGGGGTACATGGCAGACTGCTCTATATCGGCAAACTGAATATCAAAATCCCCTGTCTTCCAGCTGCCGTGAGAAGCTGCTCCCCCTTCAGATAAGGCGCGAGCAGCAGCCTATCCCCACCAGATGCAGCACCGAAGGTCGGCCCGACCGGATAATCTATCGTCAACATACGGATTATCAGGCATCGAGAGTATATTGATGCCTAACTTTCCGACACCATTTTGTAATATGTGCGGTTATAGTCAATGCCGTTGGCGTTTCGGCGTGCGCCGCTGTAGCCCGACGGTGTGACAAGTGCCTGCACCTCGGCCAGGACCGTGCGCGAACCCTCCATGACGCCGACAACGCAGGTACCGGGCGCGTTGATCGGGCGCCCAGACAGTAACATTTCTGATGGATTTGTCACTTCTCGAAGCCCGGAATCTTCCATTTCAAAGACACCGATCTCGTTTGTCGACCCAAATCTGTTTTTAGCCGCGCGCAAAATACGGTAAGACATGCTCTGGTCGCCCTCAAAGTACAACACACAGTCGACCATGTGCTCAAGCACTTTCGGTCCGGCAATGCTGCCTTCCTTATTAATATGGCCGACAACGAACGCCGTATAGCCGCTGTCTTTGGCTGAGCGCATGATGCGCATCGTGCACTCGCGCACCTGGCTGATGCTGCCGGGCGTCGAGGCTGTCTCGGCGTCGTACATGGTCTGAATGGAGTCGACGATCAGGACGGTTGGCTGCAGGTCATCGATCGTAGACAGGACGGTGTTCAAATCCGTTTCAGCCAGCACATAAATGCTGCCATGATCGACACCAAGGCGCTGCGCGCGCATTTTCAGCTGGCGCTGACTCTCTTCGCCGGAGACGTAGAGAATCGTTTCCCGCTCGCTGATGCGCCCACAGAGCTGCAGCAGCAGCGTGGATTTGCCGATACCGGGTGCGCCGCCGACCAAAACCAGCGAGCCGCGCACGGCGCCGCCGCCGAGCACACGGTCAAATTCACCGATTCCGGTAGAAAAACGCAGTTCTTCCTCGACATCCAACTCTGAGATCAGCTTTGGCTGCGCGATGCGCTTGGCACGCGTGCCAAGCACCATTTTGGGCTCCTTCGGTGCCTCAACCAGCGTGTTCCACGCTCCGCACGCCGGGCACTGCCCGGCGGTTTCAGCTTTAACATTCGAGACAAATGCCCTTTCACCTTCTTCTATTATATATGCCTTGTACGGTCAAGTCAAACAAAATACCGCCAATGTGCATCACAGCAGGATGCAGATAAGTCCGCCGCTGCCCTCGTTTATAATGCGCTGCAGGGTCTGCTGGAGCTTCTGCTTATGCGTTCTCCGGCAGTGATTCTATCTTCGATGTAAGCCCCTCCTCGGCGATATCGTAAAGCGACTTGCCGAATATGTTCGACTGCCATATGCGGTTCACATCGCCGTCAAAGCCCTGGAGCAGGAAGTTGATTATATCCTCGGACGCGGTCTCACCGCACGATCTGCGGCTCCTCAAGCTGCATCTGCGAGTCGGGCATAACAACGCCGTAGCCCTTTGTGCGCACGTCATTCAGCGCACAGCGCAGCTTATCATAGTCGCGTTTTACCTCGCTCATTTCCGTGAGTGTGGATATCAGGTCGCCATCGTTGTTTATCTCAATGCCGGTCTGCTCGCTGATAGTTTTATAATACAGGCTGCGTGGCGAGGCAAACGGTCACGGATACCGTGCCCGTGCCGAGGTCGCTCCTGTCGATGCTGACATCGTTTACGCACTCGCACTGCGAGAGCTTATCAACAGCGCAGCGGCAGTCCTTTATTCTGCACACGCTGCTGCTGCAATCCATTATGCTGGCAAACAGCTCATTGCGCAGATCGTTATCCTCCGGCAGCGCTTCAAGCCACTCCGGCAGAAAGACGCCAATGGACTTGAGCGGGAACTCCTCGAGCACGGAGCGGATGATCCCTGCAATGTCGTCCTCCGTCAAGGTCGTGCAGTTGACCCGGATGCAGCGCACATCATACCGCGCGGTGATCTCCTCGGCAATGGCTATCGCCGTCTCTGACGCAGGCTCTGCGCTATTGAGGAGTACCACAAAGGGCTTTCCGATGCTCTTCAGCTCGTTTATCGCGCGCGCTCTTCGGGAGCTTCATATTTCTCGCGCGGAATATCGCATATCGTCCCATCGGTGGTCACAACGATGCCGACGGTCGAGTGCTCGGTTATGACCTTGTGCGTCCCTTTCTCCGCCGCTTCCGTCATGGTTATCTCATGGTCGAACCACGGCGTAGTGACAAGACGCTCCGCGCCGTCCTCAAACTGCCCGGCGGCACCGTCCACCATGTAGCCGACGCAGTCTACCAGCCGCACCGAGGCTCCGCGCCGTCACCCAGCGCGATGTTCACCGCGTTTTCCGGGACGAACTTCGGCTCAGCGGTCATTGTCCGGCCGGAGCCGCTCTGCGGCAGCTCATCGCGGGCACGCTCTTCATGTAGGTGTTGTCGATCCGCGGGATCACAAGCGTTTCCATAAAGCGCTTGATAAATGTGGACTTCCCGGTACGCACCGGCCCCACAACACCAAGCATGAAAGCGCCGTCGGTACGCGCCGCTATATCGCGGTAGATATTTGTATCAGTCATAATAAACCTCCGCTCTCATGTTCTCGTTTGTTCGAGTTTATGAGCAGCGGAGGCAGTTGTTATAAGCGTGGCAGGCTATCGCGTCACGGCCTGTTATATGAAATCTATTATCTGGTGATGCACAGCGGATACGGCAAATTCAGTCTCCGGGAACCGGGCGGAAAGCTTATCTCTCAGGCTATACATGACCGGGTCTTCCGTGCAGAAATGATCTGCGTCGATGAGGTTTATCCCGAGTTCAGCTGCATGCAGAAACTGGTGGTATTTGATATCAGCAGTCACGTAGGTGTCGCAGCCCTTTGTGTAAGCATCTTCAACGCAGTCACCGCCCGAGCCGCCCATCACCGCGAGCCTGTGTACCGGACGACCGGCAGAATAGTATCTCAGTCCCTTTACCCTGAGCGCAGCCTTGCACTCGGTCAGAAAGTTTTCCATGTTCTTTTCCTCGGGCAGTGTACCTACTCTGCCGCAGCCATCGGCGTCCAGCGCGCACTCAGGCTCCGCGCCGAGCGCCCTGATGAGGACATCGTTAACGCCGCCCTCGGCAATGTCAAGATTCGTGTGCATCGATATGACTGCAATATCCTTTGTGGCCAGCTCTAGAAGCCGCCTGTGCCCGGCATCGCAGTCCGTGAGATTCTTCACTGGGTAAAGATCAGCGGATGGTGCGATATGATAAGCTCCGCGCCAAGTTCTTCGGCTTCACGAACAACATCATCGGTAACGTCGAGCGCCAGCAGCGCGCGATGAACCTCGTTGCCGCTGCGGCCGAGCTGGAAGCCTGCGTTATCAAAAGCTCATCTGCTTTTCAAGCGGCGCAAGCTCGCAGAGATATGAATATACATCATTTATCCGTGTCATACTGTTCCCTCATTTCCGTAAGCTGCCCGAGCAGCTCTTCAAATAAATGCAGCTTATATTTCGGACATTTGTCCCCGCTGCTCATTTCGTGGACTGCCTTGCCAAAGCGCCTGTGCTGCTCCCGAAGAAGGCGGACATACAGTGTCTTATCCTCTGAAAGCTCATATTTGCCAGTGAACAGCTCACCGTCCGTAAGCCTTGTTTCGCCGCCGAAGCGCACCGTAAGGATCTGGTACAGAAACCCCAGCGTCCTCCGCGATAAGCTCCTGCATATTTCAAAGCCGTTGTTCACGAGCCAGTAGCGCAGGATATCCTGCTTCGTCATCGGCTGGAGGATCAGCTTATACTTCCCGGACATACACCACTCGGCTTCGTCAAGTATTCGGCATATCATGTCTCCGCCCATACCGGCGATGACTATCGTGTCCACCTCTTCCGGCGGGCAGAAACTGACGCAGCCCGTACGCACAGCAGAAATTTTATCCGGTCAGAAACGCCAGCGTGCGCTGCGTTGTCGATAACGTTTGGCGAGCGGACCTTCGAATATCGGCCGCGATGGCCGAATTCCCGGAATGACGCCGCCTTGCCAGCCAGCACCGGCAGAAAGCCGTGATCCGTACCGACGTCGGCAACGCAGGACCGAGTCCGTTTTCAATTTGAGATGCAATGGTCGATAGGCGTCTGTCCATATATCCATCCGCATATAAAAACGACGCTGCCGGCATATCGCGTCTTTTTGATCCCGTCTGTTTGCCTCAGGGATGCTGACTCCAGATAGGCTTTGAGATAGGTCAAAAACGCGTCCGGGTCGACGTCCGTGCGCGAGGCAGGCCTGCTCCAGCGTCTCGCCGCTGGCCATGGCGCAGCCGAGGCAGTGCATGCCAATGTTCTGGAACACGGGCATGGCTTCCGGGGCGTTGGCCAGGATCTCCGAAATCATCGTATCTCTGGAAATTTCAAACATAACTTTTTACCTCCGGTAGTTTGTTCAACTTTGAGAAAATGATTGGGTCGCACGAAGCGCCCCAATCATTTTAACCAGTTTATCTGCTGATTAGTGCTGCTCTCTCATCTTCGCGAAGCACTCGCTGCAGTAGACAGGGCGGTCAGACTTCGGCTCAAACGGAACTCTGGCCTCGCCGCCGCAAGCAGCGCAGGTGGCCGTGAAGAACTCGCGGGGACCGCGAGCGGCGTTCTTGCGCGCGTCACGGCAGGCCTTGCAGCGCTGGGGCTCATTCTGGAAGCCCTTTTCCGCATAGAATTCCTGCTCACCGGCGGTGAAAACGAACTCTGCGCCGCACTCTTTGCACTTCAACGTTTTGTCTTCGAACATGATAAATCCTCTCTTTTGAAAAACTTGCTTATCGGCTATATTGCGCTCAGCTTTTGCTGAAGTCGCTGAAATTGGGGAGCCGCGCCAGTTTGCGGCGGATCCGCTGCACGGCATTGTCAATGGATTTTTCGCTTTCCCGAGTATCCGCTGCCATTTCTGCATAGGACAGGCCGGACAAATACAGCTCGAAGCACCCGCAGCCTCAAACGCTGACAAGTACCGGAAAATGCCGACAAAGTTCTTCCTTGTTCTCTCTGGCCAGAACCTGCTCCTCAGTAACACGACAATTTGCTTCCGGATAGGTGGATGCCTGGGTCTGTGATTCTTCTGAGAGGATGCTGTCTAGGGAAATGCCGCTGTTGAGCGGAGAATGCTTCTGCCGGGAAGCAGACTTGATGGCGCTGTAAATGCGGTTGCTGATGCATACTTCCGCATAAGCTTTGAAAGGCACATTGGACGCCGGGTCATACTGCCGGATCGCCGAGAGCAGACCGAAGCATCCCTCCTGAATGAGATCCTCGCTGTCACCACCAGCGAGAAATAGCGGCCGCGCGCAGATACGCACCAAGCGGCTGTAGCGCTCAGCAAGCGCTTCCTCGGCGGCAGTGGCCCCGCCACTCACCTGCGCCAGCAGCTCTGCATCGGACAGTTGGGAATCATCCATCATTGCCTTTTAAACTCCAATACCACACAAAACAAATTATAGCTAAAATCGTTGAAAAGTCAATACATTTTTGTAAAAATGCACGTTATGTACGTTTTCGGCGACCTTCAGCATTTTTTCAGAGATCGATCTCCTGCTGGCCGATATATTCCAAGCCAAGGTGCTCGTAGGCGCGGCGTGTGACGCAGCGGCCTCGTGGCGTGCGCGTCAGGAAGCCCTGCTGCAGCAGATACGGCTCATAGACATCCTCGAGCGTCACGGCTTCCTCGCCGATTGTCGCCGCAAGCGTCTCCAGGCCAACCGGTCCGCCATGATAAAACTCGATGATGCTGCGCAGCATGCGCCGGTCCGTCGCATCGAGCCCCATTTCGTCCACTTCGAGACGCAGCAGAGCGGCGTTGGCAACTTCTTTCGTGATGATGCCGTCAGCGCGTACTTGCGCATAGTCACGCACGCGCTTGAGCAGACGGTTGGCGATACGCGGTGTACCGCGCGAGCGCGAGGCGATCTCGTACGCGCCGGCGCTGTCAATCTCCACCTTGAGGATCCCGGCGCTGCGCTCCACGATCTTTTGCAGCTCAGCCGGGCTGTAGAGCTCCAGCCGCAGATTGACGCCAAAACGGTCGCGCAGCGGCGCGGTCAGCTGCCCGGCGCGCGTGGTCGCGCCGATGAGCGTGAAGCGCGGCAGATCCAGCCGGATCGAATTGGCTGACGGACCCTTTCCGATGATGATATCGATCGCATAGTCCTCCATGGCGGGGTAAAGGATCTCCTCGACCGCACGGTTGAGTCGGTGGATCTCGTCCACAAATAAAATGTCATTTTCTTGCAGGTTTGTCAGCAGTGCCGCCAGATCGCCAGCCTTTTCAATGGCAGGGCCGGAGGTAATGCGCATATTCACGCCCATCTCATTTGCAATGACGGCGGCCATTGTCGTCTTGCCCAAGCCCGGAGGCCCGTAGAGCAGCACGTGGTCGAGCGGCTCACCGCGCAGGCGTGCCGCGTCAATGCAGACCTGCAGATTTTCTTTCGCTTTTTCCTGCCCGGTATAATCCTTCAGCAGCCGCGGGCGCAGAGAACCCTCACCGGAATCCTCCGGAAGTACGCGGGAAGAAGTAACGACCTCCTGCTGGGCGTCCTCGGAAAAGCTGATGCTCATATATGCTCCCTCCCCTGCTTACTGCTGCATCATGGCGCGCAACGCAGCCTTGATGATCTGATCTGCGCTCATGCCCTCAATAGACGGCAGTGTGCGCAGTGCTACATTGATCTCCGGCATACTGTAGCCAAGCACCGTCAGGCCGGCAATCGCATCGCTGCGCGCGGCCGAAGCCGAATCCGACGCGGGCACCGCCGGCATCAGGTCCGCAAAGTCGACGCTCGCGCTTTCCTTGGCCATCTTGTCCTTGAGTTCGAGCAGGATGCGCTGCGCAATGCGCTTGCCGATGCCGGGCGCGCTCGTGAGCGCCTTTTCATCGCCGTTGAGCACCGCCAGCGCCAGCCCATCCGGTGTGTTGGAGGAAAGGATCGACAGCGCCGCCTTCGGCCCGACGCCGGAGATAGCGAGCAGCAGCTCAAAGCAGTGCTTCTCGCTCTTACTGGCAAAGCCGTAGAGATCATGCACATCTTCGCGGATGATCTCATAAGTATAGAGCTTGACGCGCTCGCCGGTTCTGACGCTGCTGATCGTGTTTAGGCTGGCATTGAGCGCGTAGCCGACCCCGCCGCACTCCAGCACGACCAGATTCGGTTCGATATCGGTAACGACACCGTTTATGTGGTAGAACATGGGTCAAATTTCTCCTGTTGATGGATCAAAGATGTGGCGCTGCGCGCATGGCACAGCGCAATGGCGACAGCGTCCGCCGCGTCGTCCGGCCGCGGCACCGCCTGCAGAGACAGGATGCGGCGCACCATGTCCATGACCTGCTTTTTGTCCGCGCGGCCGTATCCGACGACCGCCTGCTTGACCTGCAGCGGCGTGTATTCATAGATCTGCAGCCCGGCCTGATGGCCCGAGAGCAGAATGATGCCGCGGCCGTGGGCAACGGCGATGCCGGTCGTGATATTCGTATTGAAAAACAGCTCCTCGACCGCCATCACTTCCGGGTGGAACTGCGCGATGAGTTCGTTCAGGTCGCGGTAGATCTGGTCGAGCCTGCTCGACAGCTGCGTTTTGGCCGGCGTCGTGATCACGCCGCAGGTCAGCAGCCGCTGGCTGCGCTTTTCCGCATCCAGCACCGCGAAGCCGACTGTGGCAATGCCGGGGTCAACGCCCAGGATTCGCATAAGCATCACTCCAAGTAAATACCCAATTAAATTGTGCATTTTGGATAACTTCATAAGTATAGCATTTATTTGTCTTGTAGGCAACCACCGGGCAAAGAAAAAGCGCCCCGGAGCTTTCCGGAGCGCTTGAAAACACATTCAATTTATGCACGCGGGTGCGCTTTGTTGTAAACATCCTTGAGCTGCTTGCTGACAAGATGTGAATAGATCTGCGTGGAGGATATATCGGCGTGACCGAGCATTTCCTGTATCGCGTGTATATCTGCGCCGTTCTCGAGCAGATGTGCGGCAAAGGGAGTGGCGCAGTGTATGCGGGTGATATCCTTTTCGATGCCCGCCTTCTTCTGGTAGTGCTTGACTATCTTCCAGAAGCCCTGGCGCGACATACGCTCACCGCTGACGTTGACGAACAGGGGACTGCTCGTCCGGCATGAGTATCATCTGCGGACGCACAAGCGTGATATAATCGTTCAGCGCCTTGACTGCCGCCGGGTACATCGGGATGAATCTCTCTTTGTTTCTGCTGTGGCAACGGATGACGCCCGCGCCGAGATTCACATCCCCGATGTCAAGATCGATAAGCTCCGTTACTCTTATGCCCGTTGCGTAAAGTAGTTCGAGCATGGCCTTGTCTCTGAAGCCTTTCGGGTCTATGCATTCGGGCTGCTCGAGCAGGAGCTCGACTTCCTTGCTGGTCAGTATCTCCGGCAGCTTCTGCGTGCTTTTATCGGGAATAAGCCCCTGCGCGGGATTCACGGTAATGATCTGCTTTATAAACAGATGCGTATACAGGCACTTTATAGATGCAATGCTTCTGGACACGGTCGCGACCGATTTGCCCTCGGCTCTCAGCATCGCAATATAGCCCTGAAGGTCTTCGCTCGTGGCCTCTGCAATGGTGTTCTCCGAATGGCTGTCCAAATATTCGCCAAGCTGGCGGATGTCCCTGAGGTAGGAACTGAGGGTGTTTGCGGATGCTTTCTTTTCTTCGGTAAGATGCTTTTCAAAAAGCTCTATGCATTCCGAGTTCTGCATTCAAACGCCCTCCTTTCAGTTTAAGATATCTATATTCTCAATATGTACCGGATCAGCAGCGCTGCGGCCGCAAGCCCGGCAAGCATAATTGCATACGTATAAAGCGTCTGTTTCCTGCTGTATGTTCCAACCTGCCGCATTGCCGCTCTGGCAATACCGCTTTGAGCCATCCCATATGAGCACACGAGGAAATGAAGCGGTATGAGCACAGCCATGATACCCATCCGCCCCGCGGTCTCTTTAGCCGACAGCTCTGTGACAGCGGAGTACATCTCAAACGCAGCCGCGCAGCCAAGAACCACCGTCGACAGCGGCTGGACTGTAATGCAGCAGGCCGTTCCGCACGTCAGTGCCCCGATTGAGAAGCTTGCAGCCGCCGCGATGACCGGCATATCCTCCGCGAAACGAAATGGAACGTTCGGGATAAGATATATCAGCGACAACAGCGAGCCGCACATGAAGGAAAACAGCAGCGTAATTGAATGTGTACCGCAATTTTCTCTTATCATGTATGTCAAAATGTAACCTTCGGTAACAGTTGCGTGATTAACATAATTGACTCTGGTAACAATATATTACAAACTCGCAAAATAATCAAGTCCTTTTTTAAAAAAGCAAAATTTTTTCTCATTTATGTTAACTGTTGTTACAGTTCGTTTTCGAAAAGCGTTGTCTCGCAGGAAAATAAACGCGAAAACCTCTTTATGTATTTCTGTTATGTCAAGCACGTGGCCGCGGGGCATAGCGTTTGCGCTTGGAAGAGTTCCCTCTCCCGAAGATCACCGCCCCGGCTATGCTCCCCGCGAATGTAAAACTGACGACGCTGAGCACTGCCGACGCTTCTGTTTCTGCGCCGTTTACAATAAATCCTACCGTAAGCAGGACAGTCGTAATGACCGCTCCTGTCAGTGCACCTGTATACACGGTCCCCTTTTTGCTTTTCCCGGCCGCTGCCGCCCCGGCTGAAAAAAGCGCTCAGGAAACTCAGTGCAGAGCAGGCATATCCCATTATGTACTCTCCGCAGCGGCCGCGTTTATTACAGCCGACGCAATGACCAGCAGGATGATCGCGCTCGCTGTCCATGCCGCCGCAGCTCTCGCCGCGGCCTTGCCGTCAAAGGCACTGCTGTTCGCAGATAACAAAAAAAACACCTCCCGTTAATAAGATCAATCAATCTTATTAACGGGAGGCTGAAATGATTCGGGTTATATTACTTTTTTCTTGCCCTTGCTGCTGCGCGCTTCAGCTTCGGCTGCTTCCATCTTAGCGGTGGTGGAAATGCCCCACTTCTTGATCTGAATGCGGACTCTGTCCTCACCGGTCTCGAAAGTGACGGTGTCTTCAGTTACCTGAACGATCTTACCGGTCATGCCGCCGATAGTGGTGATCTCGTCGCCAAGGCTCAGGGGAGTTGCGCATATCCTCAACCTTTTTCTTTTTTTCTTGTTTTCCGGACGGATAAAGAAGAAATAGAAAACGGCAAACATGAGCACGAGCATAAGGATGGTGGAGCCGCCTGCGCCTGCAGTGGAGGAAGCTCCGGTAAGGATAAGATTCATTTTGGGTTTACCTCCGAAAAAAGTATATTTGTATTATATATGTTAGTTCGCCAAAATTCAAGATACTTAGATGCGTTTATCGAGAATTTCCGTAAATTTGTTTCTGAAGCCGTCGAAATCCCCGGCGTCGAGGCTGTCGCGTATGCGCTGCATAAGGCTGTTGTAGAAATAGAGGTTATGCGTCACGGCAAAGCGCATCGCAAGCATCTCCTCAGCCTTGAAAAGATGGCGTACATACGCCCTTGAATAGCGGCGGCACACCGGGCAGCCGCACTGCGGATCTATCGGCTGCTCATCCCTTGCGTACTTCTCGTTCTTTATATTGATAACGCCGCCCCAAGTGAACAGGTGTCCGTGGCGGCCGTTGCGTGCCGGCATGACACAGTCGAAGAAAGTCAACGCCGCGCGCGACGGATTCAATGATGTTCCCCGGTGTGCCGACGCCCATCAGGTAGCGCGGCTTATCCTTCGGCATGTACTCCTCCACCGCCTCGATGGTGTCGTACATCTCCTGATGCGTCTCGCCCACTGCGAGGCCCGCCTATCGCGTAGCCGGGCAGTTCGAGCTCGGCGATCTTCTTCATGTGCTCGATGCGGATGTCGTGGAACACAGTCCCCTGATTTATTCCGAACAGCATCTGCCCCGGGTTCACCGCGTCGTCCATGGGTTATACTCTGCGAGCGCAGCCTTGCAGCGCTGGAGCCAGCGATAGGTCCTGTCGCAGGAGCGCTGGACATATTCGCGTGGTGACGGGATCTTGATGCACTCGTCAAATGCCATCGCAATGTCAGAGCCGAGGTTTGCCTGAATGCGCATGCTCTCCTCCGGCCCCATAAAGATGTGCCGCCCGTCAACGTGCGAGTTGAACTTTACGCCCTCCTCCGTGATCTTCCGCAGCTGCGCCAGCGAGAATATCTGGAAGCCGCCGCTGTCGGTCAGGATCGGTTTTTCCCAGGTCATAAACTTATGCAGCCCGCCCATGTCCTTTATCAGACCGTCGCCGGGACGCACATGCAGATGATAGGTATTGGATAACTCGATCTGGCAGCCGATATTTTTAAGATCGGCTGCGCTCAGCGCGCCCTTTATTGCGCCCTGCGTGCCGACGTTCATAAACACAGGCGTCTGCACCGTGCCGTGGGGAGTCCTGAACTCACCGCGGCGGGCATGTCCCTCCTGCTTTATCAGCTTATACATGAAATTCCCTCCTCACAGCAAAATGCCGTTTTGCCAAGGCTTCACAAAAATCCCGGATAACCGCTGCTTTCGCAATTATCCGGGACTACTTTGGATCTGGTAATGTGAATTGCTGACTCATATCGATTAGGCTATAAATATAACACGAACCCAAGCTGCTGTCAATCCAGGCGGCTTCCATAAAATCAAGATATGAGCCGATATAGATGTCCCTCCGGTCAAGGCTGACCGGAGGGGCGTAGCCAAACTCATCAGGACAGCTCAGCTCTTTACTGTCCTTTTTGCAGAACTTCAGCGTAATAAAGCCGAGGATAAGCATGATTATCGGTGAAATGAACATGGCGGTGTCCGCACTGCCGCCGAAAGCCTCGATAAGAGCAATGTACGGAGTGCCGAGGAACGCGCCGATGTTAACACCGGATTCGGCAATGGAGGTCGCGAGGAATTTGTTCTCCTCATCCACGCTCTCGCTGAACGCGCTGATGCAGGCGGGAATGATGCCGGTAGAGAATATGCCGCTGACTACCAGCCATGCAGCGACCGATGCGAAGCTGTGAGAGAGGTACAGGCCGAGCATCGTAACGCCGGTAACGGCAAGCATGACAAACATCGTCTTATTCTTAAGAAACTTCTCGGCAAATCCAAAAGACAACGCCGCCGACTATTGTTGCAACCGAGTAGAACACCATTGCATTGCCGACAGTGACAGAATTGCCGATGCCGCGCCCGACGATGATCTTGGAGATAACGAGGAACATGGGGTAATAGCAGAGCATATAGCCGATCGCTATAGCAGAAAAGACCCATACTATCGGCGGCAGTCCCTTTATAGCCTGACCGAGGGAAACCGGATTTAGCCATCGCCTCAAGCTTTCCGCCGGTGGTGGAGGTGTCATTTTTATCAAGCTCGAACTTGGGGCAAAGGAAAAGAACAACGAGGAACGGGATAGCGCTCCAAAGATAGACAAAGAAGCTGTAATTCCATTTGATAGCGCAGAGATGTCCGACGACGACCTGTGCGACCATATTCATCGCATACTGGGCGGCGACTGCCCAGCCCATGGCATGACTTCTGAATCTGCTGTCCTCAACAAGCTTGAGACTCATGGAGATGCCGATGCCCTGCATAAGGCCGTAGCCGATGCCGAAAGCAAAGCGGCCAAGAAACATCATTGCCATGCTGGTATCGCCGAACAGAGCGGGAAGAATGCCGCCTATGCAGTGGCAGCCGATACCGATAAGGAGCATGTTGCGCAGGGTGATCTTTCTGTTTACAAGAACGCCTGCGACGATCGTGAAGACAACTGCACAGAGGTTCGGGATATTGTTTACAAGAGTGATGATGCTGTAAGGAACATCAGGGAATACATTTGCGATATCAGCCAGTGCGGAGGAACACCACTCCGCACCGCTTGGCTACTGCGGTATTTGCGAAAATCAGAACGATTATACCAATTATGGTTCTCGCCTTTGTCGATTTATCCATCTTTAACTCCTCAAGCTTTTCTACATTGGTGAAATAAATAACTATTGATTCCGCTCAATCGCCATACCGCCCCCAAACAGCGGTATGGCGATTATGTTTTTTCAGGAAACGCTGAGCTTATGCAGCTCTTTTCTTCTTAGCGATGGAGACCGCCAGAGCAACGAGAAGTGCCAGAGCGGTGCAGACGCACGCTGCGAAGAGGAAACGGAAAGAAGTGTCGTTGGGCTTGATGAGTCCTGCGACAGGAGTGTAGAACAGTGCGGAGCAAACAGTGCCGAGCTGACCTGCCATATGGATGACGGCACAGGCTGCCGTGGAGGCTTCAACAGTGTTGTAGTTTGTCGCAAAGAGCAGAGTGCCGGGCATCTCGAAGCCGATGGAGGTACCGACTATGAAAGCGCCGATGAAGAGGACTGCGAGGGACTGGGCGAAGTAGATGACCAGGAAGCCGATGACCAGCGCGACGAAGCCGCAGCACAGAACGTACTCATGGAGCTTCTTCTCAAAGGCGTTGAAGATCAGGCCGCCGAACATACCGCCGACGAGGAATATAGCCATTGCGGTGCCGGTAAGGGCAGCGGAGCCCATGCCGCGCTCGGTGATGATGAAGGAGATGTTCGCACCCATGACGCCGTAGGAATTGATGAACACGAAAATGATTGCGCCGAACAGCCAGGTAATGGGAGCAACCTTGAGGTGGCTCTTCTCGCCGTTTGCCTCAGCAGGCTTGTCTGCGGGGAAATAGATGCAGCCGAGAACCAGAGGGATAAGCGCGTAAAGGAAAGCGAGGTAGGTGTAATTCCAAGCCTTTGCAGCAAGAACGCCGCCGATGAGGGTCAGGTACATGCCGCCGCCGTTTGTGAAAAGATCCTGAATACCCATGAGCTTGCCGCGCTCTTCTTCGGCATAGTTCTCAGCGATGATGCCGTTGGAGGTGGGCATAAGGAAACCGAAACCGAGGCCGAGGATGGTCTGCCACATCATAAGCTGGACAAAGCTGGTGTGCAGAGTGAAGCCGAGGATAGCATAGGCAACGACGAAGCCGACGCCTATCTGGCAGAGGACCTTGTTGGATACCTTAGTCGCAAGCAGCGTGGACAGTGCGCAGCCGAGAAGCATTGCAAAGCCGGGCCAGTTGGACATTTCCTGCATCCACACAGTGGGAATGTCGGGGAATGCGGCGGCGATATCCGCCAGTGCGGGCTGAAGCCCCATGCCGCCCATTTCAAGCGCGGACACGAACAGGATCGCCAGAGACATCAGTTTTTGTTTGAAACTTTGCGTTCTCCATTATATTTTCTCCTTTTCTATTTACAGATTTACCGTCCGTTTTTACACTTCAAGCGCCATATTGAATGCGACCTGATTTGCATTCTTTATGTTTTTAACGACATTGCAGTCACCAACCGCTATGACGTCGGGCATAAGCTCTCTCAGCTGCTTGAGAAGAGCGTCATTCTTCCTCATACCGAAAGCAGCAACAACATCGTCGCACGGGATGATGGTCCTCGTGCCGCCCTGCGCCATTACCGCGACACCGTCATCGTCGATGCCGCAGACGCGGACGCTGCCGATGAGCTCAACGCCGTACTTTTCCAGCAGCTGCAGGACATCCCTCTGGGTGCAGGAGAATGATCCTGGCAACTGCTCAACGGGAAGCATATCCACGACCGTGACCTTCTTGCCGTCCATGGCAAGCTGGAGTGCGACTCCGTGCCTGACAGGCCGCCGCCGCAGACAACTACTCTTTCTCCTACCGCTGCCCTGCCGGTGTCGACATCCGAACATGGTGGACATTTTCTCTGTCGATGCCGGGGATCGGAGAGGCTCAGCCGCTCGGCGCCTGTTGCAACAAACACTACATCGGGCTTCAGTCCCATTATGATCTCCGGTGTTGCCTCGGTGTTGAGCATGATCTTTTGCACCGCATTCCATCGTGCTGCTCATAAGCCACTGGAGGTGACGGCGCATATCAAACGTTGAAGGGCAGGCAGCTTATCTCATGCAGTCTTCCTCCGAGCTTGTCGCCCTTTTCGATAAGGGTGACATCGTGCCCCGCGCTCTACAAGAGTTTTTGCAGCCATGCAGCCCGCAACGCCGCCCCCGACTACGACCACTCTCTTCTTATGCTTTGCGTAGGGCAGTTCCTCGGGGATCTCGGACTCGCGGCCGAGGCGGGGATTCGTCGCGCAGCGCAGGTGAACGATATCGGCAGGCGCGCATTCGTGGCAGCGCAGGCACGGCCTAGTCTTTTCCTCCATACCGTGGTAGGCGTTATAGAGCAGCTTGTTATCGCACATCAGCTGCCGCGCCATTGCAACCATATCGGCTTTGCCGGAGGCTATGATCTCTTCAGCTTCGGCTATGGTCGTTATGCTGCCGACAACGGTAACGGGAATATGTATCTCGGGATCGGCCTTGACCTGCTCAGACCATTTCACATTGTGGCAATGCGGCAGGTAGAATGCCGGCATGGTATACGGCATATACTTGGGCTCAACAATGAGTCCCTGAGAAACATGGACTGTGTCAATGTATTCCTGAGCCAAGCGGATGAACGCCTTTGTCTCTTCTATCCCCATACCGCCGGGAACCAGCTCATCGCCGCTGATGCGCATATCGATACACAGGCCTCTGCCTACGCGCTCGCGCATTGCCTTGAGCACCGAGATCGGCCAGCGGACTCTATTCTCAAAGCTTCCGCCGTATTCATCCGTGCGCTGATTGTACTTGGGAGACATGAACTGTGCAAGCAGGTTTCCGTGTGCCGCGTGCACCATGACCATGTCAAAGCCGGATTTCATCAGGCGCTCTGCAACGTCGCAATACTCATTGCGGATCGTCTCCATGTCCTTTTCGTCCATCTCGCGGATGTCGGTCGGACCGTTTTCAACGGGGATCGCAGAAGGAGCGATGGCCGGTGAGTTGGGGCGGAACTGCTTCGGAGCGGAACGCCCTGCGTGGACAAGCTCACATGAGACCTTTGCGCCGTAGCGGTGAACGACTTCGGAGATGCGGCGCAGATCGGTCATGTTGTCATCGCTCGTAACGTCAAGCGCTCCGAAAAAGTCAACGCCGTTAATATGGTCGATGGGGGTAGAGCCGATGGTGATAACGCCTACGCCGCTCTGTGCCTGATACTTGATGTATCCGAGAAGCCCGGGGACACGCCGCCGGTGGGAGTCGAGAGGCTGGAGACCATAGGAGAGAACTGTATGCGGTTCTTGACCTCCATATTGCCTATCTTTATAGGCGAGAAAACATGCGGATATTTATTGAAAGAGCTCATTATCTGAATACCTCGTTAATATATACGGACTATCAAAGGCGGCCGATGTCTCTTGCGGCATAGAAAGCCTGAGATGTCGCCTGATAGATGGTGGCAGGAGTCACACAGTCGCCGATGGTGTAGAACTCCGGTGCGCAGAAGCGGAACTGCTCCGCCTCGTCCGCAAGCGGGCGCTGTCCGACGGCGTAAATAACGGTGTCCGCCTCTATAGAGCTTCTCCCCCTCCGCGTTTTTGCCGATGACGCCATCGTCAGTGATCTCAACAGGGCTGGTATTGAACGCGGTGCCTACCTTGTGGATGCGGATCTGCTCGCTTATCGCCTGGCCGTGCAGACCGTTTGCACCGCACTTTACCTGCTCGTGGCGGTGCATGATAGTGACCTGCTTGCCGCAGCTTGCCAGATGGAGCGCAAGCTCCGCGCCTACAAGACCGCCGCCGATGACAACAACCTTATTGCCGACCTCATTGACATGGGTGTAGGCGTATTCCGCAGGCATGACGTTTGCTTTGTCATAGCCGGGCAGATAGGTCGGGACTGCCGGGCGGGAGCCGAGAGCCGCGATAACCGCATCGGGGTCAAGACTGCTTACGAGCTCGGGCGTAGCCTCGGTGCTGAGCATCACGGTAATGTTCTCATTCTTCATGACCTTTCTGGCCTGAGTTTCAATATACAGCTTGAGCTTGGCCTTGAAAGAAACATCCTCCTCGATGAGGAGCACGCCGCCGAGCCTGCCAGCCTTCTCGATGACGGTGACCTTATGTCCGCGTTCGGCAGCGATGAGTGCCGCCTCCATGCCGCCGATACCGCCGCCGACAACAACGACGTTTCTCTTATGTACGGGCGGGTATCATACTTGCACTCAAGCTCGCGGCCGGTGGTGGGGTTGATCGCGCAGCCGTACTGACCGGTGGTAATGAGCTGGCTGAAGCAGGTATAGCAGCGCAGGCACTGGTTTATCTCATCTGCCTTGCCCATTCTCGCCTTATTCGGCAGGTCGGGGTCGGCAATAACGCCTCTGCCTATTTCGATAACGTCTACAAGACCATCCGCAAGAGCCTTTTCCATCATGGCCGGGTCGCTGAAAGAACCGACAGCCGCAACGGGCGTCTTGACATACTTCTTGACCTCAGCGGCAAATTTCATATTGACGCCGTCCTCAAGGAACATCAAGGGGTGCATGACGACGAACGACTCGATGACCTCATGGTTGCCGACAGAGCAATGGATGATATCGCAGTGACCGTCAAGCTGCTTTGCGCATTCAATGCCGTTTTCGATACCATAGCCGACGGAGTTGACCTCGGATGCAGACATACGGAAGTCGATCATAAAGTTCTTGCCGCAGACCTCTTTGATTCTGTCGCAGACCATGACCGCAAACCGGCATCTGTTCTCTGCGCTGCCGCCCCATTTGTCGGTGCGGTGATTGGTGAGCGGGCTCATAAACTGATGGAGCAGCCAGCCATGGCCGCCGTGAAGCAGAACCATTTTGAAGCCTGCAAGCTGAACACGCTTTGCCGCCTGTGCGTAAAGCTCAATAGTATTTAGTATCTCCTCCTCAGGCATCTCCGGCAGGAATGCGCCGTTGAGGCGCGCACTCGCTTTGTCACTGTCGGTTTTGATGACCGTGTCGGAAGGCGCCCATACCTGATGTCCCTCAATATAGGACTGGCTGGCAAACATACCGGCGTGCATGAGCTCTATGGAGGCGATGGCGCCATGCTTGTTTATCGCGTCAGCAACCGTTGCCAGGTGAGATACGCAGTCGTCACTGTCGAGCTTGAGGTATTTGGGGATATCAACGCCGTGTACAGAGTCTATGTATGCCTCGCCCACATGGACGACGGCACAGCCGCCGCGTGCCTTGCTCTCATAATACGCCATCAGTGGCTCAGTCGCGATGTTTTCGACCGTCAGGTCGCAGTAACCGGTAGGAGCTGCAAAGATCCTGTTGCGCAGAATGGTGTTGCCAAAAGCTTAAGGGGCTTAAAAGATTTGGGTACTGACATTCGTACATATCTGTTTTTCCTTTCCGTTTTCTCTTTCCTCAGCTGTAAGTTTTGTTTCGGTGAGAGTTAATTGTTTGTCATTTACTGTCTGAATTATAACACTCGTGTTAAACGCTTGACAGTAAGACCTTTTTTGTGCTTGCCACAACCATCAGTTGTGGCAAGCACAAAGATCAAGCTGCCGGCGAAACAGGTTTTGCCGGCAGCTTGATATGAACGATCATTTTTAGGCGGCGCCGCATAATACGATTGCAGCACTGCGCAGATACATTACCATTTACGAAAGCTTTTTATAAATTCGGCCTCCTGCGCGGTCACTCCGTGACCTGCGGCAGTGCAGATACATATTGAGAATTCCCATACGTGCAGTCTATCAGGAACTATCCTCAGACCGGGCAAATCTGCCGGACGTTTCCCCCACCGCATATATCCCTATGCCATCACATTTTCGCGGCACAGCTTCATCATCAGCTCTGTATCTGAAACAGTCACATTTATATTGGGAAAGAAGCCCGCCTTGCGGCAGCGTTCAAGAAAGCTCGCGCGGCCCTTTCCATCATCCCCCATTCCATAAAACAGTCGTTTTGAGCTGGCGCAGAGGGTGTCCTCCTGCTACTTCTGCCACATAGTCCCGCGATGCCGTTCTGGTAGCACCAGCTCTCGTGCCACGGCTTGCCGGTGGCGGGGTCCTTTCCTTTTCATCGGTAAAGTTGAGGGAGGTAAGCCTCGCGTTGACTCACTGGCCTGACGGCGCGCGGCATCGCTTATAGTAGCTGCCGGGCACATCGATGTCGGTAAACACCTCATCGTCCGGTTTCCAGTGGATGATACTGCCGGTGCGGCGTCCCTTGTAGGGCTCCTTTTGCAGGCGCACGTTCTCGCGCCCTTTTTAAGAATCCAGATGGTAGTGATATAGCCATCGCAGTGAATATCGGCGGTCATCATGCCAGGCGACAGGTGGCGCACAGGCCGTTCAGGCCAGGCTGAGCTCGTAGTTATCTTCGCCGTACTGCCCAACATCTCATAGGTCGAAAGCGTCCCTCGCCGTTTGTTTCAGTCCACGGGCATACCGGCCAAAATTCCTCCACAATGACCTTT
>VOFB01001818.1_pt1 | contig 19955 bp, 28 predicted proteins | sample 5384141 | NCBI WGS metagenome assembly VOFB01 (sample SAMN12384721, study PRJNA508395) | human gut metagenome | isolation source: healthy gut A | host: Homo sapiens | reverse complement strand
GCTGGTGCTCCGGATACTGGAACACGAGGCCGACCTGCCATTTGACGTTGCGGCGGCTTATCTTGTCGGCGTTTATGTCCTGCCCGCCGACAAGCACTCTGCCCGTTGTCGGCTGAAGCAGGGCGTTGAGGTGCTGGGTAAAGGTCGATTTGCCGCTTCCGGTGTGCCCGATGATGCCGACAAGCTGCCCATGCGGTATGCTTTATGTTTTATATCTTCTATCGCAACTCTGCGAAGAAACGGTGCCCTCGCTGTATACATGGCTCAGGCTCTCCACGGTAATATCAGCCATTTTCTTTCCTCTTTATGAAATCTGCCAGCTCGTCGGCGCAGTCCTCGACGTCCAGTTCATCCTCCGGCAGCGCCCAGCCGGCGTCGCGCAGCTCATGCATGAGCCGCACCGTTGCTGGGACGGACAGTCCCTCGCGATCCATCAGCGCAACGTCGGCAAACACATCTTTCGGTGTGCCGTCGGCGACAATGTGCCCGTTCGACATGACGATAAGCCTGTCGGCTCCGACGCATTCGTCCATATGGTGCGTTATCAGCACCACGGTCATGCCGTTTTCGCGGCAGAGCTTCGTTATCGTGCCGATGACCTCGGCGCGCCCCTGCGGGTCGAGCATCGCGGTCGGCTCATCGAGGACGATTATGCGCGGCTGCATTGCAATGACGCCCGCAATGGCGACGCGCTGCTTCTGCCCGCCGGACAGGAGGTGCGGCGCATGCATGCGGAAATCGTACATGTCCACCTGCTTTAGCGCCTCGTCAACGCGCCTGCGAATCTCTTCGGGCGGGACGCCGAGGTTTTCGGGCGCGAAGGCTACGTCGTCCTCCACAACGTTTGCGACTATCTGGTTGTCGGGGTTCTGGAACACCATGCCCACGGTGCGGCGCACGTCGATAACGCGATCCTCGTCGGCGGTGTCGATGCCGTCGATGAGCACCTGCCCCTCGTCGGGGACGAGAATGGCGTTCATATGCTTTGCAAGCGTCGATTTGCCGGAGCCGTTGTGCCCCAGCACGGCGACGAAGCTGCCCGCGGCGATGTCAAGGTCGATGCCGCACAGGCTCTCCTGATCGTCGCCGGGGTAGGTGAAATGCACATTTTGAAGCTGATTATGTTCATATAATAAATATTCTCCGAAATACGGGTAGTAATGCAGGAAAATCACCGCTCCCAGCGGCAGGTCGCGCCGCAGGGGAGATACAGGCCGCTGTCGGTCACGGGGGAGGCCAAGCTCCTGACTGTCCGACCGGCCTCCGAATTTCTTCGTGAAAATGCTCTCGGTGACGTAGCTGAGGACAGAGGCGGAAAGCCCCGTCGTATAGGAATTTATGATTACGAAAAGCGGATCGTCGCTCAGTACGCCCGCGCACAGCGATACGAACGGCCACAAATTTTGTTCGAGCTTCCACACTTCGCCGCCGGGGCCGCGCCCGTATGACGGCGGGTCCATGATGATTGCATCATAGCGGCGGCCGCGGCGTATCTCGCGCTCGACGAACTTTGCGCAGTCATCGACTATCCATCGTATCGGCGCATCGCCGAGGCCGGACGCGGCGGCGTTCTCCTTGCCCCACGCGACCATGCCCTTTGCGGCGTCAACATGGCAGACCTGTGCCCCGGCCTTCGCGCAGGCGACAGTCGCCGCGCCGGTGTAGCCGAAGAGATTGAGGACACTTATCGGACGTCCCGCCGCGCGGATCTTTGCCATCGCCCAGTCCCAGTTCGCGGCCTGTTCGGGGAAAAGTCCGGTGTGCTTGAAGTTCATGGGCTTGACGTTGAAGGTCAGCTCGCCGTAGTGTATCTGCCAGTTTGAGGGCAGGCCGCCCTTGTCCCAGCTGCCGCCGCCCGTTTCGCTGCGGCGATAGCGCGCGTCGCGGTCGTTCCAGTGCTTGTTGCGGCGGGGCGTGTCCCATATCGCCTGCGGATCGGGGCGCACGAGATAGTATTTGCCCCAGCGCTCCAGCTTCTCGCCCTTGGAGCAGTCGAGCAGTTCAAAATCCTGCCATTTATCAGAAAGCCACATACCGTTTCTCCCGTTGTTTCTTGTCTTTACATAATTAACCCATTTTAAGACATAATATTTTATCACTTTTATTACAATCGGTCAACAGGAAAAAGCCGGATCGTCGAAACGATCCGGTCGGTACGATGTGATTTGTGGTGCACGGCTTCTTTTACCTATTGGCAATAGTCCAAATCTGGCGACCCCTCAGTCAGCTTTGCTGACAGCGTCTTGCTGCGGCTCGGTCACGGCGCGCCGCTGCTTCGCTACCTAAGAGGAGCGCCAAGGGCGAATCTTTGCCGCGAAGCGCTTTGCCCCTTCTAGGGAAAGGGGCGCCAGAGTTGAGACCAGAGCAGGGGGAGAAAAGAAAGAGCCGAGTAAAGAAAAGATTGTCATTCCGAGGAGCGAAGCGACGTGGGAATCCGTTTCCCTTTGCGACGGCAGTACGTTTTCACATCATGTATAGGGGATGCGGATTGTGAAGCCAGTGACATCGGTCACTGGCTCGCAATGACAGGTTGGTTTTAGTCAAGCGCGGCAACTTTTACATAAGTGAAGAATACAGCATTTTCGGGACAGCACAGAGGCCGTCCCCTACGATGACGATTGAGGAGCACAACGGTCATCTCACCCTATCGCCATATCCTCTATCTCATACCCGTCGCGGTCGGTATAGTGCCACCACTCGGCGGAATACCCGTCGAAGCCCGCCGCGTCCATCAGCCGCTCCAGCTTCTCCGCGTTCGCGGCGGCCTCGGCGCTCACGTCCGAATAGTCGCGGTCGGCCAGCGCCGAGAACTCGTCAAACTCGGACGGCATCTCCATGGGCGCACCGTCGGAAGTACAAATCGTAATATCCACTGTGCCGCCGCTCGAATGCTTCGAGCCGCCGGTGTCGGGATTTGCGACGAAGTTCGCATCTGGGCAGCGCTCCCACAGCAGCCAGCTGCGCGTACTGCGGGCGGTACGCATCCCATATGAGCAGGCTCAGTCCCTCGCCGCGCAGCGCTTCCTGCACCGCGGCAAGCTTTTTTCACCGTACCGTAGCGCAGATATGCGTCGCTGAAATCGTATATCGCCGCGCCGGTGAAATTGTTCTCCCTGCGTAGCACAGATCGACCCATATGTCCGGAATATAATCCCGCACACGCACAAGCGCTGTGTCCTCCGGTTCGGGCGCCGGTATCTCGACAGCAACGGTCGGAACCGGCGTCGGCGATGCAGTCGCCTCCGGTGTCACCGGCGGCACTGTCTCGGCGGGCGCATCCGTTCCACAGGCGCAGAGCGCGAGCACCAGCACGGCGGCCATGAGCGCAGTAAACGATCTTTTTCACAAAAATCCCTCCGTTTAAAAAAAAATCGGGCGGAATCCGCCCGATTTCTCAAGTTTTAATGGCAATTGTAGTAGTACAGCGCGGTGCTGTCGGTGAGCACGACATCGCACTTGCCGGAGTACAGATACTCGAAGCACTCCATCGTTCCGCCCGCAAGGCGGATTATCTGCCCGAGGCGCTTTGCTAGCTTCGGGTCGGTCTCCAGCGCGGCCATAGACTCCTCCGTGGAGCACATGGCCATGGTGCCCGCCGAGCTTGAGCTTGTTCCAGACCGTGGAGCCGTTGCGCCCCGCGACCACGATATTATTGCTCACGTAGGGGCCGTACTGCGTGTACTTTCCGGCCTCGACTTCCTTCTGGTCGAGCGCGATGCCGCCCCATGCGCAGTCAATATTGCCAGAGGACAGCTCGACATACATCGTTCTCCTTCTCTATCGGCTGGATTTGCAGCGTCCAGCCGAGGCGTTCGCACACCGCCATCGCAAGCTGCACATCGAAGCCCCAGTAGTTCCCGTCCACGACATAGGCCATGGGGAAGGAGTTGATGTCCACGCCGATTATAAACGTCCTCGGCTCGGGCATACCGACCTTTCGAGCGCCTTGGCATCCTTTTTGAAGTCGATTATGCTGGAGCCGAACCATTTGCCGGTCAGGTCGCCGACCGTGCCCTCGGCGTTGAGCGTCTCGATGGCGGCGGTCACGTAGTTATAAGTACTGTCGTCATTGCGGAAAGCAAGGGAATATTCCTGCTCCACAAGCACCTCCAGCTCGCGCACCCCGTAGGTGCTGCCGCCGCAGGCGCAGAGGCTGAACGCCATACACAGTATGAGCACGGCGCATATCAATTTCTTCATCCACATCACCACTATGCTTTATTTACGCCGAATGGCGGCCGCGATGGGCGGCGCGGCGGCGCTTTTTCTTCTTCCCGCTTATGACCGCGATGGCAATCACCGCCGCGATCACAACGACCGCAACAACTGCGCATATCACGCGATTGCGCGCGGCAACGGCCTCATTTGCCGCCGCTTCCTCTGCGAACGCCTGCTCCTGAACGGCCTGCGCCTCGGCGATGCGCGCTTCCTCCTCGGCCTGCGCCTCTTCCTCAAGGCGCTTGCGCTCGGCTTCCTCTTCCTGAAGCTTGCGCTCCTCCTCTGCTTTTTGCGGCCTTCTCGCGCTCCTCGAGCCGCGCGTCCAGCGTCAGCGTGTAGTCCGCCAGCAGCTTGCCTGCGTCGGCCAGCACCCGCTCCGCGTTGCCGACCCAGGTAGTATTTATCGCGATAAGGATCGGATGCGGCATGTAGACGATGCCGGCGATATTGTTGAACTGCTCATACGCGCCGTATTTCTGCGCCACCTCGTACTCGTCGCCCAGCGTCCGGCTGAGGTACTGCCCCGGCGTCGCCACCTTGAGGCACTCCACTATGTTCGGGAACTGGTCGGGGTTCTCATATAGATTGCGCAAAGACGCCGATCACGAAGCGCGGCGAAAAATGGCTGCTGATATAATACCGCTCGGAATATCCTCGACCGGCACGTCAGACATTTTTGACCTGTCTTTGCTCGCGGTAGTCCTGTTCGAGTCGAAATAATGTATCATCACATGGGCGTAGTCGTTGTTCGAGTAGGTCAGCACGGAGGTCTCGGAATATGTAAGATCAACGCCGCAGACCTTGTCGTCCTGCTTCAACTCGCCGTTTGCGACCTTCTGCGCGAGCATCATCATCAGCGGCAGCTTGTACACGCTCGCGCTGTAGCTCCACACGTCGCCGTTATAATACCATGTCTCGTTGGTGCCGGTGTAGGTGTAGCCGAGGCGGAAGCGGTCGTGCGCTATGCAGCGCTCGTCAAGAAAGTTCTCTATCAGCTCCTTCAGCTCGTCGGAATCCAGCACGCCGTCCTCCACGGTCTCGGCAGTGACAATGACCTCGTCCACCTGCTCCTCCGGCACGGTGTACGCCGGGGCGGGAGCTTTGCTCCGGCGCTGGTGTCTGCTCCGGAGCGGAGGTCGGCTCAACGGGGGCTTCGGTTTCCGCAGGCGCGGGGCGACCGGAGCCGGATCAACAGGCGTTTCGCCGCCGTCCTCCCCGTCGGCAAACGCCGCGCAGGGCAGACGCTATGATCAGCGCCGCGCACAGCAGTATCGCAAGAAATCTGCTTATCTTCTCTCTCATGTCCTATCCCTGATCTTTCAAATTTCCGTAATTTCGCCGCGCTGGGTAAAGGCTGCTGCCGAAGAATTCGCGCGCGGCGGCGGCGAGGTACTCGGTGTCCTTTCGCTCCGGCGGTCTCGTACGCGGAATGCATCGCGAGCTGCGCAAGGCCGATATCGACCGTGTTTATGGAGACATGCGCGGCGCTGATATGCCCAAGCGTGGAGCCGCCCGCGATGTCGGCGCGGTTGGTGAAGCTCTGCACCGGAACTTTTCGCGCGGCGGCACACCGCCTCGAACGCGGCGGCGGAGACAGCGTCGGTCGTATAGCGTTGGTTCGCGTTATGCTTTTATGACGATGCCCTTGTTCATCTCCGGCCGGTCGTTGCGGTCGGCGTACTCGGATGGTTCGGGTGAACGGCGTGGGCGTTGTCGGCGGAGACCATGAAGCTGTTGGTCAGCGCGCGCGGTACTGCACGTCGCTGCGGCCGAGCGCGGCGCTCACGCGGCACAGCACATCCTCAAGGAAGCTGGAATCCGCGCCCTGCTTCGTCCCGCTGCCGACCTCTTCGTTGTCGAACACGCTGAGCACTGCAGCGCTCTCTGCCGCCGGCGGCGTCGAGCAGGCCGCGCAGGCAGCCGTAAACGCACTGGAGGTCGTCAAGCCGTGCGGAGGAGACGAACTCGTTCTCCGCGCCCCAGACGCAGCCGCGTTCGCGCGGGTAGAGGATCAGGTCGCCCGCGAGCAGCGCGTCCTCGGCGACACCGAGGCTCTGCGCGACGATGGCCTTGAAGCCGGTTTTCAGCTCCGCGGAGCCGATGAGCGGCAAAGATATCGACGTTCGCGTTGTAGCTCTTGCCGTCGTTGGCGCTTCTGTCCATATGTATTGCGACGTTCGGTATGACCGCGAGGTCGCGGTCGACGTTCACGAGTCTGGACACCATTCGCCCGCCCTCTGCGACTATAGCGCGCCCCGCGACGGAGAGAGGGCGGTCGAGCCATGTGGAGCACAGCATCCCGCCGTATTTTTCAACATTGAGCATGGTGTACATTCCGGCTGCCTTGACGTCAGAGTTCCACTTGATCTTGAACGACGGCGAATCGCTGTGCGCGGCCATGACCATGAAGCCGCGGAAATCCGGCTTCGGCAGGCGCAGCGCGATAATGGAGGAACCGTTGCGGCGGACATAGTACTTGCCCGGCGCGGTGACGCCCATTCGTCGCCCTCGAAAAGCTCCGTGTAGCCGGCGGCATCCAGCTCGCGCCGGACGCTCTCGACCGTGTGATAAGCGCTGGGGCTCGCGGAGATAAAGTCTATCAGCTGTTTATTTATATCATTCATGGCGATTCTCCCTGAACATAGTTTTGGAAAATATATTATAACACATATATTTCGCTTTGACCAGCCCTGCTTTTTGTGTCATGTCCCCGCTTTGGAATCGGCGCTGTTGAATCTTCGCCGCGGAGCGCTGCCCCTTCTAGGGTAGCGAAGCGGCGGCGCGGTAGTGAATGACATGCCGGTGGCATGTCAGAGCCGCGCCGTGACCGAGCCGCAGCGAGACAGTGGCACGAAGCGCCGAAGGGGTCACCAGAGGAGAGACTAGAGCAGAGGGGAAAAGAAAGATCCGCGTAAAAACAACCTGTCATTGCGAAGCCAGTTCGCAAACTGGCTTCGCAATCCGCGTCCCCTATGCACCGCACAAAAATGCACTTCCGACTCAAAGAGAACGGATTCCCCACGTCGCTTCGCTCCTCGGAATGACAGTGGAGGCCTGTATATTGCCTTGTCTTTTTCCCCTAATGGCAATATCCCCCCACCGGCAACCCCTCAGTCGGCTACGCCGACAGCTCCCTAAAAAGGGCGCCAAGATGGTGCGGCGTAAAATAACGGGCATCCCCTTGGCTCCCTCTGATGAGGGAGCTGTCGCGCAAGCGACTGAGGGAGAGATAATCCCGCGCATTGCAGGGCATGAAAACCAACGCCCCGTCCCCCCTACATAGGCTCTTGAAAAACGCGCTGTCATGTAGTAAAATATCTTTAACACTCACGAAAGGATGTTTTTCACATGAAGGTTTCCGAGCTTCCCTATAAGCGCGTAACTATTGAAGAGATCAAGGCCGTCATGGACGACGTGCTCGCCCGCACCCGCAATGCAAAAGAGCGTGGACGAGATCCTCGCCGCCCGCGAGGATTATCTCAAGCTCCTCTGCGATTACAGAACCGCCGAATCTCTCTCCTATATGCGCTATTCGATAAATACCGTTGACGAGTTCTACGTCGCGGAGAAGGATTATTACGACGAGATCGGCCCCGAGGCCGAGAACTACATGGTTCAGTACGCCTCTACGCTGCTCGATTCCCCGTTCCGCGCCGAGCTGGAGGAGCGCCTGTCCCCGTGCTGTTCAAGCACCTCGAGGTCAGCCGCAAGAGCATGTCTCCCGAGATAATCGACGATCTGGTCGAGGAGAACAAGCTTGTCAGCGAGTACTCCAAGCTCATGGCTTCGCTTGAGTTCGAGTTCCGCGGCGAGTCTCTGCCGCGCGCGATGCTGATGAAGTACGCCAAGAGCGACGACCGCGAGACCCGCCGCGAGGCATACGAAGTCCTCGGCAAGGTGCTCAAGGAGCACAGCGCTGAGCTGGACGACATCTACGACCGCATGGTCCACGTCCGCGACCGCATGGCCAAGAAGATGGGCTACAAGAACTACGTCGAGCTGGGCTACCACCGTATGGGGCGCATCGACTACGATCAGGACAAGGTCAAGACTTTCCGCGAGAACGTGCTGAATGACATCGTCCCCGTCGTCTCCCGCCTGCGCACCGAGAACGCCAAGCGCCTCGGCATCGACGACTACAAGCTCTACGATAACGACGTCATCATCCCCGGCGGCGACCCCGTTCCCCGCTGGCGGCAAGGCCGAGATATTCGCTGCCGCGCGAGATGTACCACGCCATGGGCGAGGAGACCGGCAAATTCATCGACATGATGATTGATAACGACGCCTTCGACGTCGATTCCCGAAAGAACAAGTGGGGCGGCGGCTACTGCACGGAGTTCCCGAAGTACAAGCAGCCTTTCATCCTTGCGAACTTCAACGGCACCGCCGGCGACGTGGACGTCATGACCCACGAGGCCGGACACGCGCTCAACGCCTACCTCATCGCCGACAACCGCTTCGCGCTTGAGATCGGCTGCGGCGGCATGGAGACTGCCGAGACCCACTCGATGAGCATGGAGTTCTTCGCGTGGCCGTACATGGACAAGTTCTTCGGTGAGGACGCGGCAAAGTATCGCTTCGCCCACGCGCTCGATGCGCTGTCCTTCATCCCCTACGGCACGATAGTCGACGCGTTCCAGCACATCGTCTACGAGAACCCCGACATGACCCCCGCCGAGCGCAAGGCCGCGTGGCTGGAGCTTGAGCATCAGTACCGCCCGCACATCTCCATGGACGGCATGACCTACCTTGAGGAGGGCACCCGCTGGCAGTATCAGATGCACATCTACGAAAGCCCGTTCTACTACATAGATTACTGCCTCGCCCAGACCGCAGCGTTCGACTTCCTGCTCGCCTCTCAGGAGGATTATGACGATGCCTTCGCGCGCTACATCCGCCTGTCGAAGCAGGGCGGTGAAAAGCTCTGGACCGATCTGCTTGCCCGAAGCCGGATTCCGCTCCCCCTTCACCCCCGGCGCGCTCAAGGAGCTTGCCGAGAAGGTCGAAACCCTGCTGGAGAAGATCAAGGTCTGATAAGCAGGCGTTTGAGCTGACAGATAGCTTAGTTTTGGTTCCCCCTCGATACGAGGGGGGAACCTTTTGTTTCTGTAGGGGTGTGCGTGGACATATTTATTGTGCTCCTTCTATTTTCCCCGCTGACATTAAAAACCCCGCCGATCGCTCGGCGGGGATTCCCTGTGTCCTCAAAGCTTTGCTTTGAGCTTGTTAATGCAGTCGGGGCAGACGTTCTTACCTCTGTATTGGATGACGCCCTTCACGTTGTCGCAGAAAATGCAGGATGCCTGATATTTGCGAAGAATAATATTTTCTCCTTCAACATATATCTCCAGTGCATCCTTCTCTGCGATGTCCAGTGTACGGCGCATCTCTGTGGGGAGGACTATACGGCCCAGCTCATCAACCTTACGGACAATTCCGGTAGATTTCATAGTGATTGCTCCTTCCACATCTCTAACACAAACCTCACTTCGCATTTTATCACAAGTTTCGCTCAAGTCAACTAAAGATTACACCATGCCGACTAAAATTAACAAATTCTTTTTATATTATCCCAATTATTTCTATAATCTTCATTTTAATTACATTAACACCATGTTTCTTAACTACTTCTTAACAATTGCATTACTGCTTTCGACATTTTTCGCGCTTTTCTCCGCTTCGCACGCAGAAGCCGGAAACGCCCTGATTGGAGGCGCTTCAGCCGCCGTGAGCTTTACTTTGGAACTTTTGGGAGCAGTTTGCCTGTGGAGCGCGGTGATGGAGCTGCTTGAGCGCGCGGCGCAGTCAAGGCGCTTACCCGCCTGCTCGCCCCTCTGCTACGCAGACTGTTCCCCGCTCTCGTCGCGCGACGGCGGTATCATGGCCGCCATCAGCGAGAACGTCAGCGCAAATCTCCTAGGCCTCGGCAACGCCGCCACGCCCGCCGGCATCCGTGCCGCGCAAGGCATCTCGCGTCTCGGCGAACCCGCCAAAGACGAGCTTTGCAGGCTGGTCGTGCTGAACACGGCATCAATACAGCTCATCCCATCGACGATAGCCGCGGTGCGCGCCGCAAACGGCGCGGCCTCCGCTTTCGATATCATGCCCGCCGTATGGTTCAGTTCCGTCGTGTCCGTCGCGGTCGGGCTGGTAATGGCGAAGCTGCTCGCGCGCGTATGGCGATGAACACGCTGCTCGACCTGACCGCGCCGCTCATCGTCACCGCCGCATGTGTGCTGGCGCTCTGCAAGGGCGTGGACATCTTCGCGGCGATGACCGACGGCGCGAAAAAGGGGCTGCGCGTCATGGCCGACATTCTCCTGCGCTGCTCGTGCTCTTCCCCGTGATATACCTGCTGCGCGCCTCCGGCCTGCCGGAACTACTGGAGCGGCTGCTCGCGCCTGTGTTCAAGGCGCTGGGCATTCCGGTGGAGACCTCTCTGCTTATGCTGCTGCGTCCGGTCTCCGGCAGCACGGCGCTCAGCGTGAGTGCGGAGCTTATCGCGCGTTATGGTGCGGACTCGCTCGTCGGCCGCACCGCCGCCGTTATGATCGGCTCGAGCGAAACGACGCTGTATGTCGTCGCGGTGTATTTCACGGCCGCCGGTGTCAGGACAGCCGCTGGGCGATCCCCGCGGCGCTGTGCGCCGATCCGCGTGCTTCCTGTCCTCGGCGTGGATATGCAGAATTCTCTGGGGCTGAAAATTATGTGTTGAAAAATGAATAAAACGTGTTAGAATAAGTGCATATTCATTTGCGGGGGTATGTTAATGAAGCGCTTATTCGGCTCATATACTTGGAAAGACGTCATCACCGATCTTGTGTACTGCGTTGTCGGCAGCGCGCTGGTCGGCCTGAGTCTTTCGATGTTCACCATTCCGAACGACATCGCGCCGGGCGGCGTGTCCGGTCTGTCGACGGCGCTTGCGTACATCACGCCGATCCGCGTGAGTATATGGAACCTGATGCTGAACGCGTGCCGCTGCTGCTCTGCGCATGGAAGCTGCTCGGCCCGCGCTCCCTCGCAATGACGCTCATCGCCACGCTGGGGCTGCTGTCCGCGTTCATCGACCTGACGGCGTTCTTTGCCCGTGTACCAGCAACGCCCTGCTCGCCTCGATATTCGGCGGCGCGCTGAGCGGACTCGGCGTGGGGCTGCTGTTCCTGCGCGGGATAAGCACCGGCGGGACGGATCTGCTCGCGCTGATGATGAAAAAAACCGCTCCCGAACCTCCCGTCCGGCACGATGTCGCTCGTGATTGACGCCCTGCGTTGTCGTGTTCGCAGTTCTCATTTTCCGCGACATCGACGTCGCGCTCTATTCAACCATCGCGATTCTCGTGTCCTCGAAGGTCATCGACGCACTCGCCGAAGGCGTGGACTACGCCAAGGTCATCTACACCGTTACCGACCGCGGCGACGAGGTGACGAACGTGCTGGAACACATACCGACCGCGGCACGACGATAATCCCTGCCGTCGGCGGTTATACGCGCGGCGAGAAGCAGGTCGTCCTGACTGTCACGCGGCGCAATGTGCTCGCGCAGACGCTGAAGCTCATCCATCAGGCCGATCCCAAAGCCTTCACCTTTGTCATGGACTCCACCGAAGTCCACGGCGAGGGTTTCAAATTGGATTGATTGCGTCACCGCTTATACCGAAATTTCAATACATGATATCCCCCCTGCCCATTAGCGGTGCAGGGGATCGCTGTATTTTATATTATATCGTCGGGTCGGTGACGAGGTTGTTGACCCATTTTCTGCGTTTGACGAACACAAATCCGATGCCGCACTTGAGAATTTTCAAGCGACTGCACGATCATAAACATCGGCAGGATCGGCAGTGTGGTATAGCGCGAGGCGTAAACGCGACGGGGATGCATATCGCCCATATGTACGCGCTGTCGAAAATGAAGGTGATGATCGTCTTGCCGCCGGAGCGCAGCTGTAAAGTAGCAGGTATTCGTGAAGGCATTGAATGGCATCATTGCGGCACTGACCCAGAGCATGTCGGAGGCCATCTGCTTGACGCTGTCCGAGGTGTTGTAGAGCTGCGCAGCAGCTGGCGCGAGCAGCGACGCCATCACGATGCCGACGCAGGTGCTGAGTGCGACAGAGAATGCGATGAGCTTTCTGTCCTCGTCCACGGCGCGCTCCAGCTCGCCCGCGCCCTAGCAGCTGCCCAACGATGATGGCAACAGTGTTGCCCATCGAAAGCGCAGCGCAGAGGAACAGGTTCGAAACCGTGGAGGAGATATTACACGCGGAGACAACCTCCAGCCCGCGCATGGAGTAGCACTGGTTGAGCATCGCCATGCCGCCCGACCACAGCAGTTCGTTTATCAGCAGCGGCGCGCCGAGACGCACTATCTGCCGCGCAAGCTCCGGCGGGACGCGCATCGTCTCGTACACGCCGACGATGAAGCGGTTGCGCTCCTTGTGGCGATGCGTCCACGTGATGACTATCGCGCACTCGACAAAGCGGGAGAGTACGGTTGCGATAGCCGCGCCGACGACGCCGAGCGCGGGCGCGCCGAATTTGCCGAAGATGAGGATGTAGTTGAAGACGAGGTTGACGAGCACAGCGGCGATGCCCCCCTTCATCGGCAGCATCGTCTCGCCGGTCTCGCGCAGGGTGCTGGAATATACCTGCGTCACCGCGAACGGCAGCATCTGGAAGTACATCACGGCGATGTAGTCCTTCGCGTGGCCGAGCGTCGCGCCGAGGTCAAGCCCCTCGTTTCCCTCGTGCAGGAAGGCGGAGATCAGGTTCTCGCCGAAGAGGACAAACACGAGCAGGAACAGCGCGACTGAGCCGAGGGCGATGTAATATTTGGCGCGCATCGTGTCTCGGATGCCCTTGTGGTCGTCCTTGCCGTAAAACTGCGCGGTGAAGATGCCCGCGCCCGCGAGGCCGCCGAAGATGCAGAGGTTGAATACGAACAGCAGCTGGTTGACTATGGCGACGCCGGACATCGGCTCCGTTCCGACCTGTCCGACCATGACGTTGTCGAGCAGGCTCACAAAGTTTGTGATAACGTTTTGAATGAGAATCGGCAGCATGACCGCAAAAAGCTTGCGGTAAAAAGCCTTATTTCCGATGAATCTGGATAATTTCACTTTCTTTTCCTCAATAATCATACATATCTGTCTTTTTAACTGTCGAGCGTATAATATAGCATACGCGCGCAGTATTTGCAAGGGCTGAAATTCTTAAAAACAGGGAGTGAATGTGGATAGCCAATGCGCGTTCGTGGTGTCACTGTTAGCTAGCGCATAGCGTTGCTCCGCCCCCTTGTCGCCCCTTCCAGGTAGCGAAGCGGCGACGCGGTAGTGAATGACATGCCGGTGGCATGTCAGAGCCGCGCCGTGACCGAGCCGCAGCGAGACGTTGGCGGCCGTTAGGCCGCCTGAGGTCTCCATACTCGGGCTATTGCCAATAGGCAAAAGAGAGAACCATGCAAAATTACTTTTTCTCCCCTCACATACGCAAAAAGCCGCTTCGCAGCGGCTTTTTCTATATACGTCTTTTTCATGGAGCGCCGAGGGGGAGGACCGGCACTCTTTATCGCCAGGCGCCGATGGTAAGGCGGCGCCGTTATCGGTTCAAGTCCACCACTTGTTGAACAGCGATGTCCACGACCGCAGGAATTCTCCCAGCTCACCGAGGCTGTCCGCGTTTCCGCTGAGCCACGAGTTCCACTCGTCGGAATGCTTTTGCCCATGCTTCCCACTTTTCGGGGTACTGCTCGATGAGCTTCTTCCACTCGTCCGGATGCTTTGCCCGCCCAGGTCTCCCACTCGTCGGCGTAGTTCTCCGCCCATGCTTCCCATGCATCGGCATAGTTATCGCCCCAGTTCTCCCATGCGTCGCCTTGGGCTTCGCCCCAAGCTTCCCAAGCGTCACCGGTCGCTTCGCCCCAGTCTTCCCAACTGTCGCCCTGAGCCTCGCCCCAGTTCTCCCAGCCGTCGGCGAAGCTCTCGGCCAGCGCTTCCATGTCGTCGGTGAACTGGCGCACGCAGTTCTTGATGCTTGCCGCTGTTCGGGCTGACCTCGTAATTGTAGTCATAGCCGCCGAAGGAGAAGCTCACATTGTACACAAGCTCCCCGTCCGCCACGTCCACGTCCACATTGACGTCGGGTAGCGCGCCGCCCTCGGCTCCGGCCGCCTTCAGCGCCTCCAGCGCCGCGGTGCCCCTCGCTTATGTAATCCGCCGCGCCCGCCGTTCCGCAGGCGACGATATTTTCAATGTCAAGATTCTTCAGCGTTCTCAGCAGGTTCAGGTCGCTGATATTGAGCTTTGCAAGCTCCTCGACGCTCTCGCCGCTCGCGGCGCTGATGGCCGAGACGAACTGGCTCTTGCCTGGGCTTATCGCCAGCGAGCGCGCAAGCTCCGTTACCTCGTCCGTCTTCTGGAGCACCTGACTTATCACCGCGCCGTCGAAATCCGCCGTCTCCATGACCTTGGCCATGGCGGTATCTACGCGCTGCTGAAGCGCCTCGGCCTTGGCGGTGTCGCTGTTATCGACCGTCACGAGGACGGAATTCTTCTCCGGCGTCAGGTAGCCGTTGTCGCGCATCGAGCCGATCACGTCGGCCAGCGCCGCACTGAGCTTTTCGCCGCGCAGTTCAAGATTTGAGAATGGCCTGCCCGTCGCCGTTGAGCGCCGCGGCGTCCACGACCTGTCGCGAGCGTTGAGCCGCAGCTCCACGCTGGGGTTGACGTCCAGCGTCACGACCGATGCGACGGCGTTCTCCCTGTCCGTTGACATACGCGCCACCGGCGGCAAAGACAGATCAGCAGCGCCATCACGGCCGCGATCGAAAGCAGACGCTTGGCGAAGCCGCTTTTCTTCTTCCTGCTCTTCGTCAGGGCAACGACCTTGCCCCGCGGCGCGCTGCATTCAGCCATCACGGAATCGAATATATCCGGCGCGGCGGCGTCAAACGCCTGCTGCACCTCATTTCAAGCTCTCTGTCAGTCATACAGTTCAGCCTCCTCAAGATATTTCCTCATTTTCTTCACGGCGCGCGAGTATTTCGACAGCACCGTCGCCAGCGGCAGCCATAAACTCCCGCTATCTCCCTGGCTTGAAGCCCGCCACGGCGTGCAAAGAGGAATATTTGCGCTCGCTCGCCGCCGAGCTGCTCCATGCACGCGCGCAGCAGCAGGTGTTCGTCGCCGAGACCGCTGTCCGCACGCAAAGCAGAGTTTCCCAATCGCAGTCGGGCTGTTCGGCGCGGCGGGGCTGCGCTTCGCGCAGCCTTTGTGCAGGCAGAGGTTCCGCGTCACGGTCATTATCCACGCCATGGGCTTGCCCTCGCTGCGGTAGGCCTGCGCGGTCTGGTATATGTTCACGTAGCAGTCGTGCAGGACGTCCTCGGCGTCCTGCCGATTTTTTAAGTACGGAGAGGGCATAGGCGAACACCGCGCCGCTGGTGCTGCGGTACAGCACGGCGAAAGCGTCCCTGTCGCACATGGCGACGCGCTCTATGCACCGGTCAAGCTCATCCGCGCCGCTCACGCGCGGCGTCTCCGGTTCCATTTTGTATGCGGCGGGCAGCATCGCGTCCCTCCCTTTGTTTTGCTTTACACCTATATAATACACGAGCCGGGCGTTTTATTGCAATCGGAATAATTTTTTTGTGTTTGGGTTTTGGGGAGGGGGGACGGATTAGAGCGCGGAATTTTCTTTTCTCCCATTGGCAATAATACACCCCCATCACGGCTCCTTCCACAGCCGAATCACGCCGCGGTCGTTGAGCTGGCACAGCGTGACGAGGATCAGCGGAAACAGCAGCATCCCGATCACGCCCTTGACCCGCCATCCGATATATATCGCCGAGCGAGGCCAGCGGGTCAAGCCCGATCTGATCGCCCAGCGCTTCGCCGCCGCCGCCACAAGGTTCGTCACGCCCCAGCTGATCAGCAGCCGATCCCGCGCGCCGCCGCCCGACAGCAGGCAGTACGCCGCCCACGGCAGCAGCACCGTCCCCGTGCCGAACACAGGCAGCAGCATCGACCAGCGCCGTCACCGCGGCGATGACCGGTGCGCCGCGGACGCGCAGCACCGGCAGGAAGCCAATAAGCAGTTCGAAAAATGTCATCAGCATCAATATCAGCTGCGCCCGCAGCCAGCCGCCGAAGCTGCCTTTCAGATTGCCGCCGACGCCGGAAAAGCGCCGCCGAAGCCCCGCCGGTATCTGCGCGGCGAGAAATGCCGTGAGCTTGCGGGTACGACGCGGAGGCGAAATACGTCCCGATCCCGGCCGTGACGGCGAACAGCAGTGTGTCCGGACTTGCCTGCGCCGTGCGCGCGACAAGCTCCAGCCCCCACTGCGACAGCGCCGCCGGAAGATACAGGCTCTCGCCGAGCGAATCGAGCGCGCTCTCAATATCCGCTCACGCCCTGCGGCGCGGCGGCGATGTGCATCCGCGCCTCCAGCCGCGCCAGCGTCTGCTCCGCCGAGGCCACCAGCTCCGGCACCTGCCGCGCAAAATCCGCTGTAAGCATGTCCATGCCCGCTTCGACGCGAGCGCATACACTGCCCCCACCGCGGCTGCCAGCACCGCGAGCGTCACAAGCCCCGCGGCCACACTCCTGCGCCAGCCGTGCCGCGCCAGAGTCCCGACCGCCGGTTCCATCAGCGCCGCCGCGCCGAGCGCCACGAGAAACGGCGCGAGCCACGGCAGCAGAAAGCGCAGCGCCAGCCACAGCGCCGCGATGACGAGCGCCCAGCACAGCGCCGCCCAAAGATATTTTGCGAGCCTCTCGGGCATGGTCTCCCCTCCCTGCCTTCCTTGTTATATATAGAAAGCGCATCCAGGCGCCCCACATGTTCCACACCCATCCTTGCCACATCTGCCGGAAAATATTCGCTTTAACCCCTGAGCCGGGGCACGTATATAATGTACTGACGGCGAAAAGCCGCGCATCGGAGCCGGCGCATCGGCTCCGCGGCAAAAAAATGTATTCGGAGGATGCCATGCTGATAGTGCAGAAATTCGGCGGCAGCTCTCTGGCCGGGACAGAGCGTCTCCGGCGAGCCGCCGGCATAGTCGCCGAGGCTCGCCGAAGGTGGCACAGCGTTCTGGTCGTGGTGTCCGCCATGGGCGATACGACAGATGAGCTGCTGGATATGGCACACGAGATAAGCTCGCAGCCGCCCGCACGCGAGCTGGACGCACTCATTTCGACTGGCGGCAGCAGTCCGCGGCGCTCATGGCCATCACGCTCGAGCATGGGGCTTGCGGCGCGCTCGTTCACCGGCTGGCAGGCCGGCATAATCACCGACGGCAGCCACGCCGAGGCGCGGATAGAGATGATCGCGGCGGGCGAGCTTGCCGCTGCGCTTGAACGCGGCGAGATTGCCGTGGTCAGCGGGTTCCAGGGCGTCAGTCCGGAGGGCGGTATAACAACGCTCGGCCGCGGCGGCTCGGACACGACTGCTGTCGCGCTGGCAGCGGCGCTCGACGCGGAGCGCTGCGAGATATACACGGACGTGGACGGTATATACACCGCCGACCCGCGCATTGTCAGCGGTGCGCGGCGGCTTGAGGAAATAGATTTCCGCGACATGCTGGCTGCTCGCGGGCGCAGGTTCGCAGGTGCTGCACGATCGGTCGGTCGCGCTGGCGCTGGCGAACGACGTGGAGATACGGCTGCTGTCGTCGTTTGAGCCGGGCCGCGGTTCGCGCGTGCGGCTGCTTGCAGACGCGGAGCGTCCGGACTACGCGGGTGTGACCCGCAGCGAGGCGCGCAGTGAGATCACGCTTGCGGGGCGCGCAGCCGGAACGGCGACGCTGTCTGAGCTTGTAATTGCGCTGTCGAAGTCTGGCATTCCGGTGCTGTCCGGCAGTTCTGGCGAGGGCTGGAAAACCAGAATTTTATAAGTGGTTACGGCAGATGAACCCCACAGGGTTTTAATAAAATCCTCCAAAAACTGTTGAAAATAAAAGGGTTTATCGCAAATTTGAATACAAAAATTGAGGAACCTTAATCCCTTTATACGATTTCACACTGTTTTATTCTTCCCTTTTATGCAATGAAGCCTGATAAGGGCAAACACAAAAGGGCAAAGAAAAAACCTGACAACACGATATAACAAGGTGGCAATCGGGGAACCGTAACATATGTGCGAATATATTATACTGGAGTGACAAGGCGGGCTTTGGTACAAGGCGACTACTACATCCCTTGCTTGGAGTTACCCGCCGAAAAAGAAGAACGGCATATCGCACCGGTGCTATCTCAAAAGTCACCGCAAGGCGCTGTATACCTCCCCTGCTCACCAGCGGCAAATTGAATAGTTATCTTGCCGACATTGACCGGCAAGCAGAGGAAATGTTCTCTCGGCTGGTAAAACAGCTTTCCGAAAAAGAGGGAGTGACGGAAACGCTCAAAGCGGAAAACCAAATGCTGTGGGTACAGAAAATGAACAACCTGCGAAACGCTGCTATGGAAATCGTATTAAACGAGCTTATTTACCGCTAAAATTGCACAAGAAAGGTCGCCGTCAACATACGGCGGCTTTTCTTATTTCGGGTGTAATCTGAAGATCTCATTACACATTTTACAGGAGCAATCCAGCCGTTTGATACACAGTAGTAGATTATTTTGAACTTATATGGTATAATTAGCCTTGAAATCAAAGTGGCGGGGTGAATTATGGGATTGTTTGATATTTTCAAAAAGGAAAATAAAGAGAATAAGAAAGCAATTTTTATCAGTAATGCAGGTGGAATGATTATCACTAAGTCTTTTGTTAGAGGGAAAATCCAAACTAAAATGGATATTCCGTGAAAATAGTACCAATGCGGCTGATAATGGTTGGCGAGCCATCGGTGATACGGACACGCAAGAATATATTAATAACAGCAAAAATATGACAGTTGTGGACTTTAATACCTTCGCAAATATTGAACCCGCTATTCTTGCTATATACAATCTTCCCGTAGGAACTGATTTGGAATTTCACATTGAAAATGGTAAAAGGTATTTTGTTGATACACAATCGGGTAAGGTGATTGGGTAAGGGGCATCCTTATTTTAATTTTAAGCAATAGTTTCGGTCCACGAAGGGGGCGCGGATATGGGATTTGACTTAGCGCATACGATCAGCTCGATTTCCAAGCTTGTATTGCGGGCTATGCGGGTATCGAATAAAAATGAGCTATCACCTATGAAAGCCGTAAACGGAAAGAATGTTATGACAAAATATACTTTTTGAAGAAATAAAACCTTGCTGTTAAAAAAAGCATAAACGAAGAACATATTGAGGCAGAGCTCGCGCTTAGTATTCAAAGATAAACCCGATGAATATATGATTACTATTTATGATGGTATGTGTTCATTCCAAAGATGCGGAAATATTGAAAGGCAAGCTGTTGCCTACTATAAAACATTGGACGAGTTGTATGTGGCTGAACAAGTTGATAATATCATTTTGGCGAGGGATTGGGACAATATTATAGAGTTTGACTGCGTTGACTTTGAAATGTCGGGCTACTGGGAATAATTAGGGTTTCAAATTTGAAGAGTTGTAATGGCATTGAAATAGTATTAAAACAGTAAGGCGGTAATTTATGGTTGGATTTAAAGTTGGTTGCATTTGGTATGAGATAGGTGCTGCTTCATTTTTACATTCCTTTTTTCGACAGTTGCCTATAATTTAGAATGTGGAAATTGGGGCACAAGATTCCCCGGTCATTATGAATGAATTGTATCAAGG
>VOFB01002843.1_pt1 | contig 19957 bp, 40 predicted proteins | sample 5384141 | NCBI WGS metagenome assembly VOFB01 (sample SAMN12384721, study PRJNA508395) | human gut metagenome | isolation source: healthy gut A | host: Homo sapiens | reverse complement strand
GAGCTTTATGATTTCGCTCGAAATTCCTTTTTCCTCCAGCAGATCCGCCGTGAGCAGTTCATTGAACAGCACACCATAGATACCAGTGTAAAATCTTCTTCCTGGCAGTATCTGGCTAACTGCAGAAAGGCCTTGTATGCGCTCCTCCGTCGGCAAGGCATACCGGTACTGCCGGCTGTAGGCCGCTGAATCTTCCAGCGAATAGCGCTCCAACATGGCGCGCATCTCCGCAAACTGGCCGGGCAATAACCGATCCCTGGGAGCTGGCTGGAGATGACCGTACATCAAAACGCGATGCGTTTCAATCGTTCGCCCACCAGTCCGGCGCGGTCTACTGCAAATCACCACATGGAGCTGCATCAACCCACATCGTGAAGCAACATATCGAACTGCGCCGCCGCAGAAAACTGAATAAACGGCAACACCGGTGGACGCCGTGATACACGGCCCCTGCCACCGGAAGATGGTGCATCATGTTGTGATAACATTTTTTGAACTGATAATATCCGCCGTGTGCGTATGCGCGCCAAATGCGAAGCCACGCCGCCCACGTTCTGCCCGATGGACATGCCATTGTCGTTCAGCAAGATAATCAGCGGTTTCCTGCGAGGCGCCGGCATTGTTCAGCCCTTCGTAAGGCCAGACCGCCTGTCAGGGCACCGTCCCCAATCAGCGCAAGCACACGGTAATCGGCGCCCTGCAAGGTTCTGGTCCCGCGCCATCCCCAGCGCCACCGACACTGAGTTGGACGTATGCCCTGCAACAAAAGCATCATGGACACTTTCATGGGGCTTGGGAACCCAGACATTCCTCCAAAACTGCGCAGCATGGAAAACAGCGCTTGCCGCCCGTCAGGCCTTATGCACATAGCACTGATGGCCCACATCAAAAACAGGCGATCCTTCGCCGTATCAAACACGCGATGGATCGCCACGGTCAGTTCCACCGCGCCAAGATTCGACGCCAGATGTCCTCCGGTTTCAGATACCGAATCCAGCAAAAAAGCGCGCAGTTCTTCACATAGCTGTTTGCATTCCTCCGATGAAAGTTTCTTCACGTCATCCGAGAAGCAATCATTTTCAAAATAGTATGTTTCATATTAGAACCCTTCTGCGTTTCACAAAAGAGAATCGCCTGCTTTTATTTTCTTGACCATATGGATCACACGGATACTGAATGTACTACCTGCGTACTGTTGTTAATAGCAATTTTTTGCCGATCGCCTTGCCGCCAATGGTCAATCCGGAAACCAGCGCCGAAATCACAAGAGACATCACCATAGAATCCAAGTCAAAAGAGGTGCAGAGCTTCGTTACAATCACCGCCGCGGTGGAACCGCTGACAATACCGGAAATATCGCCCACCACATCGTTACACACACTGCTGACTTTTTCGGCGTTGCGGATTAGCTGCATCGCGCAGGAGGCGCTCTTTCGCCGTGAGCCGCCATGGAATGGAACGGGCGCTCTTCCGCCACTGTGACCGAAACGCCAATGATATCAAACACAATGCCGATCCAGGATAAATGCCGCCAGCAGCAAAAGGCGATAATATATCCCGTCTGTTGAGCACATTGATGAAACCAAGCTGAACACAGCCGAAATGATGATGGACATCAAAAAATTTTGGTATCCAGTAATCCCGCTTCTTCTTCCTTCTCACCAGTCTGCTTCTTTCCTCTGCCCGCTTTTGGCTGTCCAACAAAGAAACCTCCCATATCCGTCAAAACAATACAAACAAAATAAAAACGCTAAACAGGACGGCAGCATCAGAAGTAAATCTTACGGCTTAGGTACGGGTAGGCTTTTCCCCATGGAGCGCCGCGCGTTTCCGCTTGGCGGTTTCCCTTTCAGCTCCATGTCAGCGCGTTGCCAACGCTGCGACCCGACTGCCACTTAGTCCGCACTGCAATCCTTCTGATACCCGGGAATCGACAGCCTAGGTGTTTTCCACAGCAGTCAACCCATTTCTAGCCTCTTTGCAGCCGTGGTTTCAGCGGGCGATCGCAGCACTTCCCTGGCCGGGGAAGGCCTGCGTAGTTCCCATTCACCACGCCCACTCAAGGCAGGCTACTCTGCACATAGCGACTTTGGAGCGAAGCCGCCCCACTGCACCACATTGCAGGTTTAACCCTGCTTCGTAACAAGTCACAAGCCTGCAGGCAGGTTTTACCTTGGCTCATCACAAGAACAGGTCTCCACGGTAAGAGGGTCGAACTTTGCATGCCGTTGCAAGTCGCCCCCAAACCTTAACCCCCAGCACCCACCCAAGACTGGGCGTCTCAAGCAAGCACCAAGGACTTCATCGATGTGCCCTTCAAAGGATTTTTAGGCCCTTCCTGGAAAACGGCGGGAACTGACTAGAATACTGCGCCGCTGCTTAGCAATTTTTAATTATATCAAATTCCTGAAAATATGCAAGTTTTATTCATTGCAAAACCGATCATTTTTCGTATTTTTTCACACTGTTTAGCGCCGTCTCAGGGCCAATTTATCCGCTATTGTGCATAAAAACTCTGTTTTTGTTTCCATTCTCCCGTATTCAGAGCCTCTTTTGCCCGCTCGGTATAATCCAGCACACGGCGCTCGCACTCATCACGGCCCAACAGCGCCACATAAGTGGATTTCTTATTCGCCGCATCCGAACCGATAGGTTTACCAAGCTCTTCTGCCGTGGCAGTCACATCCAGGACGTCGTCACGGATCTGAAATGCGAGCCCCAGATATGTGGCATAGTCCCGGGCAGCGGTCATGCAGCTGTCGTCCACCGCCCGGCGCCCCATGGCCGCTGCCACGCCCATCATGCAGGCAGCACGCAGCAACGCCCCGGTTTTGTGATCGTTGATCTCCGTCAGTTCTTCCGCCGTGCGGCTTTTTTCCATCTCCAATGGTATCCAAATATTGACCGAGACACATGCCGCGCTCCCCGGCCGCTTCCGCCAGGATCTGCGCGGCGTACGCACGCGCGGCTCCCTCCCCGGCGCTCCAGTTTCCCTTCGCAGAAAGCACCGTAGAAAAAGCCGCTGCCTGCAGCGCGTCGCCCGCCAAGGTCGCAATGCACTCGCCGTAAACTTTGTGGCAAGTAGGACGGCCCGGCGCAGATCGTCGTTATCCATACAGGGCAGATCATCGTGAATCAAAAGAGTAAGTGTGCAGCATTTCCACACCACATCCAAAGTCCAGCGCCTCTTCCATGGTTCCGCCCGCCGCTTCGCAGAATTTCATAGTCAGAATCGGCCGGATGCGCTTTCCGCCCGCCATCAAACTGTACCGCATGGCCTCTTCCAGTCCGCTGTCCGTAAAATATTCTGCCAAGCGCGCTTCCACCATGGCTCGCGCCATTTCCATTTCCTGAGCAAACATATCCGCCATTTATGCTTCCTCCCCGCTGTCAAACGGCTCTTCCCGCGGCGTTCCGTCGGCGCTTTTGACCAGCCGGACCACTTTCTGCTCCGCTTTATCCAGCAGATCTGTACAGGAAGATACCAGCCTGGTTCCCTTTCAAACAGTTTCAAAGAATCCGCCAAGGGTGCGTCGCCTTTTTCCAAAACGGCCACGATCTCCTGCAAACGCTCAATGGATTGCTCAAAACTCAGTTTTTTTTTTCTGCCATTTTTATGCCTTCTCTCCCTTCCGTATGCCATAGACGGTGCAGTCCAGGCTGCCGTCGCCCAAAGTGACGGTGATTGCCTGTCCCACCTCTGTCTGTTCTATACTTCTCAAAAAGCTGTCCCGTTGTGTCCTTTGCCACAGAGTAGCCCCTTCCCAAAACTTTCAATGGGCTGAGTGCATCCAACGATGCTGCCAGCGCAGCAAACTGCTGACGCCGGCGGGCTGTCAGCCTGCGCCAGGCCCGTAAGCTTCCGGTGGAGCAGGTCCAGTTCCATGCGTTTATCCTGCACCGCAGCAGCAGGATTCCGCAGAATACGGCTTTCGGAAAACGTTTGCAAGGTCTGCCGCAGCAGCTGCAGGCTCTGCCGGAGCACTTGGAGCATGTGGGCACGGGCACCGGACAGCTGCGCCGCCAGCTCCACAGCATCCGGCACAGCGATCTCCGCCGCATTGGACGGCGTGGACGCCCGCACATCCGCTACAAAATCGGAAATGGTCACATCCGGTTCATGTCCCACAGCGGAAATCACCGGAAGCTCCGATTCATAAATGGCGCGGGCCACCCGCTCGTCATTAAAGGCCCACAAGTCTTCCATGGAACCGCCGCCGCGGCTGTGATAATCAGGTCCGCCACCCTCCAGCGGTTGGCATAGCGAATCGCGCCTACAATCTCCGGAGCCGCTTCAACGCCCTGCACGCGCACCGGCAAAACAATCACTTTGCAAATTGGATAACGCCGGCGAAGAATCCGGAGCATATCGTGTACCGCAGCTCCGGACCCGGAGGTAATGATGGCGATACGCTGCGGAAACGGGGCAGCGGTTTTTATGGGACGCATCAAACAGGCCTTCCTGATACAGCCGCGCCTTGAGCTGTTCGAAAGCCACGGCCAGTCGCCTGCGCCTTCCGGTGTAACGGCATCGCAGTAGAGCTGATACTGTCCGTCCCGCACAAATGCCGTAATCCGTCCCCGCACGATCACCTTCATACCGTTTTCCGGCCGAAAGCGAAGATGCGCGGCACTGGAACGGAACATGACGCAGCGCAGTACTCCCTCCGGATCTTTCAATGTAAAATAGTGATGCCCGGAAGGGTAAATTTTATAATTGGACAACTGCCGCGCACATAAAGGTCCTGCAGAGCCGGCACGCCGTCCAGCATGGTTTTGATGAACTGATTGACCTCAGCCACCCCAAAATGTGTTTTTCACTTCCGCTCATCGCTGCGCCTCCCGGCTTTCCCCAAACGCGGCACGCCAAAACGGCAATGCCCATCGCATTGTCCCGCGAATACTCCGGTAATGCAAACACCGCATCCTGCAATACAGAGCGGAGCACAGAATTCGACGCCACACCACCGGAACAGAGCACCGGCAATCCAGGATACATTTTTTAGCAGCATTCGTGACCCGATAGACTGCCCCAACCACAGTATCCACCGCAAAGCGGGCAATGTTCGCTTCTGTTTCTCCCATTTCCCGCAGTGATTTCACTTTGTTTTCCACTCGGAAAGCGAAAAAGTACAATTCATTCACTTTCACACGAAAAGACGACGTACTATCTGCCCGATAATAAAGCTCGTCCACATATTTTCCCCAGGAAACGGCAGGCCCAGCAAAACGCCAGTACGATCCAGCAGCTGCCCGGCAGAAATATCCGTGGTGCCGCCGATTTTTCCCGCATAAGGCACCCCCGTTTTTGGGCTGCACCAGTAAAAGTTCTGTAGTGCCGCCGGAAAGATGCCAGGCAAGAAACGGCTGATCCAGCAAATCTTCCCGCCCGGCAGACCAAGCCGCTGCCGCCAGATGGCCCTGTTGATGTGAAAACTCCATATACTCTGCGCCCAAAGCACTGGCAAGGGGTTTTGCTTCACAGACGCCAGCAAGAAAACAGGGCATATAAGAGTCCTCCGCTGCGCGCGGACGGCTGCTGGCTGCCACCACTTTTTGCCTGATGCAGATCGTCCCGATCCGTTAAAAGCCGCGCCACAACGTCAGGAAGGCGTCGGACGTGCAAAAAAAAAAGGCGTCGCTCTGCCGCAGCCCCAACGCGCCCTGCGGCACATCCAGGATACGGCTTTCGTTCCGCCCTTCTTCGCGGCCGTCCCACCAGGCGGCCGAGGTTGTATAGTTACTGGTATCAAATCCCACACACAATGCCATTCCGGCTCACTCCCCGCACTCCTGCCGTACAAAACTGCCGAAATCCCATTCAGAAAGGCAACAACCTTTTTCATCCTCATATTTCTTGGCAATTTCCACCGCTTCGTTGATCGCCGCAGCATTGGGTATTTCCGGCATATAGAGAATCTCATACATGGCCACGCGCATGATTGCGGACGCTACCAGAGGAATGCGCTCAAACTTCCAGCCCACTGCGTACTTTTTCAATATAGGAATCCAGCTCCGCACCGTGCTCCGCCACGCCGCAGACCAATTTACGAATATAAGCAGACTGCTTTTTCGCCGGGAAGTTCGGCATACAACACATCTTCCTGGACCAGATTTCTAAAAAATAATCGGGGGTCAGCGTTTGATCCAGCAGTGCTTCGGCCTTGAGGTCGGTGAAGCTGAGTTCATAAGACAAACGAACCGCGATTTCCCGTGCAGTTGAACGAACCATACTTAAAACATCCTTATCTATTTCGATCTTTTTCTCGTATCTTTGGAGCACAAACGAGGCGGAGGTTTCTCCGCCTCGTTTGCAGCACTTCTTCTTACTGGGCGGAAGCTGCGTTTTTCGCCGAATGTAACGCCGCTGATGCGCACATTCACCTGGCACACCTTAAAAGCTCTGTCATGGATTCCACCGCATTCGTGACCGCTTCCTGCACATTCTGCGCCACCTGTGGAATCGGCACGCCGTATTTCACAGTGATCTGCAGATCCACAATCACACTGCCATCGCCGATGGTCAGTTTGACGCCTTTGACAGCACTGCTCTTCTTGCCGCGGCGGCCGGCGCTTCCGGCATCCAGCTCACCCACACCGTCCACTTCCAGCGCAGCAGACACTGCAATAAGCTGCCACAACGTCTTCCGATATATTGATGCTGCCCATCTCATCCGGACAGACCACATATTCCTTCTTGGTATCGCCCACAGTCGTGCACGCCCCTTCAAACAGTATTTGTATGTATTGTACCATCATCGGGCGTAAAAACAATCATTAATTTGCCTCCATGATCTTGATTTTATCAGCCGTCAGCCCGGTTTCTTCCATGACAATGTCCGTAACCTTGGCGATATCAGAATTCTGCAGCCCCTCTCCTGTGCCGGCAATCACCACGCTGACACTTTCATTATTGACAAACGCCACACAGTCGCTGTAACCTTTGGCCATCACCAGATTTTCAATGGTGGCCTCCGTCGTGGTGTTCTGGGCAATCTGCTGAATCTCCCGGTTGGCTTCATCGATTGCCGCTTGATCTGCCTTTTCATCCGCCGCAGCCTCCTCCTTGAGCAGGCTGAGCGCGCTGTCTCTAGATTCCTGGCGGTTGAGACGCGCTGTGTCAAAATAATTCTTTTTTTGCCCCAAAGGCTTCCTGATCCTCTCCGGAAGCGTCTTCCTCCAGGGATGATCCATCCGCTGTGCCGCTCACCAGTGCGGACTCTCCAAGAATTTTTGCCTACATTCGCCGCGCTTTGTGAATAATTCCAGTTCAGGTATGCCGCCGCGCTGACAAACAGCACCACCGTCAAGATCATCAGATTGCGTTTCATTTTTTTATTCATGGTCCTTTTCACCTCATATAAAAATTTTTAGATTCCGTCCGTCTGGCAACGGAAATGCAATCGCTTCAAGCCCTGTCAGCACAGACACAGCCTCTTTTACTTTCAGCACTGTACCTGAATTGCCAGCGCCGTCGCATACCACCAGCGCCCCATAAGGCGGGTAGAGCTCCTGCGTCTGCAGCGCTTCGTCTCCGCTGCCGCTGCGGTCCAGCAGTACAGTCTGCGTAGTGCTGGTATAGTCCTCCGGCGTACTGGCCGGACCGCTGTAAAGATCTCCCGGTCGCTTTGATACACGCGCTGTATGCCGGAGGCTACCGTCAGCATAACGCGCACACGCCCCACACCGTCGATATCGGATAAAAGATTTCCTCAAGCTCTTTCTGTGTCTGTTCCACTGAAAAGTCCGCAGCATTTTGCAGCTGCGCAGTGCGGGCATCTTGTCCTTTTCACCGCCGAATGAGGGCATCAGCATCAGTAAGATCCCCACTGCCGCTATCAGCAGCACGAAGCGGTATTTTGAGATCAACTCCATCGGTTTTGCCAGCGGCGGTATCTTTTTGTCCAAAATGGTTTCTCACCCCGTTTCCTTGGTACCCCAGCTCTGGTATTGCTCGGCAATCCCAAGCTCTTGTGTAATCTGCGCGCGGAAAGCGAAGCGTGATAGGGAATATCCAGCCAGACCTCTGACGGCTGCGGAATGCCCTCCTCCGATTCCTGCAGGGCAACCCGGGTATGGACCTCCAGCCCCATTTCCTGCGCTGCCGCTTCAATATATGCCTCGCATCGCTCTTTTATGAGCAAGGAAAAACGTATCGTTTTGCGCATTACGGTATTCCTCTTCTTTTTTGCGCCGTCTCCGCCAAATGCTCTGAAACGGAAAAGTCCAGTTCTGCGCCGCGCAGATGGATCAGCGGTCCCAGCAGAGCCACCAGTAAAAGCAGCCCTCCCACCAACCGCCCTGCCTCCCGTACCTTGGTATCCGGGATCAGCGCTTCCGCCAGTGCCACCAAGAGCGCTGTGCCGATGACAGAAAGCAGCCAACTCGTCAAAAAAATTCATACAGGCATCACCGCCGAAATCGAAGTGATCATGGAAATAATCAACAGCAGCGCACATGCTCCTGTCATACCGAGAATCATGCCAAAAGCGCCGCCAATCTCGCCCATAAAGCGGGAAAGCACTGTTTCATCCACCAGTTCTGCCAAAAACGCGGTCACTTTGTACATCAGATACTGCATCCCGATCTGCAGAAACGGGGTCAGACACAAAAGCAAACACCGCCAACGTGCCAAACACGCCAATCGCATTTTTCAAAATAGATGCCCCCACCAGGATTGTAGAAACCGCATCAGACAAAATGCCGCCCACCACCGGCACCGTGCCGGATATGGCAAACTTGCCGCCTTGAGGCGCTGCCGCGTCCGCCGTACCGGAAACGGCGCCGCTGATGGTGAGATAGGCCGTAAAAGCAGTCAGCAGAATCGTCAGCGCCCAAGTGATAACTTTCGGATCGCCGCAGCTATTGCCTCAGGCTGTGCTGGTGCAACACTGCATTGGCGGTAATAGCGCCAATATAAATATATACCAGTGGCACTAAAAGGGTGTCGATACAGGTAATTAAAAGATCAGCAAACAAAGATGTGGCCGCCTCGCGCACCGCCGCAGCCGTTACGCCGCCCGATGCCGCGCAGGCCGCTCCCATCAGGGGAAGCAGCGTTTTGGAAAAATCGTTCATTGTGTGGATTGTTTCCACACCCAGGCCAATCATCTGATCAATGCTGCCCGCACTGAGGAGCACAATTGCCAGTGCCCCCGTCATGGCCGTACACTGCAGAAGCTTGCTGTCTTTTTTCTTGAAATACAGCAGCTGTGCTCCATCGCACAACAGCACAATCAGCAGCAATGCCGCACCGCCGCCCAACGCCTGACGGAACAGGCGCTGTATCTGTCCTTTGCCCTGCTCCAACAACGAGGCAAACCCTGCGCTGATATCGCCGGAGGCTATGTCGGAATCCTCCAAAACAGACTGTGTCTGGTGCGGCAAAGCGTCCATCAGGGTATCCAGCGCCACGCCCCGCTCCGTTTCCCCTCTGCACCATACGCGCAGGGTGTTGCCAGCAGACACAGCAGGAAAAGGCACAGCAAAGAAGTTACTCGTCGTCGCAGCATCTTTATCCACCTCCTCATCAAATGATTTCCACCAGCAAATCCAGAACCTGACTCATCAGTGGCAGGGGCCGCCAGCAGCGCGCAGCAGGTTCCTCCCATCTCCAGCAGTGCTGCCGCCGTATCCGATTCGGCTTCCTTACAAAAGGCTCGTCCCACTTTAGTCACAGCGGCAATTCCCACCACTTTCAACATGGGCGAAAACACTTTTTTCTGACAGACCGGAAAGCGTGATCAGCCGTTGGAAAAAAAGGAAAACACCTCTACCAATGCTTCCCACAAAAGCGGGATCGCCGCCAGTACCAGGGCGAAAAATGACAAAATGGCCAAAACCTGCTTTTCCTCCCTGAGCAGCAGGGCAAATACCGCTCCCAAGACACACGGTGCCAGGGAGCTTCACAAGCAGCTCCATACCATTACAGATTGAACAGGCTTTTGGTCAGCGCAACAGGTCGCTGATCTGCTGTACCATCACCATCATGACAATGATCAGCGCCAGTGTAACCATTAAAGCCTGCTCTTCCCGGCCCGAACGCACCAGCAGCTGATTGAGTACCGCCACAATGATGCCGATGGCCGCAATTTTAAAAATGAGATCGATATCCATGCATTATCCCTCTAAAACAATAAAATAAGCAGCAGCAAAGCCGCTGAAGCTTGCAGACCCGTATGCGTTTTGAAATCTCTGCGGAAGGAACCGGCCTCTTTGTTCCGATACTCTTCCAGTGCCACGGCCATCCGCTCCAGCGCATGCAGCACCTGTTCAGTATCGTAAGAGCGCAGAGCCGCCGGAAACGGCTCTAAAATCCGCTGCGCCGCCTCCGGAAGGCCGACATAATCCAGCTCCTGCCTCAGAGCCGGACCGGTTCCGCGTCCCGTTCTTCCATTGCATGACACAGCTGCCGCCAGAAAGAGCGCAGTAATACCGGCCCCTGCTGTGCCATATGCGCTGACAACACAGGCAATGCAGTGTGTTCACAGCGTATGGACCCCATGCAGCCATCCAGCGCCTCGAGAAACGCTTCCAGGAGCCGGTCTTCCTGCCAGTGTTTTGCCCAACGGGACAGGGCCAACAGTACCGGCGAAAGGACAATCAGCCCTGCTCCCCACAGCTTCAGCATCGTTCCACCCGGCTTGTACGTGCACTGCCGCGGCCCTCCAGAACAATAAATTGGTGAAACAGCTCTGTATCCAAAAGCTCCCGGCAGAGCTTCCGCCGGCGCAGCTCGTCCAGATCCCGGCCATGCACCGTCGCCAGAAAGGCCACACCGCAGTTGGCAGCCACAGTCATGGCGCGGATATCCTCCGGCGCCGTAATCCGTCCACAGCAATCACTTGCGGATTCATAGCCCGCAGCAGCATGGAGATCCCTTCGGCCTTTTCGGTTCCTGTAAGTATGTCTGTGTGCGGCCCCACATCGAATTGCGCAGCCGCCCCGGGCGGCAGCTATCTCTCCGCGCTCATCCACCACTGCCACGCGGAGAGCCGGATGCGTCTGCGATCCTTTTGATAAACAGCGGATCAGATCCCGCAGCAGGGGTCGTTTTCCCTCCGCCAGGCGGCGACAGGATCAGCGTACTCTCAAGCTGCCTTCACTCCACAGTTTCGGATACATCTTTTGCCACCCCAAGCGCTGCCCGGGCAATACGGATGGAGAGCGACGACAGCTCCCCACCGTGGCGATCTCACCGCCGCGTAGCACAGCTGTTGCCGCAGATTCCCACCCGGCAACCCCGCGCACCGTAACGTACCCCTGACGGATACTCCCGGCGCAGCGATAAGCTGAAAACTCTGTGGCCCGATCCAGCACGGCCTGCAGATCCTGTCCAGTCACCGGCTCTTCCGAAATCGATGTCTCTCCTTCCGGCCCCAGCAGCGACATCTTCTGCGGAACGCAGCCGGAATTCCTCTGCCACAGCCTGTTCATCTGCGCAGCGAGCCAAAGCTGCGCGCCGAAGGTGTTCCGGCAGTACTTCCGCCGCCTGGCGGTACGGTATCAGATACAACTCTCCTGCTCCTCCCGCATTTGCCTCTCCCCTTTTCTTTCGTAGTTCCTTTGTAGCGGATGCTAAACTATATGGGTGGTTGTCCTCTTTTTTAAACGCAAAACAAAAAGTCGTTTGATCCGAGCCGCAAAATACTGCTCCACCCTACGGCATTGGACAGAAAGAATGCCGGCCGCCTGAGACGGATGCAGAAAAAGCCCGGCATATGCCGGGCTTTTTCCGCGCCGCCATATCGGAATCGGCAACGCACGTTTCTTTATTCTGTAAAATAGACGGGCGCTGTGCACTCAGCTTACCGCTTCGAGCAGCAACAGCACTTGACGCCCTCATAGTCGCACTTTTCTCCAGCGCGTTGGGCGGGAAAAATTCGTTGACCGGAAAGCAATTCCGCGGAACAGCTCGCAGGGATCTGTGCCGCAGCCACAACCGCCGCCGCAGGTGCATTCCTTTTCAGGCATACAATAGCTGTAGCTGGGGATCAGCAGCTGAGTATCCCGCTCCAGCCGCACAATGGAGAACTGACCCAACGTGATAAATACGCGCTTGCCCTGATCCGCACCGCACAGCTCCGACTGGAAGCAATCGCAGATACAGCTGGGAATCTCGCAGATGTCGCAGTCGCAGCAACGGCGCTCACAGGCATCTACCAGCTTGGTATCCAGTACAATGGGGTCTACTGCAGTGACAACGGCGCAGGGCAGGTTGCTCTTTTCGATACTGCCCGCATCCATGGAATTCATGCAGGTGCCGGAGGTAAATACCTTCGCGCCGCCTTCGCTGCCGAAGAGGATCACGCGTTTGTCAAACACACAAAGCCCTTCCACTTCCGTGGGCCGGCCGCAGCCGCAGCAGACCTGCAGCACCACGCGGTAAAAATAACGCAGATCCACAGTATAGAATCCACGGTTGAAATTGATCGGCTCCACGTCTGTGTACACGTGCAGCAGTTCGGCTTTGGCGTTTTTCACCGAAAACAGCGTTGTTGATGACGTCCTGGCCGCACTGGACAGGGTAAAAAACGCAGGTCCTCAATACAGTCCTGATCGCGGCAGCTGTCAAAGATTTTTTTCGTATTGATGCAAACGGCCTCCTGAATCGATGCAGAGCAATCCTGCAGAGGGCCGGGAACGATCTTCTCAGACATATATATATCCTCCTATAAGTAATGGAAGGAAAATCTCCCTTCATGCTCATTGTATGCCGCTCCCCAAAATCCGTTTCCCATTCGCTGTACCGACCCTTTGTTGCTTTTGCAAAGATGTGGTACAATGAAATTACAAAGCGGATTATGAAACCAAGGAAGTGAGCAGTATGGGCCGCATCGGCTTTATTCATGACAAACTGGACATCAAATTTTTGATCCTCTATATCGCCTCCGCCTAATCGAACCGGTTGGCATCGACGTCTTAACGGATCTTGCGCTGTGCGACGACGGCGTGGATTATTTTTTCTTTCTCCGAATGCCTGAATGAGCTGGTGGACAGCGAACACATGAAACGGACGGAGGATGGACTCTACTGCGCCACGCCCCGCGGAATCCGCAACAGCGAGGTGTGCGAGCAGTATCCCATACTCCGTGCGCATCAAAAAGCCGACAAAAACATTGCCGTATATAATCAAAAACTGAAACGAAAAAGGATTGGTCCGTTCCATGGTAAACGAGCGTCCCAATGGGACGTATACCGTCACCCTTTCCTGAGCGACGATGTGGATAACATCATGAATCTTGACCTGATGGTATCAAAAAAGAGATGGCCGAACAGCTCAGCGCACACTTTCAATCTCATGCAGAAGAAATTTATAACAGTATTCTTGACGCGTTGCTGAAAAAGTATCAAAAGGAACCTGATTCCGCCTGTTAGCCAAGCAAAGGACGGGAACCGATTTGCCATCGGTTCCCGTCCTTTTCATATATCCCTTACTGCTGCAATACAACACACTCTTTGCCCAGCGTTTCTTCCAGCTCCTCCACCAACGCGCGGTGCAGCAGGCATTTTGCTCCATACCGCTTTCCGGTATCTGCCATCACCATGATCAACTGAGATGGGCCGGGAACATTTCCAGCACCAGCTGAATATGCCGCATCACAGGATCCTCAATCGAAGGGCACTTGACAACAAGCCGGCGGCCTCCAGTACCTTTGGTCCCTGCCGGGCAGGTTTGGCCCCCGCAGAAATGGTGCTGTCAATGGAAGGGCTTCGTCACACATAATTTGAGGCGTCTTTTCATCCCGCAGGGAAATACGGCCCCGCAGCAGCAGCGCATTCCCCTCGGACAGATAACTGCCCGAGGCAGAAAGCACTTTGGAAAAAAACAGCAGCTCAATCGATGCGCTGCTGTCTTCCACCATGACATAGGCCATTAGTGTATTATTCTTTGTGGTCTTCGTTTTACTGGAAGTCACCACACCCGCAACGGTCACATACTGTCCATCCCCATACCGAACCGGCCCGTTCTCATCGCCGCAATCTTCCAGAATGGACAAAATCGGCACCGCACCCGCCGCCTTGGCACGCTCGTGATAGGCATCCATCGGATGGCCGGAAAAGATAAAGCCCTGTTGTTTCCTTCTCTTGGCGCACGCTCTTCGGGAGAAAATTCCTCGAGATTGGGCAGCGGTATTTCGGCGGAAACAGGCGTTGCTTCCCGGAAAAACCGCCGAAAAAAGTCGATCTGTCCCTCCAGGTTCTGCCGCCGGCTCTCCACCACACCACCCAGCACCCGTTCATAAACAGCGTGCGGCTGCGGGCGGCGCGCACCAGTGGAATCAAACGCGCCGGACAAAATCAACTTTTCCAGCGCCCTCTTGTTGATCTCCGTACCATACATTCGTTCACAGAAACTCTGCATGGAAGCAAACCGCCCATGCTCCCTGCGCTCGTTCATCACCGCACGGATAAAGCCGCGCCCATGTTTTTAATTGCCACCAGTCCGAACCGGATCCCACCGTCCTCCACGGTGAAGGTATCATCGGAGTAATTAATGTCCGGCGGCAGAAGGCGGATGCCGCAGTCCCTGCATTCATTAATATACTCGGCGATTTTGTCGGAATTATCCAGCACGCTGGTCAGCAGGGCAGCCATGTATTCTTTTGTATAATGGCAAGTAAGCCGTTTGATAGGCCACCACCGCATAGACCGCATGCGCCTTGTTAAAGGCGTAGTTGGCAAAATCATAAATCTGCTGATAAATATCCTGGGCTGTTTGTTCTGGGATCCCATTGTTGACACAGCCGCAGATACCGCGTTCCGCATCGCCGTGCAGAAACGCCTCTTTTCCCGCTGGATCTGAGCGGCCTTTTTTTGGAAATGGCCCGGCGAACCATGTCCGCCTCGCCCCAGGGAATAGCCGGCCAGTTTCCGAAAAATTTCAATGACCTGCTCCTGATAAACGATGCAGCCGTAGGTGTTGCTTAAAATGGGCTGCAGAGACACGGATGCAGATAGGTGATGTTTTCCGGATGGTGCTTGCATTCGATAAAGCGCGAATATTCCATGGGACCGGGACGGTACAGGGCAATAATGCTGTGATGTTCAATATTCGCGGCTTCAGCCCAATACACCGGTCATGCCCGTCGATTCCATCTGAAACACGCCGCTGGTCTGGCCCCGCGAGAGCATCTCATAGGTTTCCCGGATCTTCCTCCGGAATCTCTTCAACCGGAATTCCGGTTGATGCTTCTGCAGCATTTTTACCGCATCGTCCAGCACCGTTAGGTTGCGCAGGCCAAGAAAGTCCATTTTCAAAAGGCCCAACTCTTCCAGCGTGGTCATCACATACTGGCACACCACGGACTTCATCGTTTTTCGCCAGAGGAACATATTCATACACCGGCCGGCGGGTAATGACTACACCGGCTGCATGGGTGGAGGCATGCCGCGGCATTCCCTCCAGTGCCTGAGAGCCGTATCGATCAGCGTTTTATAGCGCGGTTCGCTCTCATAAAACTCCTGCAAAGGCTTGCTCAGGCGCAACGCATCCTTGAGAGTGATATGCAGCGTGTTTCGAGGTACCTGTTTGGCGATCTGATCCACCTCGGCATAGGGAATGTTCATCACGCGTCCCACTATCGCGAATCACGCCGCGGGCTGCCATCGTGCCGAAGGTGACGATCTGTGCCACATGGTCATCGCCGTATTTCCGGCGAACGTAATCCACCACTTCACCCCGGCGGGTATCGCCGAAATCCATATCAATATCGGGCATACTCACACGCTCGGGGTTCAGGAAGCGCTCAAAGTATAAATTATACTGCAGTGGGTCGATTTCCGTAATATTCAGGCAATAGGATACCATGCTTCCGCTGCGCTGCCGTCCGGGTCCCACAGGGATCCCCTGCATGTTTGGCATAGTTTACAAAATCGGACACAATGAGGAAATAGTCGGTAAATCCCATTTTTCGATCATGTCCAGTTCATATTCCAGCTGCTGGCGGCATTCCGGGCGGTCAGGATAGCGCTCGGCAAACCCTTTGCCGCACAATTCACGCAGATATGCCGCCGAATCATACCCCTCCGGCAGCTGGAATTCCGGCAGATGATATTTTTCCGAATGTGAACTCCAGGTTGCAGCGCTCGGCAATCCGTCCGGTATTCTCAATAGCCTCCGGGTGGGTGGGAAAGAGCGCCGCCATCTCTTCTGTGGAGCTAAGATAAAAAGTTCTGCGGCTCATATTTCATGCGGTTGGTGTCGTTCAGAGTCTTCCCCGTCTGGATACACAGCAACACATCATGGCTATATGCATCCTCCTTGCGCAGATAGTGGGCGTCATTGGTGACCACCAGCGGGATGCCCGTTTCATCGTGAATGCGCAGGATGCCGGCATTCACCGCCGCCTGCTCGCGGATCCCGTGATCCTGCAGCTCAAGGAAAAGTTGTCTGCACCGAACAACTCCTTCATCTGCAGGGCATAGCGCTTGGCGCCCTGTAATCCCCGCCCCGGAGGCGGCGGGGATCTCACCCGGCCAGGCATGCCGAAAGGGCGATCAGCCCTTTGAATGAGCGCGAAGCAGCTCCAGATCAATGCGCGGTTTGATATAAAACCCCTCAGTGAACGCTGCACTGACCATAAAAGAAAGGTTGCGGTAGCCCTCCTCGTTCTCACACAGCAGCACCAGATGGCGGGATTCAGCGTCAAATTCTGTGCATCTTGTCAAACCGAGTACGCCCTTCGGGCGTAACATACACCTCACAGCCGATAATGGGCTTAACCCCTCGGCTTTACAGGCGCGATAAAATCAATGGCGCCATACATCACGCCGTGATCCGTGATCGCTACCGCAGTCTGCCCCATGGACTTGACCAGTTTCGGCAGTTCGCTGATCCGGCAGGCACCATCCAGGAGACTGTACTCCGTATGTACATGCAAATGGGCAAAGGACATGGCGTCTCCTTTCTTTCAGCGTGTTTTTTCGCGCAGGGATCTGTTCCACAATTTCTACAGCAGCGGCAATCAGCACCGGGCACTTTTTCATTACGCCGGAGGCTTTGGCCGCCTTGAAGCGCTCGGTGTCGGAAATGTCGGCCTGCAAAGATCCAAACATCGCTCGCAGCCAAACTCCGCTTTGAACCGGCGGTGGAACTCTTTCGTCAAATGGGCAATTTGGTTGTTTCCGCTCAAGATCAGTACAATCGGTATAAGGATGCGTCATGCCCAGCACCATAACCGCCCCGACACTGCGCCGCAGATCTCCCCACAGCGCAGTCCGCCGCCAAATCCTCCGCCGATGGCCAGCGACTGGGCCTCGCTGAGTCCAGTCACATCGGAAAACGCAGCTGCCACTGCCTGACAGCAATTGTAACCGCTGTTGTGATATGCATTTGCCCGTTCTGCTCGGTTCATCGTTCCATTCTCCTTTGCTGTATCCAGATCTCTTTCGCTTTTACGGTTCTGATTGTTTGCCAGCTCCGTCAGCTTGCGCAGACGGTGGTTCAGACAGGATTTGGTCAGCGGCGGCAAAACTATCCGCCAGCTGCGAAAGCGTCATCTCCGGAAACCGCGCACGCATGGCAGCCGTCTCTTTCAGCTTCCGGGAAGCGTGTCCAGCCGGCCTGTCTCTTCCAGCCGCCGGATCGCCGCCAACTGCTCCTGCGCCGCATCCACGGCTTTGTCACATTGGCCGTATCGCAGTTCACGCGCCGGTTCATTTCATTGCGCAGATTTTTTCGACCTTAGCCGACATGATATCCATGGCCGCCACCGGCGCACCCAGCAGCGTCAACAGATCTTCAATGTGCTCACTCTGCTTGAAATAGGTGACAAAGTTACCGCCCCGTGTCGTCTCACGGGAGACGAATCCCATGTCGATCAGCAACGCTTCCAGTTCACGGCTGACTTTTATAGTGGGAGGTCACAAACTCCATGTGATACCGTTTGGCCGGATCCGTTACACTGCCGCCTGCCAAAAGACGCCTCGCAAAAGGAAACGCGGCAGCAGTCCTCTTCCAGCAATCCAAAAATTGATGTGCAGCGACAGATTCTCCATGGAAAAGCCGCAAACATTGACGATATCGGCCAGCTTGTCCTGCTCCGAGATCTCAAACGTCAGTTTAGCCCTTCTTCGCCCCCTCCGGCATACGGTCAAACGCAAGCCCGAAGGCTTTGTGAAACAGCTTGGGGGAGCCGGGCTGCAAAGCCCGGTTTTCTGTGACAATGCGGATCTTATCCCTTTGAAAGGTATTGCAAAACAACAGCACGCCATGAGCTTCCGCCCGGGCACAGCACTGCCGCTGCAGCGCCGCACGGCACAGTTCGATTTGGCTTCGCCGGAAAATGACATGATCGTTCCTCGCTTTCTGTCTGCGCACACGCCTCAAAAGGAATCCTCCGCAATGCGGATCGAACCGTATTCTGCGTAAACGGCAAAATCTCCCGAGCCAATGCCGCGGTGTCGTGCTTGACTTTCCCATCGGCTCCGATCAGGGACACCTCCCGCTCAATAAATCGAGACACCCAGCTTTTCGCTCTCCTCGCGGTCGCATACAATGGGAGCCGCGCCCTCGGCGGCATAGCGCGCGCGCAGATCTCTTTTGGAACGGCGGCCGAGTTGGTCAGGCAGTAATCAAAATATGATCATCAGCATGATGGAACAGCGCCCGGATATGGTCGCTGACCGAGTATCCCTCTGTTTCCCCCTCCTGGGTCATAACATTGCAGATGTACAGTTTCAGTGCGTCCGACCGGGTAATTTCTCTACAATGCCATCCACCAGCAGATTGGGAATAATGTTGGTGTACAGACTCCCGGCCCCAACAAGATCAGATCCGCGGCACGGATGGCCTCCAAACTCTCCTGCAGCGCCTGAGGATGCCGGGGCTGCAGCCGCACGCGGCGGATACGGCAGTCCTGCTGTTTTTTGCACTGAAAAATTTCGACTCCCCCCACCACCTGAGCACAATTTTCAAACTCGGCTTCCAGCACCACATTTCATTGGTCACCGGCAGCACCCGCCCGGTAATGGCCAGCACTTCGCTCATGCGGCGCACTGCCACATCGAAGGATGGGGATATCTCATTGAGGGCCGCCAAAAGAGATTGCCAAAGCTCTGTCCCTTCAGGATTCCTCCGTAAAACGATACCCCAACAATTTCTCCCATCACGGGTTCGGTGTTGGCAAGAGCTAAAAGACAGTTCCGAATATGCGGGGGCGGCATGCCCAGATCCTGACGCAGTACGCCGGAGCCGCCGCCGTCATCGGTCACGGTAACGATGGCCGTAATATTTTTTGTATACTCTTTCAAGCCGCGCAGCATGGTGGAAAGTCCGGTGCCGCCGCCCAGAGCAACAATTTTAGGTCCTATTCACCGCGCCGCGGCTTCGCAGCGGCGCTTGCTGTTTCATCGTATGCTATGCCTCCCACATCTCCCGGAACCCGTTCAGGCCCGTGTCATATCCCGGTGGCTCTCTGTCGCCTGATACCCTTTTGCGGCGGATAAACCTCCGCTAATGCCCGCGTGACCGCTACACTGCGGTGCTGGCCGCCTATTGCAGCCCACGATGACCAATGCAATTTTCCCTTCTTCGTTATATAGCGGAAGAAGGAAAGCAATCAGCCGTTCGAGATATTTCGCAAAAATCCTGCGTCTGCTGAAACTGAAACACAAAATCATAGACACAACTATCCATCCCACACTTTGTGCCGCAGCTCGTCAATAAAAAAAGGATTGGGCAGAAAACGCACGTCCAGCACCAGATCCGCCTCAATCGGGATCCCGCATTTTAGCCAAAGGAAATGACATTCACCGCCATCTTTGCGGCCGGTTCTTCGCTGGCAAACGGATTGCGCAGCGTATCGCAGTTTCGCCGTGGACAGTGCCGTGGTATCAATATAATTCAGCCCGCCTCGCACTGTTTTGAGCACCTGGTGCCTGTAACGCACAGCTTCCTTTCTCAATGGTGGTGAAACCGTTGCCCAGCGGATGACTGCGGCGCGTTTCTTTATAA
>VOFB01002640.1_pt1 | contig 19965 bp, 26 predicted proteins | sample 5384141 | NCBI WGS metagenome assembly VOFB01 (sample SAMN12384721, study PRJNA508395) | human gut metagenome | isolation source: healthy gut A | host: Homo sapiens | reverse complement strand
GCGGCGCTGATTATTATGATGGCCTTGGTTATCATTGTAATTCTGCCCAGGGTCAGACGAGTTCAAAAGCTGACTGATAATATTAACCGCGTCTCAAGGGAAAATCTTACCGGCATTAATGTTGTGCACGCTTTCAATGCTGAGGAGTATCAGGCGGATAAGTTTGAAAAGGCGAACGATACCCTTATGAGAACGCAGCTTTTCAACCAGCGTGCCATGGCTCTGCTTATGCCGGCTGTATCTCTGGCAATGAACGCCCTGGCTCTGGTTATATATTGGGTAGGCGCTTCTATCGTTAATAATGTGGATGCGATTGATATGACGGCCAGAATTTCGGCATTCGGCGATGTGGTGGTCTTCGGCACTTATGCTACCTACGTTATAATGTCGATAATGATGATGGTTATGGTAATTATGTTTCTGCCTTCAGCACAGGTTTCGTCAGGCCGTATAAATGAGGTGCTTGAAGCAAAAATCAATCTGCATGAGGGTGAGGAAACGCAGGCGCAGGAAAAAAGGAACAGTAGAATTCAGGGACGTATCTTTTCATTATCCCACGTCCGGCAAGGATGTTCTGGAACATATAAGCTTTAAGGTTAATCAGGGCGAAACAATAGCGTTTATAGGCGCTACGGGAAGCGGTAAGACTACGCTGGTGAGCTTAGCGGCTCGTTTTTACGATGCGACTGAAGGTCAGGTGCTTATAGACGGCCGGGATATAAGGGAATATACCTTTGACTCTCTATATGACCGAATAGGCTATGTTACGCAAAAAGCTATACTTTTTGCGGGCGATATAAAGGAAAACGTGCTTTTTGGCGAAAGCGCCGCTGAACAGACTGATGAAAACGTACTTCGCGCGCTTGAGCTTGCGCAGGCTTCTGAATTTGTTTCAAGCTGCCAGACGGCATAAACGCGCCTATTACCGAGGGAGGCACTAATGTTTCGGGAGGTCAGAAGCAGCGCTTGTCTATAGCTAGAGCTTTGGCCCGTAAGCCCGAAATACTTATCTTTGACGATTCTTTTTCAGCTTTGGATTATAAAACTGACGCGATGCTCAGGAAGGGCTTGGCGGAGAATCTGGGTACTACTACAAGGATGATAGTAGCTCAGCGTATAGGGACCATAAAAAGACGCTGATAAGATAGTGGTTTTAGACGAGGGCAGGGCAGTTGGAATCGGAAGGCATGAGGAACTGCTTAAAATTGCCCGGTTTACCGCGAAATTGCAATGTCTCAGCTTTCGGCTGAGGAATTAGGCGAAGTAAAGGAGGACGCTGATATGAGCGCAAACAGAATGACCGGCAATATGAATGTTCCTCAAAAAAGCAAACGGGGCATTATTGGACTGATTAAAGAGCTTTTTATATACTCTAAAAAGCTTAAGGTGCCGATGGTTATAGCCCTATGCCTGGCAGTAGGCGGAGCGGTTCTTACTATCATTGGTCCTAATCAGCTTAGCCGTATTACCGACCTAATTTCGGACGGATTATTTACTGGCATAGATCTTGCGGCGATAGGGCGGATTGGTCTAATGCTTCTTGGACTATATCTTTTCAGCGCGCTTTTCACCTATATAGAGCATTATATTATGGCTACCATTACTTTGAATCTTTCCAAGGAATTGCGCAGGGATTTATCATATAAGATAAATCATGTGCCTATGAAATGCTTTGGGGAATTATTCTCACGGAGATATTTTTTAAGCCGGGTTACCAACGATGTGAGCACCCTGCAGCAGGCGCTTTCCAACAGCTTGCCGTCCATAGTCAGCGCGGCGGCGCAGTTTATTGGATGCCTTATAATGATGTTCGCTACCGAATGGCGGATGGCTTTGGCAGCAGTTGTAGCTACGCTGCTGGGTTTTGGAATTATGGCGGTTATAATGTCAAAATCTCAGGGCTATTTTATAGCGCGCCAACAGAACCTCGGGCGCTTAAACGGCTATGTGGAGGAAATGTATTCAGGACATGACGTAGTGCGTATTTCACGGGCAAACCGAAAAATAAAGCATGCTTTTGACGGCATGAACAAAGCGGTCTACGATGCGGACCGTAAAGCCAGTTTTATCAGGCGTTATGCAGCCGCTGATGAACGTTATAGGCAATTTGGGTTATGTTGCGGTGTGCGTGCTGGGAGCGGCGCTTGTGCTGAACGGTCAGATTTCCTTCGGAGTTATAACGGCATTTATAATGTATGTGCGTCTGTTTACCTCTCCACTTAGCACTATTGCTCAGGGGTATTACTCAGATGCAGACTGCTGCTGCTGGAGGAGACCGTGTGTTTGATTTCCTGCAGGAGGAGGAATTGGAGAATGAAAGCTATAAGACAAAGCGGCTTACAAATGTACGCGGCGAGGTTGAATTTGAGCATGTACGGTTCAGCTATCCGGATAATCCGGATAAAATAATTATAAAGGATTTTTTCGGCGCATGTGGAACCTGGACAGAAAGTGGCTATCGTAGGACCTACTGGCGCAGGTAAAACAACTATGGTTAATCTGCTTATGCGCTTCTTTGAAATTAACAGCGGGGATATAAGGATAGACGGTGTTTCCACCTCTGATTTAACCAGAGAGAATGTGCATGAATTATTTGGCATGGTGCTTCAGGATACCTGGCTTATAGAAGGTACGGTCAGGGAGAATCTGGTATATAACAATACTGGCATTACAGACGAAGAATTAGAAAAGGCTTGCCGTGCCTGCGGAATATATCATTTTATAGAGACGCTGCCCGATGGCTTTGATACTGTGCTGAGCGAAAATATTACTATTTCAGCCGGCCAAAAGCAATTGTTTACTATTGCCAGAGCGATGGTTCAAAAACAGTCCGATGCTTATTTTGGACGAGGCTACCAGCTCGGTGGATACCAGAACCGAGCTTTATTACGCAAAAAAGCTATGGACCAGCTTACGGAGCATAGGACCAGCTTTGTTATTGCGCACAGGCTATCTACTATAAAAACGCCGATTTAATATTGGTAATGAAGGATGGAGATATTATAGAACAGGGAAATCATGAAACACTTCTTGCCAAAGGCGGATTTTATGCGGATTTGTATAACAGTCAATTTTGATAAAGCTTAAGAGGCGGGATATATAAGAAAGGGGAATGTTTTATGAGGTCCTTAGCTATTGAACGCGAATTTGGAAGCGGAGGAGAGAAATAGGGATTCAGGTAGCTCGAATGGCGAAAATACCTTAGGTTATGACGGAGAGCTTATAAAAAAGCGGCGGAGGCTCAGGGTGTTTCAACAGGTATGCTGGAGGAATTTGATGAAAATACAGCGGCAGCTTTTTTGCACGATTTTGCCGCATATATGAATTACTCACAGGGCGCCGTTAATACTGTTTACGATTTGTTTTCAGTACTGCAAAGAACTATTTTAAAGCTGGCTCAGGAAAGCCCGGCAGTATTTATAGGCAGGTGTTCTACAGGAGATACTCAAAGGCAGCTCGGATACTCTGAGGTATTCATTTATTCATCTGATTTAGAAAACGATTAGAACGGATTATGCGGGAAGAGGGCTTTCTCAGTCTGAAGCAAGAAATCTTATGGAAAAGAAGGACAGGCAGAGAAGGAATTATTTTAAATATTGGACGAAAAAGGAATGGGCGGATAGGAAAAATTATGATTTGGAATTGAATACATCTGCCCTTAAGACTGATGAATGCGCGGAACTGCTGTGGGTATTGTTAAAAAGGACAAGCGCGGCGTATAGCTGGTTAGCGTTTTTATTAAGAAAAGCTGCTTTGAAAGCTTTTTATTGAGATAAGGCGGGCCCCCCAGTCAGTATAGGCCCTGTATTCAGGGCCTATACTGACAAAAATGGCCGGCTTTGCCGGCCGGGAGTGCGGGACATTATTTAGCATTTAAGCAATCGCTTTGCATTTGCACTCCCTTTATATAACGCCCACCGCCCGCCTTGGCCGCGGCGATTGCGTTTCGACCTACTGGCTTTACTTAGGGCTGATAACCGATTGTATGGAGGCAACGCCGTACTTTTTTGTAGAATTATTAGGTGCTGCGTTGCTTTTGCTCCAGTACGCCCGGTACATGTCGTTCAAGCGCCTTGCATGACACAAATTTTATGCCTTCTGACTCTGGAGACCTCAAACGGAGAGAATTTCTTCATTTTCAAGGCAGACGAAGAAGGCGTACTGGGAGTACGCTGATTGAGGATAACGCAGAAAATGAAGAAATTATCCCGTTTTGAGGCGTGTAGTTCCTTGTAAACGACAATACAATCAGAGTACAATGCGCCGCCGAGAGTGTGAATTATTGGGTTTTGCTGTGTTGTCGTCCTTGAAATACGCCCGGTATTTCTGCGTCCTGCCGCCTTGCAAAACCGGAAAATTCCTTCCTCTGCGGTCGGAGATTTTTGCTTAAAAGCCCGTTGGCGGCCGCGCGGCGCGGCGGGCTTTATGTGATTGAAAGACATACCGGGCGTATTTTAAAGACCACGCAACAAAGCGGACGCGGCGGGCAAAAATAATGGTATAATTTTTTAAGGAGGGAAGGGTATGAGGACGCTGAAGCAGGTCAAAATTGGCGAGACTGTAAAAGTAGCCAGGCTCCATGGCGAGGGCGCGGTTAAGCGCAGAATCATGGATATGGGGCTGACAAAGGGTACGCAGGTTTATGTACGCAAGGTTGCTCCGCTTGGGGACCCTATCGAAGTTACTGTCAGGGGCTATGAGCTGTCTATCAGAAAGGACGATGCACAGATGGTAGAGGTGGAATAGCCTTTAATTCGGCATGTGAGTTAGTATAAACTAATTAAAAGGAAAGGAAGCGTGAAAATGAATATTAGAATTGCTCTTGCAGGAAACCCGAACAGCGGAAAGACTACATTATTTAATGCGCTGACCGGTTCAAATCAGTTTGTGGGGAACTGGCCGGGTGTTACCGTAGAAAAGAAGGAGGGCAGGCTTAAAAAGCATAATGACGTCGTTATTATGGACTTGCCGGGTATATATTCCCTTTCTCCGTATACGCTTGAGGAGGTAGTCGCCAGAAATTATCTTATAAATGAACGCCCGGACGCAATACTTAACATAGTAGACGGAACAAATCTGGAGCGCAACCTCTATTTGACTACTCAGCTTACCGAATTGGGTATTCCGGTAGTTGTAGCTGTAAATATGATGGATGTAGTTAAGAAAAACGGAGATTTGATAAATGTTGAGGAACTGTCCAGACAGCTGGGCTGTAGGGTGGTGGAAATTTCGGCGCTTAAGGGTACGGGCGTTATGGAAGCGGCCGAAGCGGCGGTAAAGGCGGCTGAAAATACCAAAACTGTTCCTCAGCATAGCTTTAACGGCGTTGTGGAGCACGCTATCGCTCATATCGAGGAGGCTGCCGTGCATGAATTGCCAGCCGAGCAGCAGCGCTGGTACGCCATTAAAATATTTGAGCGGGATGAAAAGGTTCTGGAGCAGCTTAAGCTTAAAAATGAGGTGCTTGCTCATATAGAGGCGGATATAAAGGCCGCCGAGGAGGAATTAAGCGACGATGCGGAAAGCATTATAACTAACGAACGATACGTTTATATTGCCTCCATAATAAAAAAGCTGCTATAAGAAAAAAGGATAAAGGCAAATTATCCACCTCGGACAAGATAGACAGAATTGTAACAGACCGCTTGGCGGCTTTGCCTATTTTGCGGTAGTTATGTTTATAGTATATTACATATCAGTAACTACTGTAGGCACTTGGGTTACAGACTGGACCAACGACGGGCTTTTGGAGAAGGCTGGCATCTTCTGGGCATAGGCGGCTCTGATTATAATGAAGCAAGCGAAAAATATGTGATACCCGGCGCTACTATAGAAGCCTTTGAGGCGGCTGCCGAACAGGCTGGATTGGAGCCTGCAACCGCTACAGAGCTAACCGCTACGGCTGAGATTCTGGACGAGGAAAATGGAGAGGTTGTTGAAGCCTTTGGCGTTACATATCAGGATTATATGGCTGCGCTGGAAGTTGAAGAGCCTGATCCGGCTAATTACGGCGTTTGGGTTCCTGGCATTCCGGTGCTTATCGGGAACGGGCTGGAAAGAATTAATTGCGCCGGCTGGCTTCAGGGGGCTTATTTTGGACGGCATAGTAGGAGGCGTGGGCGCAGTATTGGGCTTTGTTCCGCAAATGTTTGTGCTCTTTATATTTCTTGCTTTCCTTGAGGGATGCGGTTATATGGCCAGAGTCGCCTTTGTTATGGACCGAATATTCCGCAAGTTCGGATTGTCGGGCAAATCTTTATACCTATGCTGATAGGTACGGGATGCGGCATTCCTGGAATTATGGCTTCGCGCACTATAGAAAATGACAGAGACCGCAGAATGACCATTATGACTACTACCTTTATACCCTGCGGAGCAAAGCTGCCCATTATCGCTTTAGTAGCGGGCGCTTTGTTCGGCGACGCCTGGTGGGTTGCGCCCAGCGCATATTTTGTAGGAGTTGCAGCAATAATAATATCTGGTATAATGCTTAAGAAAACTAAAATATTTTCGGGAGACCCTGCGCCTTTTGTTATGGAGCTTCCGGCTTACCATTGGCCTACATTAGGCAGCATACTCCGCTCAATGTGGGAGCGCGGCTGGTCCTTTATTAAGAAGGCTGGAACAGTCATTCTCCTTTCAGCTATCGTGCTTTGGTTCCTGCAGGCGTTTGGAGTGGAAAACGGGGTATTCCGTATGGTATCCGATTTGAACAATTCAGTTCTGGCTTCAATAGGCCGCGGCATTCAATGGCTGTTCGCGCCTCTGGGCTGGGGCAACTGGCAGTCGGCTGTGGCGGCGGTTACCGGTCTTATTGCTAAGGAGAACGTTGTCAGCACTTTCGGCGTGCTGCTTGGCGGCTTTGAAGAGGTTGCTGAGAGCGGTTGGCAGATATGGGCGAATATGCGCGAATTGTTTACTCCGCTTTCCGCTTATTCCTTCCTTATATTCAACCTGCTATGCGCACCCTGCTTTGCGGCCATGGGCGCTATAAAGCGCGAGATGAACAATGGAAAATGGACGCTCTTCGCAATAGGCTATCAATGCGTGTTTGCTTATGCCGTATCTCTTATAGTTTATCAGGTGGGGTCTGTCTTTACGGGTAATGCGAATGCAGTAGGTTTGATAGCAGCCATAATAGTACTGGGCGTTATCCTGTATATGCTTTTCAGGCCTTATAAGGAGAGTACTTCGTTGAAAACTAAGGTAAAGATTAAATAAAGGAGGATGTTTATGCTGGAATTCTTTAAGCAGTATTGGTCAACTATTCTTATTGGCGCGGTATTGGCCGGCATAGTTGCTTTAATTATTGTAAAGCTGGTTCGGGATAAAAGAAACGGAAAGAATTCATGCGGCTGCGGCTGCGAAAACTGTCCGTCCGCGTGTATGTGCCATAAAAAGCGAAAGTAGTCCGGCATAGCCCCTAATTACTAATGATTAATCAAAGCCGTGAACGCTCGTTTAATTAAACGAACGTTCACGGCTTTAAAATAATAAATGTTGTAAATGCTATTTTTAGTCTGCTCAGCTTATTTTGACCGTACCCTCAATTTACAAGGAACTATATGCCTCAAAACGAGATAATTTCTTCATTTTCTGCGTTATTCTCAATTATCGTACTCATAGGCAACGCTTTCTTCGTCTGCCTTGAAAATGAAGAAATTTTTTTTCTTTGAGGCCGCAGAGTCAGAAGGCATAAAATTTGCGCCAGATAAAGCGCGCTTGAAGGAGTCGTGTACCGGGCGTGCATGGAATCAAAGCAGCGCGGCAGGACGCAGATTTTATGCCTTCTGACCGTCTTTTTGCAAACTGAGGGTATGGACGATACAAGTAAAGTATAATGCGTTCTGAAAGGAGTGATTGCGTCTGTGTGTATTGCAAACCAAGGGTATTCTGTTAAAATACTTACCTAACAGCTAAGATATGCAAAAGCGCCGCGCCGGGCCTGCTTGCCCAACGCGGCGCATCCCCCCTCGTTAATTAGAGAAGTCAGATGAGTCCGCCGCTTCCTTCGTTTATAATGCGCTGCAGAGCTGTTTGCATTTTCCTCTGCGCTCCTTCGGGCATTCTAAGCAGCTTGCCTGAAAGGCCTTCCTGTACCAGTTCATGCAGGCTTTTGCCGAAAAGATTGCTGTCCCATATGCGCGCTGTGTCGTTTTCGAATTCTGCCAGTAGATATTTGACCATCTCTTCGCTTTGCTTTTCGCTGCCCACAATTGGATTAACTTCGGTTTTTACATCTACCTTTATAATATGCAGAGAGGAGCGCTGGCTTTCAGCTTGACGCCGAAGCGCGAGCCCTGCTTTACCATTTCAGGCTCTTCTAGAACCATTTCGTCCATAGATGGCGCAACTACGCCGTAACCGGTCGCTTCGGCGCATTTGAGCGCTTCGGCAACACGATCATATTCTTTTTTGGCCTCGACTAAATCCCGCATAAGGGCAATAAGATGAAAATCGCCTTTAATCTCACAGCCGCATTCATCTCCCAGCACCTTATAGAATAATTCGGGCGCGACTTCTACGCCGTATTCAATACTGCCTGTACCTAATTCCACCTTTTCAACATTGAAGCCCTTTATATTTTCCGATTCGTCAAATAAGCCCAGAAGCGCCGGATAATCGCGCATCTTATGCTGTTCTGCAGCGCGTTCGCGCAGGCCGGTTAAAATTTCATCTATAAGATAATGGTCGGGAGAAAGCGCCTGCACCCACCGGGGCAGAGATATTTATGCGGCGCAGGGGAAATTCAAAGAGCACTCTTTCAAGCACCGACTGCAAGTCCTCCAGGGACATATTTAATACGTCCAGGGGTATTACGGGTACATCGTATTTTTCTTCCAGCGCAAGCTGAAGCTTTTGTGTTTCAACTGAGTATAAATCGGTCGTGTTTAATACGATAATAAAGGGTTTTCCGATTTGTCTCAGCTCTTCAACCACCCGTTCTTCAGCTTCTATGTAACCTGAACGGGGCAGCCCGTTTATGCTGCCGTCGGTAGTTATGACCAGACCGATGGTAGAATGCTCGTTTATTACCTTTTGAGTGCCTATTTCCGCAGCCTTTTCAAATGGCATTTCTGTTTCAGACCAGGGTGTGCGCACCATTCTTGGCGTGTCGTCCTCCATATGCCCAAGTACGCCGTCTATAAGATAGCCGACGCAGTCTACAAGCCGGACGTTAAATTGCGTATTTTCATCCAAATTTACTGTTACTGCTTCATTAGGGACAAATTTTGGCTGCGTGGTCATTATGGTGCGCCCTGAGCCGCTTTGCGGAAGCGCGTCTATGGCGCGCTCTTTAGTATATTCGTTGGAGATATTGGGCAGCACCAGCAAATCCATAAAGCGTTTGATAAATGTGGATTTGCCTGTGCGAACAGGGCCGACGACGCCGATATATATATCTCCGTTAGTTCTCTGAGCTATATCCTTGTACAAGTCAAAGCGTTCCATTAGTTATCCTCCTTAATTGAGTTGTGCTGTATACTTACGATATTGTTTCTTTGTGATTATATGTAATGGATTTACGCTTTAGAATTAATATTTTATATGGGTTTATAGGAGAAAAAATGAATTGAAACATAGCTTTATAAAATATGTACGGTCTCCGGGCTATATAACCCGGAGACCGTAATTAATAGTCTTCCTTTTTAATAAGCATAGATGCGTTTGTAAAAGAGAAGCCCGTGCCTATCATGTTAAGAGTAATGGTTTCAGTTCCGGCGGCGTCTATTATTACTGTTGCGGACAATGAGGTAGTGTTGCCCGTAGCTGCAATGGTACCCGATTTAGTGCTGCCGGGGATTTCGGTTCCGTCTTCGCGGAGCTGTACGCTCGCTTCGCCTGTTGCGGAAGCGTTTGTGCCTATTACCGAATAGGAGATAGTGTAGGTTCCGGCTTCGGTAAGCGTGAAATCTCCGCTGCTGGCAGTATGGGTTATGGCTGTGCCTTCTTCAAGCTGGTTGGTGTCAAAGGTTAAGGCAGCGCCGTCTGAAGCAGGGGATTGCGAAGGAACGTTGGTCGCATATAAGGCGTTTAATGGAGGCGCTGCGCCAGTAGGTCCTGTTTCTCCGGTTGGCCCAGTAGGCCCGGTAGGTCCTGTTGGTCCCGTTTCGCCTGTGGGCCCGGTAATGCTTGCGCCTGCTGGGCCTGCGTCTCCAGTCGGACCGGTCGCGCCTGTTTCACCAGTTGCACCCGTTGCGCCAGTAGGGCCTGTCGGCCCAGTCGCACCCGTTTCTCCAGTAGGTCCGGTAATGCTTTTGCGCCGGTCGCGCCCGCGTCTCCAGTAGGCCCGGTTGCGCCTGTCGGTCCAGTAGGACCGGTAGGACCGGTCGGTCCAGTTTCACCAGTCGGTCCGGTAGGCCCGGTTTCACCAGTCGGTCCTGTTTCACCAGTTGCGCCTGTCGGCCCAGTCGCACCCGTTTCGCCTGTGGGTCCGGTAATGCTTGCGCCGGTTGCGCCTGTTTCACCGGTCGCGCCGGTTGCGCCGGTCGGTCCAGTAGGACCGGTAGGTCCTGTCAGTCCAGTCGGTCCTGTTGGGCCAGTCGCGCCAGTTGCGCCCGTAGACCCAGTTGCGCCGGTAATGCTTGCGCCAGTCGCCCCTGTAGGGCCTGTAGGACCAGTCGCACCGGTGATGCTTGCGCCAGTAGCGCCAGTAGGCCCAGTAGCACCAGTAGGCCCAGTCGGTCCGGTCGGTCCAGTCGCGCCTGTGGGTCCCATTACCGATACCAGGTCAAAATCAGGAGAAGTGCCTGGAGTGCCAGATGGGTCGTTAGTTAATACAGAATAAAGGCTGCCGTTGTAATATACCAGGTCGCCTAAGCTGTATAATTGGCCGGGTTCAAAGCCGAAAGGGTTTCAAGCCCAGCGCCAGTTGGTCCAGTCGGTCCAGTAGGCCCGGTAGGCCCGGTTGGTCCAGTAGGCCCAGTAGCGCCAGTAGGCCCAGTCGCGCCAGTCGGACCGGTAGCGCCCGTTGCGCCGGTAATGCTCGCGCCTGCCGCGCCGGTAGGCCCAGTTGCGCCGGTAGGGCCAGTAGGTGCTGTAGCACCGGTGATGCTGACGCCAGTCGCGCCAGTCGGACCCGTTGCGCCGGTAGGCCCAGTTGCGCCGGTAGGACCGGTAGCGCCAGTCGGACCGGTAGCGCCCGTTGCGCCTGTGGGGCCAAGCTGGCCGTTGCTTCCAGCAGGGCCGGTCGGTCCAGTTGGTCCCATCTGACCATTAGAGCCGGGCAAACCAGTTGGCCCGGTCGGTCCAGTTGGCCCGGTCGGCCCCGTTGGGCCTCCGGCAGGACCAGTAGGCCCTGTAGGGCCTGTAGGGCCTGGTATGCAGCAGGTTCCGCTGCTGCTGCAGCCGCAGCCATTTCCACATCCGTTTCCGCAACCGTAAGAAGGATTTACCGGGTAGTTATTTGATGGCAGTATGGTGGCGGAGGAGCAGTTGCAGGTTGGGCCGGAAAAGCCAGAACCGCTTCTGGGCCTTCCGCACCTTGGACAAATGTTTACATTCATTTATAATCTCCTTTAATATAAATTTCTATATAGCGGAGACTTTAAGTCTCTGACTAGCTCATTGCTTTTTAACCTTTTAGAGTCAAAATAGCGTTTATTGTGCTGATAAGCGGGGGAAAATGGCTTCAATAGCCCGGCTCTGCGGTTGCATTCTTCCGCTGCGTCAGAATTTCCCAGCTTGTCATAGCATACGCAAAGCTGTATAAAGGGAATATAGTCATAGCAATCAGGCAGTATAAATGCGCCTGAAGCGTCATTGCGCTGTATGGTAAGAGCGAGCTCAAACCAGGGAACGGCGTTTTGGGGCTGTTCCTGGTCAAGATAGTGTTTGCCTATATCGCAGCAAAGCTCGGCTCTAGGCCTGTCGTATTTCAAACTTCCCAGGAGCGCTGCAAGAGCCTCGGAATTTCTTTTCAACCGGTAAAGGCAAAGGCTTTAAAGCGGCAGGCTTCAATTTTATTTTCAATGAAGCCTGCTTTTTGCTCCAAAAGTCTGAAAATGCGTTCAGCGCGTCTTCATCCCGGTTGTTGTAATATAATTCTCGCGCATAATAGAATAAATCCCTTCCTGTCAGGATGGCTCCTGAGCAATAAGCTTTTCGTATATGCGAAGATTGCGGCCCGGTTCGCTTTGCTTAAGCTTGGCATGGGTAATGGCCGCTTCGGAATAATATTTTTTACCATAGGTTTCAATGGCTTCATGAACGACGCCCTTCCATTTAAATCCTTTTTCTCTGCGGAGCAGACGTTCCCTTGTAAAAGGAGAATAGCGGCTTGCCCTGTTCGTCTAGAGCGGTATTGTACCGCATCATAACCACGTCGGTGTCCTCGGGCAGGGTTTCCTTTAGGGAAAGCAGCATATTTTTGTCTCTTTCAAGTATCAGGTCGTCCGCGTCCAGCCACATTAGATACTGCATAGTACCTTTGGAAAAGGCGTAATTGCGCGCCGCGGAAAAGTCGTCTATCCAAGGGAAATCATATACTTTATCAGTATATTCCAAGGCAATTTTTTGGTTGAGTCGGAACTGCCGGTATCCACTATTATTGTTTCGTCCGCCAGGCCTTTAACGCTGTCCAGGCAGCGCGCCAGAACATCCTCTTCATTTTCTACTATCATACATAAACTTATTGTTATCATTTTGAACCCCCGCTTTTTAGGGGCTCTAAGCCTGGTTTATATTATGCGAGCGTTGTATACCGTGTGAAAGCGTATTGATTTCTTTGTACATCATAATTAAAGCGTAATACATCCCTTATGCGGCGCAATGTATCCTGAATGCATTAAATTATACGTTTGAATATAATGTTTTCGCCGCATGAGTTGAATGCGTTTTAATTTATCATTATAGTTTATGAGCTATGCGTTAAAAAGCTAAATTTCCGTATCTACCGCGTTACGGCATTTTAGGGAAGCAAATAAGCAAAATGAAAGAAACCGCCTTTTTTAAGGGCGGTTTCTTTCTTAGGGGGTATATTAGTAGGAGGATTGTGTAAACTGGACAGGGGTTACTGTCCGTATATCGTTTACAATTATATTATATCCGAGCTATAAAAATAATTCAACAACTAAACCATTAATATTTAATGAATAATTTTAGAACGCCGGTTTCGACATTCGACTGAAATATAAAGTTATATTGACGCAGAATAATGAATGGTGCTAAAATTAAAAAATATTTGTTTGCCTGCAATAAAATATATGCTCTGAGCATTATTATAATGACAGGAGATTTTAATTATGTTTTTATGTTCGATATCGGCAAATCAAAATCATGAAAAAAGGAAAAATCGCCTGATATAAGCGACGCGCTTATTGAGAAGATTGCTTTAGGCAATACCGACGCGCTGAGGGAGTTATATGAAAAAAACCTCCACGGCCGTATATGGTTTTGCGTTATCCATTCTTTCTGACCAGCACGACGCTCAGGATGTGATGCAGGAGCTGTTCATAAAGGTATACGAGAGCGCTCCGCAGTATGTTGGCAGGCAAGCCTATGGCATGGCTTTTAAGAATTACCCGCAATCTTTCGCTTATGAAGCTTAGAGAAAGAGGACGCTTTTGAGCAGATAAATGATAAAGAGGGGCGGAGAAGCAGTTTATTACGCTGATTTTGGCGAGCGTGAGGCGCTTAAAGCGGCTATGAGCCTGCTGACCGACCTTCAGCGTCAAGCGGTAATGCTGCATGCGCTTTCAGGCTTTAAGCATTATGAATGCGCGGCGCTGATGAAAATACCATTGTCAACAGAATTATCTCATTACCATAGGGCTATTAAAAAGCTTAAGGCCCATCTTATTAAAGAGGAGGAAGGCAAACATGAAAAAATCAGTATGTGGAACAGCGGCTGAAAAAGGAACTTGAGGAAATAACTCCTAACGTTATTGACGGCGCGCTTGAAAAAGTGCAGCGGCGTAAGCCAAAGCGCTAAAATAGTAAAAAACGGCCTAAGGTATGGCAAATGTGCGCTGCGGCTGCGGCCGTTCTGGTTCTGGTAATAGGCGGAGCGTTTTTTATCAATAATTTAAACGCTGTGGATTCAGTAATAGGATTGGACGTCAATCCGAGTTTGAGATAAGCATTAATAAAAATGAAAGGGTGCTTTCTGTAACGGCGGTTAATAAGGACGCCGAGGGTATACTGGACGGCATGGATTTAGCCGGAACTGATTTAAAGGTAGCGGTAAACGCGCTTATAGGCTCTATGTATACTAACGGCTATATAAGCGAAAACCAGAATTCTGTCCTGGTTTCGGTTAAAAGCGACAGCCAGGAGCGGGCGAAGCGCTTAAACAGGAATTGCTTGCTTATGTGGAAAATGCTCTGGCAAACAAACAGGTAGAGGGCGCTGTTGTATCTTTGAATGTTGATAATTCTGATTCTCTAGGCCAGCTGGCTGAAAGCTGGGGCGTATCCCAGGGCAAGGCTACTGTAATAGAGGCAATTTGGCGGCCGATCCGTCTCAGAAGGCTGAGGAATTAGCTGAATTGAGCATAAATGATTTGAATCTCCTGGCTCAGTCCAAGCATATTTCCAGCGTAGACGTTTCGGGCAGCGCCAGTACAGGCTCCTATATAGGCGCTAAAAAGGCTCAGCAGGTGATTGATGATAAACTGCCTGGCTGCGTTATATCCGAGTTTGAAATGGACTGGGAAAACGGCCGTATGGTGTATGAGGGCGAAGCTTACCTGGACGGCGTCGAATATGAGTTTGAGGTGGACGCCCTGACAGGAGAAATAGTAAAGTGGAAGCAGGACGGCCACGGCTCTGGCGCTCTTAATCCTAGCGAGGAATATTTAACTTTGGAGGAAGCCAAAAATAATATTTTTGGCTAAGCTTCCGGAAGGCGCAGTTATAAACGGAATTAAACTGGACATCGATGACGGCAGGGCTGTTTATGAGGCGGACGCATATGCCGGTTCTGCGGTTTATGATATAGAAATAGACGCTGTTACGGGAGAAACGGTTAAATGGGGAGACAAAAGGCCAGAATGAAACCCAGACTGGCGGGAATATAATAACGCAGGCTCAGGCGAGGGAGATAGTGCTTAAGAAATTGCCCAGCGGAGCGGTTATAAGCAGAATAAAGCTGGATTATAACGACGGAAGGCGTATTTATGAAATTGATGCATATGCGGATTCAGTTGAATACGATATAGAAATAGACGCCGTTTCGGGCGAGACTGTAAAATGGGAGAGCGAGAGGGCAGATTTTAATGGTTCGAGTACCAATCATATAAGCGCGGATAAGGCGCGCGAGATAATTTTGGAGCGTTTCCTAACGGCAGTATTATAGAATTTGAAACGGATATTGACGATGGAAAATACGAGGGAGAAATCATTCATGAAAATGTGCGGTATGAATTTGAAATTTCCGCCTTTTCAGGTGAGATTGTTAAATTAAAGAATGAAGGCGCAGTACAGCAGGCAAAAATAAGCAGAGAACAGGCCGTTGAAATTATAAACGGCAGACTGCCTGGCTGCACTATTATGGAATTGGAATTTGACGAGGACGACGACAGGCCAGTATATGAGGGAGAGGCTAGGCAAAAATGGAATTGAATATGAATTTGTCATAGACGCCGTTACAGGCAGCATTATAGAGTGGGAAGTGGACGACTGATAAAAAATATCGGCATAAAGAAGCTTTTTTAAAGGTCTGAGGGCCGCGGAATTCTTCCGCGGCCCTCGGACCTTTAAATTGAAGGTATGGATAATTTAAAGCTCCATTGGCAGTTTTCTTCAATTCTGCATTGGGCAAAATATTTTTCTTCCAGCGGTATCCATTTATCCTTAAAGACGCTGAGAGCCTGAGGGCCGTTGCGCTTTTCAATCCGGCGGAGCTGCTCGTCTGGATTCAGCGTAATAAATATATGATAATCATATAGGCTAAACAGCTGAGGATGACAGCTGTAAGAGCCTTCAAATACGATAAGAGGCTGTGGAAGAACTATTATAGGCTGCTTAAAGCTCTGCGTATGGCAGTCATATGGGCGGTAACAGGCCGTTTCGTTTTTTCTCAGCGGAATAAGCGCTTCAGACAGGACGCGTTCGTAATCTATATTCCCGCCGGCCTGTGCCAGCCTTTGCGGCGTGCGCTGCTGAGGGCGAAGAAAAAAATCATCCATATGTATAACGCAGCAGCCGGTTTTTTTCTGCAATTCTGAAGCAAAGGTCGTCTTGCCTGCGGCGCATCTGCCGTCAATGGCCAGTATTATGGATGTGCGTCCTGTATTCAGACGGCTTTATTCTATCTAAAAGCGTATTTATAAGCTGGTCCATTTTAACTTTCAGCCTGCTCTTTTGACGGAATCTGCTTTTTTTAAAGCGTACTAAGCCTGTGCGGTTTAGGGCCACCATTACTGCGGGGATTAAAATAAGCTGCAGAATTATACCGGGAATGGCGTTAAGAAATGCGCCCGCTATAAAGGCCTGCCAGGTAAAGGCTCCGCCCGAAAGGCCAAGCAGCGTAATCTGCGCGATTCCCCAGACAACCCTCCCCGCCAGCATGGCTGCGATTATGCTGCGGTATAGGGATATAACGCAATCGCCATTTGGATATTCCGTATAAAAGCCCGGCCAGCAGGCCATAGGTCATCATTTCAAAGGCCATAGCGATGCCTGCCGGGAATAAACGGGCATTCCAAAAAGCGCGTATCTTAAAAAGGGCATTATAAAGCCTATTATGCCTCCGTATTGCCATCCGCATATTAATCCGCATAAGAGTACGGGTATATGCATGGGAAGGAGCATATTTCTATCTGAGGAATCTGGCCTGTTAAAAGGGCAGTACCAGTCCGAGCGCCAAAAGGCTGCGGATATTGTAATCTTTTTTAAGTGTTTCATATAATCTCCTTAGCTGTATTTTTTTAAGCTGGCAGTTTTGTCCAGCTTGGCATATTATCCAGTAAAATAATTAAAGCAACAGGCAACAAAAAGCTTAATATTCTGCCGGGAAACGGCGGAAATTCGGCTTATGGTTAAATAGTCGGCTAGTCCTGGCCCATTTAATAATCTGCTCGGCAGCTTGAGCCGTCTCTGCTCCATGCACGGAAGTCCTTTTTTACCTCTGAATATGGGCAGAGCCGCTTTATATCCTGCTCGCTTCTGCCCATTCCGCTGCCCTCGTGCGTGCATAGGGGATATATGATTTTTCCCGTGCAATCTAATTTTTCCAGCAGCGTAAACATGGGCATGGGCAGGGTGCCGCAGTAATTAGGATAAGCCAAATATATAATGCCGTAGCCTTCAAGATTTTTAGGATAAGCCTCAATTCGGGACGCGCGTTACGCTGCAAATCAGATTGAGCTTCTTCTACGCATCGGGAATAATCCTCCGAGTATTTAATAAGAGGCTCTACCCTAAATAGGTCGCTGCCGGTGGCCTTTGAGAGTATCTCGGCTGCCAGCTGGGTATTGCCGGTTTTCAGTTTTTTATTTCACCGTTAACGTAATTTTCTCCCGCGCGGGAAAAATAAATAACTATAGACGGCATAAAAATTTTATAACCTCCGTAAAGCCGCTTGCTTTTAAAAAATTACCGCAGTATAGCTATACCGTCGGCATTTTTATCTGCGGTGTTTTAAATGATAAATGAAAACGCCGTCAGGAAAAAGGGCGCTACGTTTTCAACAGCCTGGGCGGGGTTATAATCCGGTCGTTATTATCTATATCTATCAAATCATATTTGTCCTTACCCATATTCAGCTCTTTCATATAGCTTAGCTGGCGATGGCCGTGCCGGGATTCTATCCGTTCAACCATGGCGCGGCGCTGGTCCTCCTTTAAGGCGTAAATGAGGTCTACAGACGCCTGATCCACGGCAAAATGTCCAGGGAAGCTAAAATTCCTATATTGGGCGTAACTACCGGCTGAGCATTAATTCCTTCGCAGTCGCAGGATACGGACATGTTGCGCAGCACGTTAATAAAGCTAATATTTTTACCGAAATGGTCAACGGTAGCTTTGGCCGATTCGGTCATTCTTTCCATGAATTCCTCCTTTGCAATATCCCACATATCGGGCGAACCAGGAGTAGTGTGTATCATTGCCTTGCCTATTCTTCCGTCGGCGCAGCCTATACCTATATTTTTAACCGAGCCGCCGAACCCTCCCTGAGTGTGCCCCTTTAAAATGCGTTAATGCATGGAATCATAATTTAATATGTTTTTGCCCATGTGCATCTGAGTAAACCACTTGCCTCCCTTAACAGGCAAAGGGGCCGAGCCGTCCTCGTCCATGATATCTACGGGGCAAAAAATCCCATCCGTTTTACTTTCAGAGTTTGCGAAAGCTGCTCGGTAGTGTAGCGGTCTCCCTCATAATATGAGTTGGTTTCAACAATATGCGCGCCAGGCAGCTCATTTTCAATAAGCTGCTTTACCCAGGCGCGGGGAATGATATTGGGACCATGCTTTCGCCGGTATGCAGCTTGACCGCCGTTTTGCCATAAAGATTGCTTCCAATACGCTTAAAAATCCGTTCCAGCCCGTCGGGGGTAAGTTCCCTGGTAAAATATACAATGGATTTATCCCCCTGTGCGTTCGCTGTATGGAATATAATGTCTCCGCCTGAGCCCGCTGTTATTTTTGCTGAGACATATAAAAATCCTCCTTATAGTATACAAACTTAACTTTATAATAACTCAAAACGCATTGACATGCAATATCGGTTTTGTTAAAATAGCATTAACTAAAAAACTTGATACTAAAGAGGATATGGATATTATGTATAATCAGCTGCTTGAAACGTTTATATGCGTCGCAGACTGCGGCAGCTTTACCAAGGCTTCAGAGCGCCTTTACATATCTTCAACAGCCGTTATGAATAAGATAAACGCCTTGGAAAGCCATTTGGATATAATTCTTTTAACAGAACTCCCAGAGGAATTGTGCTGACGGAGGCGGGCAAATCTATTTACCGGGACGCTAAAAACATGATTGCATTTTCCCAGGATTCGATAAAGCGCGCCCGAAGGCTTTCGGAGGACGAGCATTTACTGTGAGGGTAGGGACGTCTCTGCTTTATCCCTGCAAGCCCCTGATAAATTTATGGTATTCGGTTAATGCCAGGTATCCATTTTTCAAGCTGAAAATTTGTGCCTTATGAAGATAATTATAACGCCGATACTTCTATAATTCAGATGCTGGGCAGCAAAATAGATTTTATAGTAGGGCCGTGCGGCTCGGCTTCCTGAGCTAAGCCAGTTGAATTTTTTCAGCTTGGAGCTTCGCGCGTTTGCTGCGCCGTGCCTCACGACCATCCCCTTGCAGTCAAAGCCTGTCTGACCCAAAGGTTTTATAGGAGAAAAGGCTTATGCTGGTCAAAGCGGGCGATTCGGAAATAATAGACCGCATAAGAGCTGGGCTTACGGCTGATTATCCAGGCGTTCAGCTAATAGATACTCCTTTTATTATGATGTGGAGGTTTTTAACCGCTGCGAGCAGGAGGAAAATCTGCTGCTTACGCTAGAGCAGTGGGAGGATGTTCATCCTCTTTTTAAAAACTATACCGGTTAATTGGAATTATTATATGCCCTACGGCCTGCTGTATGCCCCGGACCCCTAAAGCATATTGCGCTTTATTGAGGCGGTTAAGGAATGCCTTTGATTTGCCGCTTTAAACCGGAATTCTTTTTGTGAAGGCTTTATGCGCCGGAAACTCGGCGGCTTGCTAATGGAAGGGCATTCTGATACGGTTAAGGTTTCAAACGGAGAGAATTTCTTCATTTTCAAGGCGGGCGAAGAAAACATACTGGGAGTACGCTGATTGAGGATAACTCAGAAAATGAAGAAATTATCCTGTTTGAGGCGTGCAGTTCTTTGTAAACTGAGAGTAGATAATTGTAAAGCCACAGATTCAAATGAGTCTGTGGCCTTGCGTCTTTATTTAGCTGGTACAATAATGGTTGTTAGCGATTTTTTCTGTTCCTTGGTTGGAAGTTTTAGTTTGCCGTTATTCACAAG
>VOFB01003183.1_pt1 | contig 19982 bp, 39 predicted proteins | sample 5384141 | NCBI WGS metagenome assembly VOFB01 (sample SAMN12384721, study PRJNA508395) | human gut metagenome | isolation source: healthy gut A | host: Homo sapiens | reverse complement strand
ATCCTGAAAAGCGAGAATGATTTTTCATGAATATGACCGTGCAAAGGTTTGTGCGGTGAATGAGTATCTGGATGGAAAAAACATCCGTGAAATTGCATTGAATCAAAGAAAGTGGAGGAATTTATAAAATGAGTATATCAGTTGTATATTGGAGTGGAACCGGTAATACACAGGCAATGGCAGAGGCGGTTGCCGAAGGAATCAAAGCGGCAGGTCAGGAAGCAGAACTTCTGGAAGTAGGGGATGCAGATGCAAAGACAGTGGCAGAAGTAGATGCGTTTGCGCTTGGATGCCCGGCGATGGGGGCAGAGGTGCTTGAAGAATCTGAGATGGAACCATTTGTAGAAGAACTGGAATCTATGTGTCAGGGAAGAAGATCCTCTGTTCGGTTCCTGCGGATGGGGAGACGGAGAATGGAGGAATAAAGGAATGTTTGCACAAATCAACGAACTCATCAAAGTAATTGATGATGCCGTGTGGGTCTGCCATTGATCTGCCTCATCATGGTAACAGGTATCTTATTAACAGTCAGGCTTGGCGGAGTTCAGGTCCGGCATCTCGGAAAAACAGGTATCTTTTCAAATTTATGTTTCAGGATGAAGAAGACGGACATGGAGAAGTGACCAGTTTTGGGGCACTTTGTACTGCATTGTCTGCGACCATCGGAACGGGAAATATCGCAGGTGTTGCGACTGCGATCGCAGCAGGTGGCCCGGGAGCATTATTCTGATGGTTGTTGCCGCATTTTTCGGAATGGCGACAAAGTATTCAGAAGGTCTTCTTGCAATCAAATACCGCACGATCGATCAAGACGGTCATGTTCTGGGTGGACCTTTCTATTATATTGAAAATGGAATGGGAAAGAAATGGAAATGGCTTGCCAAGATCTTTGCATTTTTCGGAGCAGGTGTAGGTCTGTTCGGAATCGGAACATTTACCCAGGTGAACAGTATTGCATCAGCGGTAAAGAATTTCTTTGATCCGGATATGGCACATACGGTAACTGTTTGGGGAAATGATTATTCCATCGGCAACTGTGATCGCAGGAATCCTGCTGACAGTTTTTGTAGGACTGGTTGTTATTGGTGGTATTAAGAGAATTTCAAAAGTTTCGGAAGTTGTAGTACCGTTTATGGCGGTTTTATATGTGGTACTCTGTCTGATTATTTATTTACAAATATCAAGGCAGTTCCGGGAGCATTTGCTGAAATTATCAAATCTGCATTTACAGGAAGTGCACTTGGCAGGCGGAGTTATGGGAAGTATGATCGTTGCAATGCAGAAAGGTGTTGCACGAGGAATCTTCTCCAATGAAGCAGGACTTGGTAGTGCACCGATCGCAGCAGCTGCAGCAAGAACAAAAGAGCCGGTCCGTCAGGGACTTGTGTCTATGACAGGAACATTTATTGATACAATTGTAATCTGTACGATGACAGGACTTTCCATCGTGATCGCCGGTTCCTGGCTGAACCCGAACTTGAAGGTGTGGCAATCACAATGGATGCTTTCCAGAAAGGACTTCCATTCCCATCGTTCGTAGCGACATTCTCCCTGATGCTGTGTCTTGTATTCTTTGCATTCACAACAATCCTCGGATGGAACTATTATGGAGAGAGATGTGTGGAATACCTGTTTAACAGAAATAAAGCAGTTGTAAAAGGATATCGTATCCTGTATATTCTTGCAGTATTTATCGGACCATATATGACAGTTGCTGCAGTATGGAATATCGCGGATATCTTTAATGCATTGATGGCATTTCCGAACCTGATCGCATTTTGCATTAAGTGGTGTGGTTGTAAAGGAAACGAAAGAATTTCATGCAAAAAAGCATAAAGGATCTTATTAATGATCAGAGTCTTAAATAGACATACAGTCTGAATTATCAGACAGTTTAAAAAATAATGAGATATACCCCTGAGCAATTTTAAGAAGAATGCAGTCTGACCCGTTGAAAAGACGGGGACAGGCTGCTTTTTTTGTAAAATATGAAAAAAATGGTTGACTTTTGTAAGAAGACTGATAATTATCATGGGAAAATCTTTCAGAGGATATTCTGAAAATACACTATCGTGTGTTTTTCCCATTGCATTATACTATATTTTGTATTAGAATAGATTTTAGACAGCACGATATCTTGAAATATCAAAAAGGCGGAGTGAAAAATAAGAAAAAGTGAGGAGACTGAAATGAAAATTATCAAAAGGAAATGGGTCGAAAGAGAATTTCGATATAAATAAGATCATTAAGGCTGTAACGAAAAGGCAGATAAAATAAGGAGAAGCTTACGTGATTCAGCCAGATAGAAGATATTGCGGAGTTTGTCGAGTTTAAGTGCAATAAGCTGAACCGTGCGGTTTCGGTAGAAGAGATCCAGGATATGGTAGAGAACCAGATCATGGCGACAGGAGCTTTTGAACTGGCAAAGAGCTATGTCAGATACCGTTATAAGAGATCCCTCGTACGTAAGGCGAATACAACAGACAATCGTATTCTGTCACTGATCGAGTACAACAACGAGGATGTCAAGCAGGAGAACTCGAACAAAAATCCTACGGTCAACAGCGTACAGCGAGATTATATGGCAGGAGAGGTCAGCCGTGACCTGACAACCAGGATGCTGCTTGCCGGAGGATATCGTGGAAGCCGACAGACAGGGAATCATCCATTTTCATGATTCTGACTACTTTGCACAGAATATGCATAACTGTGATCTGATCAACTTGGAAGATATGCTTCAGAACGGAACTGTGATCAGCGGAACGATGATCGAGAAGCCGCACAGTTTCTCTACAGCATGTAATATCGCGACGCAGATCATTGCACAGGTTGCAAGTAATCAGTATGGTGGACAGAGCATTTCCCTGGCACATCTTGCACCGTTTGTCCAGGTATCGAGGAAAAGATCCGGACAGAAGTGCTGGAAGAGATGAAGCTGGTCGGAACAGAGTATCCGGATGATATTCTGAATGAGATCGTGGAGAGAAGTCTGAAAAAAGAGATCACGAAGGGAGTTCAGACGATTGAATATCAGGTCATCACTCTGATGACGACGAACGGACAGGCTCCGTTCCTGACAGTCTTTATGTATCTGAATGAGGCAAAGAGTGAGTCAGAAAAGCGGGATCTTGCGATGATCATAGAAGAGACTCTGCGTCAGCGTTATCAGGGGTTAAGAATGAGGCAGGAGTGTGGGTAACTCCGGCGTTCCCGAAGCTGATCTATGTGCTTGAAGAAGATAATATCGACGAAGGTTCTCCGTATTTCTATCTGACGGAGCTTGCGGCAAAATGTACGTCAAAACGTCTTGTTCCGGATTATATTTCCGAGAAGAAGATGAAAGAATTAAAAGAAGGCAATTGTTTCCCGGTTATGGGATGCCGGAGCTGCTTAAGTCCGTGGAAGGATGAGAATGGAAACTATCAGTTCTACGGAGGTTTAATCAGGGCGTTGTAACGATCAACCTGGTGGATGTAGCACTTTCTTCCGGAGGCGATATGAATAAATTCTGGAAGATCTTTGATGAGCGGACTGGAGCTGTGCTATCGTGCGTTGATGTGCAGACATAACCGTCTGAAGGGAACGCTTTCCGATGCAGCCCCGATCCTGTGGCAGTTTGGAGCTTTGGCCCGTCTGAAAAAAGGTGAGCGATCGACAAGCTTTTGTATGGTGGATATTCAACAATTTCGCTTGGATATGCAGGGCTTTATGAGTGCGTGAAGTATATGACAGGTAAATCTCATACAGATCCTGAGGCAACTCCATTTTGCACTGGATGTCATGAAGCACATGAATGAAGCTTGTAATAAATGGAAAGAGGAGACGAACATTGCATTCAGTATTTACGGATCTCCGATTGAAAGTACGACCTACAAGTTTGCAAAATGTCTTCAGAAGAGATTTGGAGTGATTCCGGGAATTACGGACAAGAGTTATATTACGAACAGTTATCATGTATTTGTCGGAGAAGAGATCGACGCTTTTGCAAAACTGAAGTTTGAATCCCAGTTCCAGGCACTCTCTTCCGGTGGAGCGATCAGCTATGTAGAAGTTCCGGATATGAAAGACAACATTGCAGCCGTACTTCAGGTCATCCGTTTCATTTATGACAACATTATGTATGCAGAGCTTAATACTAAGAGTGATTACTGTCAGGAATGTGGATATGACGGAGCACGCAATTGCTTTCTCTTTTGTTTCATCTAAGAGACCTCCTTATGTGATTTTTCACAGAAGTTATCCCTTCATCAGAAAACCTCTGCTTTAAATAATGGATTTTAAAAGCATGAATTTTCTGATTTGACAGGTGTATTCTACCTGTAATGAAACCTTTTATATGAATTTAGATGTTTTAGAAAATATGCTTTGAAATAGGATAACATATTTATGTACAATATTCAATGCTTTTCGATAATGAACTGTTACTTCTGGGCGGTTACTTCTAAGCAGCATCACTTAAGATAGCAAAAAGATGAAAAAGATATGGTATGATAGGGGTAAATGGAAAGAAAATTCCAATCAATGCTATGATACGAAATGTATTTTTGGAATAAGTGGAAAAGAGGATTCAAAGTGAACTACGGAGAAGTCAAAAAATGTGATATTGCAAATGGAACAGGTGTTCGTGTTGCACTATTCGTGTTAGGCTGCAGGCATCATTGTAAGGGATGTTTTAACAGTATGACATGGGATTTTAATTATGGAAAGAAATTTACGAAAGAAACAGAAGAAGAGATTCTGGAAGCGTTGAAGCCGAATTATATTGATGGACTGTCATTGCTTGGTGGCGAACCATTCGAACCGGAGAATCAGGAAGTGCTTGTGAAGCTTTTAAGAAAAGTGAAGGAACGTTATCCGGAGAAGAATATCTGGTGTTACAGCGGTTATTTGTTCGATGAGGAACTGAAGAAAGAAAGCAGGGCGAGATGTGAGTATACGGATGAGATGCTTTCTATGCTGGACGTACTTGTGGATGGAAGATTTGAGGAAGATAAGAAAAATATTACATTGTTGTTCAGAGGTTCGGAAAATCAGCGTTTGATCGATGTGAAGAAATCACTGGAACAAGACAAGGTTGTAGAATGGAAACCGGCAATAAAAAGAGGACTTTAAGCGGAAAAAAGCCTTGACTTATATTCGCATAGTTTTTATAATGAATAGGTATATTGTAAAAATGATTAGCCGGAGGCAGGGAGTTCCCGTTATAGAATGAATGAGTGCATTTGACTTTGTGTCAGATGAATAAGAGTGGTACCACGGAATTAAAGCCTTTTCGTCTCTTGGATATATGAGAAGAAGAGGCTTTTCTTTATATTGATGAAAGAGAGGAATTAAGTACATGGGTACAAAGATTGTTTACAATCACAAAGCCATTGAGAAAAAATGGCGTGAGAAATGGGAAGAGACACCGGTCAATCCAAGAAACGGAAAAGACGGAAACAAGAAACCTAAATACTACTGTTTAGATATGTTTCCATATCCGTCCGGAAGCGGACTTCATGTAGGACACTGGAGAGGATATGTGATCAGTGATGTATGGAGTCGATACAAAATGTTAAATGGATATTATGTGATTCATCCCATGGGATGGGACGCGTTCGGCCTTCCTGCTGAAAACTATGCCATCAAGATGGGAGTCCATCCGGCGAAATCCACAGCAGCAACATCACGAACATTAAGAGACGGCAGATCAACGATATCGCAGCGCTCTATGACTGGGACATGGAAGTTAACACCACAGATCCGGACTTCTACAAGTGGACACAGTGGATTTTCGTACAGATGTTTAAAAATGGTCTTGCTTATGAGAAGGAATTTCCCATCAACTGGTGTCCATTCCTGTAAGACAGGACTGGCAAATGAAGAAGTTGTGAACGGAAAATGTGAGCGTTGTGGTGCTGAGGTAACAAAGAAAAATCTCCGCCAGTGGATGCTTCGTATTACCAAGTATGCGGACAGACTGCTTAACGATCTGGACAAACTGGATTGGCCGGAAAAAGTAAAAAAGATGCAGAGTGACTGGATCGGAAAATCCTACGGCGCAGAAGTGGATTTCCCTGTTGACGGAAGAGATGAGAAGATTACAGTTTATACGACAAGACCTGATACGCTTTACGGCGCGACATTTATGGTGCTTGCTCCTGAACATGAGATGGCGGCATCTCTCGCGACAGACGAGACAAGAGAAGCAGTGGAAAAATACATTTACGATGCTTCCATGAAGTCCAATGTTGACCGTATGCAGGATAAAGAAAAGACAGGCGTATTTACAGGAACATATGCGATCAATCCGTTAAATGGAAAAAGTCACCAATCTGGTTATCTGACTATGTATTTGCTGATTATGGTACCGGTGCTATTATGTGTGTTCCTGCTCATGACGATCGTGACTTTGAGTTTGCAAAGAAATTCGATATTCCTATTATTCAGGTAATTGCAAAAGATGGAAAAGAAATTGAAAATATGACAGAAGCATATACAGAAGCTACAGGTACCATGATCAACTCCGGCGACTGGAATGGTATGGAATCTTCCGTACTGAAAAAGAAGCCCCGCTTATCATCGAAGAGATGGGTATTGGTAATGCAACCGTAAACTACAAGTTGCGTGACTGGGTGTTCTCACGTCAGCGTTACTGGGGTGAGCCGATTCCGATTGTCCACTGCCCGAAATGTGGAAACGTTCCGGTACCGGAAGAAGAACTTCCGCTTCGTCTGCCGGATGTGGAATCCTACGAACCGACAGGAACCGGTGAATCTCCGCTGGCTGCTATCGACGAATGGGTTAACTGTAAGTGTCCGGTTTGTGGAAGTGATTCCAAGAGAGAGAAACACAATGCCACAGTGGGCAGGATCCTCATGGTATTTCCTGCGTTATGTGGATAACCACAATGACAAAGCACTTGTTTCTAGAGAGAAAGCAGACGAGATGCTTCCGGTAGACATGTACATCGGAGGAGTAGAACATGCGGTGTTCCACCTGTTATACTCCAGATTCTACACAAAATTCCTGTATGATATCGGAGTTATCGACTTTGATGAACCGTTCCAGAAGCTGTTCAACCAGGGTATGATCACCGGAAAAACGGAATCAAGATGAGTAAATCAAAAGGAAATGTCATTTCGCCGGATGCTCTTGTAAATGATTACGGATGTGACTCTTTACGTATGTATGAGCTGTTCGTAGGACCGCCGGAACTGGATGCTGAATGGGATGACCGTGGAATTGACGGCGTAAATCGTTTCCTGAAACGCCTTTGGAATATCTTATGGAAAGCAAAGAGAAAGACATTCAGCCGACAAAAGAGATGATAAAACTTCGCCACAAAATGGTTTATGATATCACAACAAGACTGGAAAGCTTCAGCCTGAATACAGTTATTTCCGGATTCATGGAGTATAACAACAAGTTCATCGAAGTTGCCAAGAAGGAAGGCGGAATTGATAAAGAAACATTAGAAACAATCGCGGTTCTTCTTTCTTTCCCGTTTGCACCGCATTTTGCCGAAGAAATGTGGGAGCAGTTAGGACATGAAGATACTATTTAAATGCAGGATGGCCAAAATATGATGAGAAATGAGATGAAAGATGACGAGATCAAGATCCCGGTACAGATCAATGGCAAGACAAAGGCTGTCATTGAGATCCCGGCAGATATCTCCAAAGATGATGCAATCGCAGCAGGTAGAGAAGGATCGCAGATAAGCTGACAGGAAATGTGATCAAGGAAATCTATGTGCCGAAGAAGATTATTAATATTGTCATGAAATAATTTGAGAAGAAATTCTCATAACAGAATAAAGTGCTTGGAAATATTGAAAAGTTCGTTTAAAATCAAGGTTTACAGACATTTTTCTTCAAAGAAAAGGGATCATAGAATACCGCAAAATATCGTAACAGATTTTTAAAATGGAGTAAATTTGGAGTAAAGATTCGAAAGAAAATGGAGTAAATATTTCAAAGGTAAATATATAGAAATAGGAGATTGTAACAAAGAATAGCAATCTCCTATTTCTATATTATGTGTCTAAATTTAATATAACTTATGAAAAAAAATTTGGTGGAAAGTTGTTTGTAAAAATAGAAAATAGTATAATTATGAAGAACATATTCGGAGTAAAGTATTTGCAAAGGAAAAGGAGGTTTAATAAATGGGTATATTTGATGCGTTTAAAGGAAAAAGCGATATGGAAATCGCAGGTGATAATCAAGTAGTTGAATTGGATAAGGGGAAAGTTAAAGAATTTGATTTGAATATCGAAAAAATACTTGAAAACTGGGAGAATTATCATGCGATACGAGAGATTATTGCCAATGCCTTAGATGAGCAGGTACTTACAAATACAAGGGATATAGAAATCAAACAGGCAAAAGATGGGTGGTGGCATATTGTAGACTACGGTCGTGGATTGAATTATCATCATCTAACTCAAAATGAAAATGAAGAGAAATTGAGTAATGATAAGCTTTATTGGACGATTCGGAGTAGGATTGAAAGATGCTTTAGCGACACTTTATCGTCATGGTGTTGATGTGAAAATAAAATCAAAATATGGGATTATTAAATTGAAAACTGCTTCTAAGGTTGGCTTTGATGATATAATAACTCTACACGCAGAAATACTGCCATCGGATAATATAAAGATGATTGGAACAGATTTTTGTTTGTACGGATGTACAAAAGAAGATATAGAAAAGGCAAAATCTTTGTTTTTAACTTTTACAGAAGATAAGGTTTTAGAAAAACAAAATATGGAGAGGTTTTAGCTAACAACGGAGTAAACAGTAATATTTATATTAATGGTGTGAGAGTAGCGGAAGAACTTAATTTTTTGTTTTCATACAATATTACTTCATTAAATTCTCAAATAAAAAAGGCACTTAATCGTGAAAGAACAAATGTTGGAAGAACTGCCTACACAGGTAGAATCAAAGATATTTTAAAAAGATTGTTGTTCGGATATTGTTATAAAAAAAATTGGTGGAAGATTTGCAAGAGTTCGGTTCAGGTAATAAACATGACGAATTGTCATGGAATGACATAGCTATGTATGCGTCTAGGAAAATGAGTGAAATAAATACGGCGACAACATATGTAACTACCGACAATTTAAAAACTTTGTTAAACTTATAGGCGTTGTGTTTTAAGTAAAGTGCTTCTTTACCACTTCTTTTTCAAATGCTTTGATATGACAATCATGAACTTCCGTTGTCGATATAAAAGCAATCGTCAGTTTGTGAGTAGGCAAGTTTGGTAACTTTCGGTTCATAAGTTTTTGTATCAATTCCATAATAGTAAATCGTGGCGGTTGTTAATACCATGTGAATACTTTCAAAATCTCTTGTAAAAATGGTATGCCTGTCAGAATAGAAGAAATCAGACGGACATTCATAAAATTGAGAACTATCCCCTTTCAAAAATAAAGGTAATATGTGCATTGCATTTCCAGCACGATTGACAAGAACATAAAAGCGTGGAATAAGGGCGGCATATTGTGTCATCATGGCAATGTAGATATCGTATAAATCATCAAGGAGGTACTCGGAGCAGGAGTTGTTATAAAGACATATTGCAGGGCATTGTCATTTTGGCTTGTATGTTCCATAGGCACATTTTCCCCGTAAAGCCAACGTAAGTCTACATCTAAGGAGTCGGCAATCAGTTCCGTTTTATCGGCTTTCGGATTGTACTGTCCTGAAAGATAGGAACTGAACGCTCCTTTGCTGATACCAGTATCTTTGACTATATCCACCTGTTTTTTATTTTTTGCTCTCATGGCAAATTTAATCCGTTCTGCGATTGTATTCATCTGAAAAACCCTCTCTTTTCATATCGTGTTATAACTTCTCATATCCTATCGTCTAAGGACACTATATCATAAGTTCAGAAAAAAGAAAATAAAAAGTTTATAAAAAACTAAACTTCCTATTGCAAAACAAATGTGTCTGTGCTAATATACAAATGAGTTCAGAAATAACTGAACCACAACGACGTCGTAATAAGAAAATGAAAATATGAGAAACTGACCTATCGGTTCAACGGGGAGAAAGGAACGAGTATGCAGATTACATTGACAAAAGAACAGGTAAAAGAAGCATTTGGAGAACTTCGTTTCATGGGTGCGGATAACTGTTACCGCTATGATAAAGACAGTAAGAAGAAAACAGAGGAAGTGGAAGCCTTAAAACTTCATCTTGGAAGCATGAAAATTGGGAACAGCGTGGATATTCGCTTGGAAGCAACGGAACTTCCGAAGATTGAGCCTTATGCGGTGGTAGAACTGGAAGAACCAGTATATGCCCCTTATGTGCAGAGAGGAAACTTCCCTGTATTAGTGGAGAAGATTACCTGTAAGGGTATCCGCCCTGTTCCAAACAAAACTATGTAGGTGGTCAAAGTTCCCGCCCTCGTTCTGACGTACCAAACGGCAGGTTGAGGGCAGGGCAATGGCAACGCCATTGCAGATAAGGAGGTTTGATAAATTTGGAAGAAAGAAGCGGAAGTTTTCTTCCAGAACTCCCCTACACTAACAGGGGAGTAATACGACAGAAAGAAGAATTAAGTGCCTTGATAGACTGGTGTCAGGTAACCATTAAAGGAAGTTCCGTTAGAAGCAGTTATAGAAGATGTGCTGAGAATACCGTATGGAACTTATGACGGTAACAGGCTATGAAAAGGGAATTGCAGGACATGAGGTTGTGGCAATCTTTGATAATATCAAGGTACTAAAGCCAACAGGAAATGCACAGTATCAAGGATTTCAGATTTTAATGAGTGGGAAAGGCTGTCGTAACTATGAGAATTTTTACAACTTAACAAGGAAACTTGGTTTGATTTCTTTAACAGAGTTTGTCAGTATCACGTAAATTTTCCTCGGATTGATTTGGCGATAGACGATAGAAAACCGTATTTGAGCATTCCCGATTTGATTATACGGACAAAAGAGGGATTACTTTCCACAAAGTTACGGATATAGATTTTCACGATTCGGGAGAACTGAAAGAGGATGTGTTTCAGAGTAAAGGAGGAAGTCTTTATCTCGGTAGTTCAGCCAGTAATTTGAGATTGGTGTTTTATGAAAAGGGATATGAGCAGAATAAAAAATATGGAATAGAATTAGATGAAAATTGGAATAGATATGAATTAAGATTTCGGCAGGAAATGGCAGTAAGTGTAGTACAGGAATTATTGAGATATAGAGATGTGGTAGGGCTGGCAATGGAAGTGTTGAACAGTAAAATACGATTTTTAGAAAAGCCAACAGACAGTATGGCAACACGAAAAAGCTTTACCCCACTTATCGGGCGTGGGCAGAACTGATGAAAGATATAGGTAAGGTCAAACTTACTATGCAACCACAGAAGAAAAGCCTACAAAAGGTGTGGGAATGGTTAGAAAAGTATGTTGCTCCGTCTTTGAAACTGTTTGCAGAGGTCGGAAAGATAGAGAAAAGGGATTATATCGGTAATCTCGTAGAAAATGGAGAAATGAATATCACACAGAAGCAGTTGTATGATGATTACATAAAAGCAAGAAAATTAGAGGAAAGGAGGTAATCGTATCGAGAAAAAGCATTACTAAATATAAATGAATTTTGTGAGTATATGGGGATTGGAAAGACAAAGGCAAGAGAACTGTTGAATAATCCTAAAAATAGATTTACGGTACGCATTGGTAATCGACTGTATGCAAATAAAAAATTACTTGATGAATGGTTGGAATATCAATGTAAAAGGGCTTGAAAAGAAAATGGGGTGTCGATATAATGAAAATTGAAATATTTGCTTTACCATATTTCTTTCAGTAGAAGAAAGGAAAGTTTGGTATGGGTAAAGATTTAAAGGGCAAAGAACTCGGTAAGGGAATTTCACAGAGAGCAGATGGACGCTATATTGCAAGATTTACAAGTAAAACAGGAAAACGAAAAACGCTTTATGATTTCAAATTGAATGAATTGAAACGGAAGTTGCGAGAAGCGGTTTATGAAGATGAACATGGTTTGAATGGCAATGGCGAAAGTATCACTTTAAATGCGTGGTATGTAACGTGGACGGAGTTGTATAAGAAGAAAACAGTCAAAATGACTACGATATACAAAACCACAGTTACTACAATTCAAGAGTGAAGAACTCTATCGGAAAGATGTATTTGCAGGACATTAAAACATATCACGTTCAGAAGTTTTTGAATGATTTGATAGACAGCGGTCTTGCACACGGAACGGTATCGAATATTAGATTTATGTTAAGTGATATGCTTGATAAAGGCAGTATTGAGTGAATACATCAGAAAAAATCCCTGTATCGGTGTGGAGATGCCAAAAGAAGTGAAAAAGGAAAGGCGTGTATTAACAAGAGAGGAACAGGAAAAATTCTTTACATTTGCTTCTTCCTACATACACATCAATGTTTTGAAATTTGCTGTGACAACAGGTTGTCGGATTGGAGAAGTGCTTGGGCTGAAATGGGAAGATTGTGACTTTGAAAAAAGAGAAATTACAATCAATAAGACAATCCATTACTCAAAGGCTTCCAGTCCCGTTGAGGGTTCAAAGTTTTTCTATACGACCGCCAAAACCATATCCAGCAATCGTGTTATTCCTATGACAGATGAAGTATATGAGATTTTGCAAAATCAGAAGATAAAGCAGACAGAACAGAAGATGTGGAAACGCTCAATATGGAAACAGCACAAAGAATTTCAAAACTTGGTATTTACCTGTTCGGACGGTTCGCCAGTTTACTATTACAATGTCAATAGTGCAATCAAAGACTATGTGGCAAAAATCAATGTAATAGAGATTGAACTGGCAAAGGAAGAAAAGAGAGAGCCAAAGATATTTGAACTGTTTACCTGTCATACCCTGCGACATACATATGCTACAAGGTGTTATGAAAATGGCGTAGACCAACAAGTAGTACAGAAACTCTTAGGTCATTCCACGTTGGCAATGACAACTGATTTATACACGCATGTTTCAGAAGAAAAGAAAAAAAAGAAGAAGTAGCTGAACTTAAAATATTGGCTTAAAATTGGAGTAAAAATGGAGTAAATCAGAAGATAGATAGCGAAAAATAGCATAAAATCAATGTTTTCAAGTGAATATAAATATTGTAATGAAATAATTCAAAATAATGAGAAATGGCGCAGACGGTAGAGATATTGTCTGCGTTATTTTTGATGTTTAACTTTATGATTTCGTAGTTTCTAAGAGGAGAGAAATATAGTAAGGTTAAAGATTTCCAGCGTCCTTGCAATGATACGTAAAAATACGTTGACGCACGTATTTTTACGTAGTAATATATAAATATGATAAGGAAAGGAGACACAAAAAGATGCCAATGAGCTCGAAGGAGATGCTAAAACTCCTGAAAGAAAATGGATTTGAAGTAATCAGTCAGAATGGTTCGCATGTAAAAAATGAAGAATCTGAAAACTGATAAGACAGTAATTGTTCCTTATCACTCAAGGACTTGAAAAAGGATTGGAGCAGGCAATACTTAAACAGAGGGCTTAGATAGTCCTGTCGCTTGAAAGAGAGGTTATTTGATGAAGAATAGATTATTTTATCCAGCTGTTTTTTCATAAAGCAGAAGAAGGCGGTTTCTGGGTTAGCTTTCCCGATTTTCCTGAATGCATGACACAGGGCGATAGCATGGATGAAGCATATGAAATGGCGATAGATGCATTAGGTTTGTCATTGTCCAGTATAGAAGATGAAGGTGCTGATATCCCAAAAGCATCAGAATTTGAAACGGTGGATCCTGAAGATGGGATTTTTGGTAATTATAGAATTTGATATGGCAGAGTATCGGAGAAAGCACGCATCAAAGGCTGTAAAAAAGACGCTCAGTATTCCAGAATGGTTAAATGAAGCGGCTGTTCGAGAGAATCTTAACTTCTCTCAGATTCTTCAAGAAGCTCTTATGGTGAAATTAGGGGTAAATGGAAGATTGCGGTAATATGTCTAAAAAATTGTTCCTAAGTCCTCTATGTATCATCAGATCCTTGGATGTTCCATAAGATCAAATGCGGAGTTATGAATCAGATAATCATAAGCAGCTGCAATCTCTTCCGGGGTATATGTGATATCATGCATGATCGCATATTTTACAGAATCTGCGAGCCCAAAGGTATAAAATCGCGCAATTGTCTCGCGACTGAGTATCTGGAGCTTCGCAGGTGATTTCAATGGATATTTGTTTAATAATCTAAGCAATGTATCATAAATAAATTGGAACATCAGATGATCGAAGGAGTTAGGACCTTCGATCAAATAAAGTCTCTTATAAAATTCTTTGTCTTTAGAAAGACAGGTGAAAAAGAAGACGGAGAAGATCGTCTTCCATGTCATTTTCAATCAGTACCTGGATCTTATCTTTGATTTCTTTTTCGAGGATATATTCGATGATTTCGTATTTGTCCTGAAAATGTTTATAAAAAGTTGGACGGATCACATCAGCTCCGTCGGTGATCATCTTAACTGTAATCTTTTCAAAAGGCATCTTCATAATAAGTTCTTTGAAAGAGAGTGCCAGCAAATCTTTTGTCAGTTCTTTTTTCACTTCTGTCATTTGTTCAAATCCTTTCTACAATGGAAATATTATACCATAAAAAAGAGAATGTGATTAAAAAGTTTCTAAGATTGACAGTTCTTTAACATGACTTTTCAAGAACATAGTGTTGAAATTTCTTGATATTTCGGATACATTTCACATGATTTGTAGCCAAAAAAGAACAACAAAAAGAAAATGTTCAAATCACAGCACATTCAAAAAAACTGAATCTTACATGAAAAAAAAGGAAAATGCTAAAGTATGAAATAATAGTTTATACTTAAGAAAGGTTCCTTGAAAAGTAAGGAAAAGGTGAAAAAAATGGCAGGATTAAAATTTCAGGCAGAAAAGAGCAGCATTTAGTTTGGCAGCAGATAAAGTACTTAAATATATGAACAAGACAGATGATAGAACGAAAGCACTTCTTAAACTTGTAGATCTTTTACAGAAAATTTTTGACCCGACAGACGCATGTAATATGCATTGTGTAGGATGCTGGTCTGGCACATATGGCCACAAGAATAACATGTCCTATGAGGATATGGATAAGATTGTTACACAGGGTAAGGAACTTGGAACTTATCTTTACTTTATGACAGGTGGAGAACCGACTGTTCGTAAGAATGATATTTTAAAACTTGCTGAGAAGCATAATGATTGTATGTTCGGTCTTTTCTCCAACTCTACTCTGATTGATGAGGAGTTATGTAAGAAGATTGTAGAACTTGGAAATATTACATTCCTTCTTTCCATTGAGGGAACACCTGAGACAAATGACGGACGTCGTGGTGACGGACATTATGCAGCCGTTATGAAGGCAATGGATTTGCTGAAACAATATGGTATCATATTCGGAACTTCTATCTGCTATACCAGAGCCAATGTTGAGGCTGTTACCGATGAGAAATTCTTACGTTTCATTGCTGATAAGGGCGCACGTTTCGGTTTCTACTTCCATTATATGCCGGTAGGACAGAACGCAGCTCCGGAGCTGATGCCGACATTGGAACAGCGGGAAGAAATTATTAAGAAGATTCGCTGGGTTCGTACCGGAGACAATGATATCGGATTTTTCCCAATGGACTTCCAGAATGACGGAGAATTTGTTGGCGGATGTATTGCCGGTGGACGTAACTACTTCCATATTAATGCACAGGAGACACCACGGGATTTCATTCCAACGACACGGTTCTCAACGATATCAACAATACCGATTCCATGCTTTCCGCCAAGTTCGTTCAGCTCTCTGATGATATCAGAAACTTTCATTTCTTTTCGTTGACGCTCTTAGGAACACCGGCTTCAAATGTCATTGTAACGTATTCATCTTTGTCTGGTGCTTTCTCTGGTGTTGTGCTTAATACGAGCAGGTCATCATAATTTGGCTCGTTGGCAGGATTTTCAAGCTCCAGCCCCTCATGGCTGATATGCCATAAATTACGGTCACGGCTGTAGCTGTGCTTTGCGTCAAATGGAAGATCAATTCCATGCTTCTTACAGTAATCGATCTCATCCTCACGGGACTGCATGGTCCATACGTCGGTCATACGCCATGGAGCAATGATCTTGATATCAGGAGCAAGTGCCTTAATTCCAAGCTCGAAACGAATCTGGTCATTTCCTTTTCCTGTAGCACCATGGCAGATGGCTACCGCACCCTCTTTTCGTGCGATCTCAACCAGTTTCTTTGCAATCGCCGGACGGGCCATGGATGTTCCGAGAAGATATTTGTTCTCATAAACTGCACCTGCTTTTACGCAAGGTACAATGAAGTCATCACAGAACTCATCAACGATATTTTCAATATATAATTTAGGAGCTTGCCGAGCAGGTAGATGTGATCTTTACAGCAACACCGCAGGGACTTCTGTGCATCTCTGATCAATGACGAAATTCTTTCAAAGACTAAGATTATTGATCTGAGTGCTGATTTCCGTCTGAAAGATGTGAAGGTTTACGAAGAGCGGTATAAAATCGAACACAAAGCACCACAGTATATTGATGAAGCTGTTTATGGATTGTGCGAGATCAATCGGGATCTGGTGAAATGCACGGATTGTGGCCAATCCGGGATGTTATACAACCTGCTCGATTCTGACTGCTTATCCGCTTATAAAAGAAGGTCTGATTGATATGAGTACTTTGATCGTAGATGCCAAGTCCGGTACTTCCGGAGCAGGAAGAGGAGCAAAGGTTCCGAATCTTTTCTGTGAAGTCAATGAGAACATGAAAGCTTACGGTGTAGCATCTCACAGACATACACCGGAGATTGAAGAACAGCTTGGATATGCAGCAGGAGAAAAGTTGTATTGAACTTTACACCGCATTTAGTTCCAATGAATCGTGGAATCCTTGCGACAGAGTATGCAACACTGAAAAAGAAAGTTACTTATGAAGATGTAAAGGCAGTTTATGATAAATACTATGCTTGAGTTGGAATTATCGGAAGAAAGTACGATGGATGAAGTGATTCCTGCCATACCGGAAGTAAAGAATTTCAGCTACAACTTGGTGGATGAGAAATTATATTATCGTGAGAACTCCGTTATGAAACCGGTGGAAGCCTCCGAGGGAATGATTCGTCGAATCCATGGGATGGTTGCCATTCGGGACTGCACCCAGGAACTGATACGGCTCCAGTTGGAAGAATATCCGGAGGAAGATATTAAGGCAGAGCAGAAACGGTTAAATGATTTGTATGATGCTTTTGTAAAAGAGAATGGTAGAATCGTTTCCAAAACGAATAAACGGGCATTTCATCAGGACAGCAGTTATTGTCTTTTGTGTTCGTTGGAGAAACTGGATGAGGAAGGCAACTTCCTTGATAAAGCAGATTTGTTTTCTAAGCGAACCATCAAGAAAACGGAAGTGGTTACCAGTGTTGATACAGCCAGTGAAGCGTTGGCGGTGTCCCTGTCGGAAAAGGCAGCGATTGATTTTGCCTATATGTCAGAACTCACGGATAAGAGTGAGGAGGAGCTAATCGAAGAACTCACGGGAATTATTTTCAAAAATCCGGTTCGTGAAATCTGGGAAACGGCAGATGCGTATCTGAGTGGAAAAGTCAGAGATAAGCTGCAGGTGGCGCAGACTTTTGCCGAAAATGATGCAACGTATGCCATCAATGTGGAGGCACTGAAACGAGTCCAGCCAAGAGATTTAGATGCCAGTGAAATTGAAGTCAGAATCGGTGCAACATGGATTGAACCAAGATTTATCGAAGATTTTATGCGGGAAGTGTTTGAAACGCCGTCCCACCTTTTGGAAAGGGATGTTATTAAAATCCAGTATTCTGACGTAACCGGACAGTGGAATGTAAAAGGAAAAAATGCAGACTACGGCAATGCCCTTGTCAATATGACGTATGGAACGAACCGTAGAAATGCTTATCAGATTTTAGAAGATTCTTTGAATCTGAGGTATTTGATACAGTTATTGAGGATGGCAAGGAGAAGCGGAGTCCTAAACAAAAGGAAACAACGATTGTGGTGCAGGAAAGACCTTTGAGATGGTAGGCTATGGAAAGTAAGCGGTTAGGCTTATGTCAAAAAGAGCTCGTTTGTTGTTCCCAATCATCTGACGGAACAATACAGCATTTCTGAGACTCATCCGGGACAATATTTTAGCGGCTACGAAAAAGATTTTCAGCCGGCGAAACCGAAGAAGTTCTGTTCGCATCCGCAACGGGGGATTATGATGCCGTTATTATCGGGCATACACAATTTGAAAAAATTCCTCTGTCGGCAGAGCGTCAGGTCGCCATCATTGAGCGCCAGATTGAAGAAATCACACTGGCAATTCAGGAGGCAAAGGCAGACAAAGGAGAGCGTTATACCATCAAACAGATGGAAAAGACAAAAAGACGCTGCAGACAAGACTGGAGAAGTTAAACGATGCTTCCCGGAAAGATGATGTTGTCACTTTTGAGCAGTTGGGTGTGGACAGGCTTTTTGTGGATGAGAGCCATTATTACAAAAATCTGTTTTTACATACCAAAATGCGGAACGTAGCAGGCATTGCCCAATCGGAAGCTTACAGTTTCGGATATGTTTGCCAAGCGCCAGTATTTAGACGAACTTACGGGAGGAAAGGGAATTACCTTTGCTACGGGAACACCGATTTCCAACAGTATGACGGAGTTATATACCAATATGAGATATTTGCAGTATGATACGCCGCAAAGCAAATGGGACTGGGACATTTTGATGCCTGGGCATCTTCCTTTGAGAGACGCAGACAGCCATTGAACTTGCACCGGAGGGAACCGGATACCGGGCAAAGACGAGATTTGCAAAGTTTTATAACTTAATGGAGTTGATTTCTTGCTTTAAGAATGCGGATATCCAAACACCGGATATGCTGGATTTGCCGGTACCGGAAGCAGAGCATGGAAATGGTACTGGAACCAAGTGATGTAGGACGGATTTTGCGGACATTCAAAATAAAAAAGAATGTGGAGGTAACAGACAATGGCAAAGACAATTTTTGAGGAAATGGGCGGCAAATACGAAAGGCAAGGCGATTATTTAATACCGTGCTTAACTGTACCCGCCGAAGAAGAACAGCCGATAGGCATCTGGGGACAGCGGCATTTGGATTATCTGAAGCATCACTGTAAAGTTACATACACCAATCTTCTTACAAGCGGCAGACTTAACGCTTACCTTGCCGACATTGACAGACAGGCACAGGAACGCTTTGAAAGGCTCATAGAGGGTATGAAACAGGCACAGGGCATAACGGAACAGCTAAAGGCAGAAAACGCCTTTAGAATGGGCAGGATGCCTCAATAACATAAGGGCTTGTGCGAGGGAGATTGTGGAAAAGGAAATTATTTTTGCATAAACAGATGATTAGTGGCAAGGGGAAATCCTGCCGCTTTTTTCTGCTTTTAGTTTGTCAGCTTGACTGTTTCATGCACTACAGACAATGAAGATTCCGACAATTTTTTCATCAATAAAATTGACCAAGAGGGGATTGATTTGCCAATGGTATATCGGGAAATGAAAGCAAAGCTTTCTTCGGAAATTATAGTGAAGCAAAAGGTTGGGCAGCATCCCCATATAAATGTAACGGACAATGACGATATGGAACAGTGGGATGCGGTAATTATGGGAAACGATGAACTATTAGAGAAATATATGTCAGGGAAACCGTTTAAAATGTCAGAACTGGAACAGGAAGAAAACAGGAGATTCCAAAACGGAACGTTATTTCCGTTTATCACGGAAGTGCTAAAAACAATCTGGGGATTCGGCAGCTTATAGAAGTGATTGCCAGTAAGTTTTATTCATCAACGCCTGAAGGTCAATCTGAACTATGCGGGCAGGTTTTTAAGATTGAATATTCAGAGAAAAGGCGGCGTTTTGTTTATGTGCGTATATATAGCGGAACATTGCATTTGAGGGATGTTATTAGAATATCTGA
>VOFB01003270.1_pt1 | contig 19985 bp, 43 predicted proteins | sample 5384141 | NCBI WGS metagenome assembly VOFB01 (sample SAMN12384721, study PRJNA508395) | human gut metagenome | isolation source: healthy gut A | host: Homo sapiens | reverse complement strand
ATTTAAATATTTATAATATTCATTTAATGGTTTCTTTATTTGGTAAACCATTAAAAGTAAATTATATGGCCAATATTGAAAAGAATATTGATACTTCAGGAATTATTACTTTAGATTATGGAAGTTTTAAAGCTGTATGTATTGGTGCAAAAGATTGTAAAGCACCAATTGCGACAAGTATCCAAGGAGATCAAGGATGTATCAGTATTCAAACACCTGCCAATGTTTTAAAAGGTTTTAAGGTTTTATATAATGATCAAAGAGAAGAAGAGTTTGATTTACAAGGTGATACACATCGAATGATTTATGAATTTAAAGAATTCGTTAAGATGATTGAAAATAAAGATTTTGATAAAGCAAATGAAATGATGGAAAAAAAGCTTGATAGCGATGGATATTGCTACAAAAAGCAAGAATAGATGCAGGTGTTCATTTCAAAGCAGATGAGTCTTATGAATAAAATACTATTTAGTGATTTTGATGGAACTCTTTTTTTAAGGAAGGCTTTCATCAAGAGGATATAGAAGCAATAAAAACTTTTCAATCGAAAGGAAATAAATTTGCTTTGTGTACAGGTAGACCACTAGGTGGGGTAAATGCATTAATGAAAGGTAAAATTATTCCAGATTATTATGTGTTGTGTACTGAGGTCTTGTTTTTAGATAAGGATTATCAAGTTATTTATGCACAAGAAATTCCTTTTGAACTTGTTAAAGAAGTATGTCAAAAATATGAAAATGAAACGATTATAGGGCCACATTGTCTAGATGAAAAATATTTATACTTTAAATATTTTCCAAATGATGCACCAAGTTATATTAAACAATTTGATTCAATTGATGAATTTAAAATAGGAAAATATATAGTTTTTCATTAATTGAATCAACACGAGCAAAAAGAAATCACAAAGGAAATTAATGAAAATTATCCGTCATTACACGCATTTCAAAATGTAAATGCAATAGATGTTGTTAAAAGAGGGTGTAGTAAAGGAAATGGAATATTAGAAATAACAAAGTTAATAAGCGATGAAACAGCAGGAATAGGAGATAGTTATAATGATTTAGAAATGTTTAAAGTTGTAAATCAATCATTTACTTTAAGACATCTCTAAAGATATTCAACAACAAACGAGGTATACGGTTTCATCAGTAAAAGTGGCTATAGATATATTGAACAAAGAATAAAAATGGCACATATTATGCCAAGTATTTATGTAGAAAAATAGATTATTCATTATAGTATATGATTAAAGATTGGGAAAAACGTTTACATCACAATACTTATCTCACTTATTAACAAAAAATAGATATTTCAAATAATATATTGAAAATTAAGGAGGAATAAAAAATGTGTTTCCAAAAGGTTTTATGGGGTGGAGATATTAGTGCTAACCAATGTGAAGGTGGTTGGGATGAAGGAGGTAAATCTCCTAATATGACAGATTATCATACAGGAGGAAATGTGAATGAACCACGTATGGCAACTTATATTATGCCAGATGGAACTTATGGTAAAAAACACCAGCAATGATTGAAAACTGCAATTTACCAGAAGGGGCTAAATTAGCAATCAATCCTGATGAATTTTATCCTAATCATAAAGCAACAGATTTTTATCATCATTATAAAGAAGATATTGCGATGTTTGCAGAATTAGGATTTAAAGCATTTAATATGACATTATCATGGGCAAGAATTTTCCCTAAAGGAATTAAAGCAGGAATTAATCCAGAAGGGGTAGAATTCTATCATAATGTATTTAAAGAATGCTTGAAATATGGAATTGAACCATTAGTTCACTTATACAAATATGATATGCCTGCTTTCTATATTGAAGAATTAGGTGGCTGAAGAATAGATTTTTAATAGAAGAATTTGTTGAATTTGGGAAAGCATCTATTGATGAATTCCAAGAAGTTACTTATTGGTCAACATTCAACGAAATCAATGCTGCTCAATTCTCTATCTTGGATTCAAACAATCAAAAGAAGTACAAAGACAATATCAAGTATTACATAACCAATTAGTAGCAAGTGCAAAAGTAGTTAAATACTTACATGATAATTATCCAAATAAAAAAATCGGATGTATGCAAGCAGGTATTTTCACACATGCATTAACATGTGATCCAGAAGATGAACTTGCTAATCAAAAAAGAAATGCAAAAGAATTTCTGGTATGCAGGAGATGTCTTTGTAAGAGGATATTATCAAGTTATGCTAAACATTTATGGAAAGAATTAAATATTACTTTAGATATTACAGAAGAAGATAGAAAGCATTAAAAGAAGGTACTGTAGACTTCTTTGAATTCTCTTATTATTTTTCTAACTGTGTAACTACTCATGTAGATGGTCAAGAAGCAACAGGAAACTTAAATTTCATGGGAAAGAAAAACCCATATTTAAAAGAATCCGACTGGGGATGGGCAATTGATCCAAAAGGATTAAAATTCTTTCTGCATGAAATTTATGACAGATATCAAATACCTCTCATGAATTGTGAAAATGGATTAGAGCATTTGATACATTAGAAGAAGATGGAACCGTACATGATCAATATCGTATTGATTATATGAGAGAACATGTCAAAGCAATGAGTGAAGCAATTGATGAAGGTGTAGACTTAATGGGATACACATGGTGGGGATGCATTGATCTTGTCTCTGCTGGAACAGGTGAAATTAGAAAACGTTATGGATTTATTTATGTAGATGCAGATGATTTAGGTAATGGTACTTATAAAAGATATAAGAAAGATTCATTTGAATATTGTAAGAAAGTATATACTTCAAATGGAGAAGATATAGACTAGGAGGAATAGAAAATGGGATTTCCAAAAGGATTTTTATGGGGTGGCTCAATTAGTGCTGCACAAATAGAAGGTGGTTGGAACGAAGGAGGAAAATCACCTGTACTAGTAGACTACTGTACTGCAGGATCTACTAAAGAAAGAAGACAAATTTGGTATTTAGATAAGAATGGACAAAGAGCTCATAGAAATTGGGAAGCAGTAGATGAACTAGAAGAAGGATGTAAGTTTGCATTTTCGATGATTTACATTATACAAATCATGTAGCAAGTGATTTTTATCACCGTTATAAAGAAGATTTAGCTTTATTTAAAGAAATGGGGTATACAACATTCAATACTTCTATTTCATGGGCAAGAATCTATCCTCATGGAATTAAAGGAGGAGTTAATCAAGAAGGTGTAGAATTCTATCGAGATGTTTTTTAAAACAGCTAAAAGAGTATGGAATGGATCCAGTCATTACTTTATATAAATATGATGAGCCAGTTTCATTATTAGAACAACATGGCGGATGGCGTAATCGAGCAATGATTGATGAATTTGTTGAATTTGCTAGAGTATGCTTTAGTGAATATAAGGACTATGTTAATAAATGGATGACATTTAATGAAATTAATATCATCATGCCTATGGATGGACAAAAACTGAAAGAAATCAAAAGAAATCTCATTTATTTACATAATCAATTAGTAGCTGCAGCTAGAGCAACAATTGTTGCACATGAAATTGACCCAAATTTAAAGGTTGGATGTATGTTGTGTACAAATATGGCATATCCATTAACACCAGATCCGTTAGATGCGATGGAACGTTATAGAAAATTTCAAAGATTTCTTCTGTTATAGTGCTGATACACAAATGAGAGGATATTATCCACCTTTGCGAAAAGAATATGGGAAGAATATGGTGTTACACCAGAAATAACTAAGCAAGATAAGGAAGATTTAATGAATGGTAAATCTGATTTTATTGGTTTCTCTTATTATTCTTCAGGTATTGTAACAACACATAAAATAGATGATGATAATCATACAGGAGGAAATATTTTAGGAACAGTAAAAATCCATATTTAAAAGCAAATGCTTGGGGATGGCAAATTGATCCAGTTGGATTTAGACATATGATGCATTTAATTAATGATCGATATAATGCACCTATGTTTGATGTAGAAAATGGTATTGGTTTAATAGAAAAGGAAGGAGAAGACGGAATTTGTCATGATCCAGCAAGAATTGAATACCATAGAGAACATATAAAAAGAAATGAAAAAAAAGCAGTAAGAAGGAGTTAATCTATTTGGTTATACAACATGGGGATGTATTGATTTAGTTTCAGCAGGAACTGGACAAATGGATAAAAAGTATGGCTTTATTTATGTAGATATGGATGATGAAGGAAATGGTGATTTACATCGTTCAAGAAAAGATTCTTTCTATTGGTATAAAAGAAAGTTATTGCTTCTAATGGGGAGGATTTAGATTAATGTTAGAAAAGATTCAACTTCTTAATCCGGATTATCAAATCCAAGAATTAAATGAAAACTTTAAAGACTATGGAAGAGTTATTAAACAAGATGAACAAGAAGCAATCAATTTTGCACAAACATATCAAAATATAAATGCATATGATACAAGTATCAAAGAATTAGAAGATATACCATGTATTCAAAATTAATGAAAGATATCTATGGGTATTTAGATGTTATGGCAGGCGTTGTAACTGGAAAAAATGATGTATTAAATGGATTAGAATATCATCAATGTAGTGAAACAATTATTGCGGTAACAGACTATATTTTAGCTGTCGGAAAAAAGACAAGACATGGTAGAAAATGACTATGATATTGAAAAAATGTGAACTCTTTTATGTACCACAAGGAACAGTTGTAGAACTTTATGCTACAACACTTCACTACACACCAATTACAGTAATAGACTCTTTAAAACCATTTGTTTATTGTTAAAAGGTACAGGCGATGCTTGTCAAAGAAGAGGAATATTAAAGAAAAAGAATAAATGGTTTATAGCACATAAAGATAATGTAGAAAAAGTACAAGCTGAGATTATCCAGGATTAAAAGAAAAATGATTCAAATCAAACATTTATAGGGGGATAAAGATGACAAATACCAGATAAGTTTTTATGGGGGTTCAATTAGTGCTGCTCAATGTGAAGGAGGATGGGACGAAGGTGGGAAAAAGTCCTGTTCAAGTAGATTTTGGAGATCCTGGTTCAACAACAGATAGACGTTGGATCCATTATATAAATGCAGATGGAACAAGAGGTAAAATGAGACAATTTGATCATTTGCCTCAAGGAGCTAAATATCAATTATTTGATGATATTCGTTATACAAATCATGTTGGTATTGACTTTTATCATCGCTATAAAAAGAAGATATCGCTTTATTTGCTGAACTTGGTTTTTACAACATTTAATACGACTATTTCATGGGCAAGAATTTATCCTCATGGAGTAGAAGGTGGAGTTAATCAAGAAGGTGTAGAATTCTATCGTAATGTTTTAAAGAATGCCGTAAATATGGAATAGATCCTGTCATTACTTTTATATAAATACGATGAACCTGTTTATTTAGAAGAAACATATGGAGATTGGACAAATAGAGAAATGATTCATCAATTTGTTGAATTTGCAAGAGTATGTTTTACAGAATATAAAGATTTAGTTGATAAATGGTTAACATTCAATGAAATTAATATCCTATTACATTTTGATGTTAAAGAAGGAAAACAAGTAGCTTTTTGAAGAATTACATAATCAAATGGTAGCAGCAGCAAAAGAACAGTTAAAGTAGCGCATGAAATTGATAAAAATATTTCAGTAGGATGTATGATAGCAGGATTCTGTAGTTATCCATATACTTGATCCTAAAGATGTTATTGCAAATTATAAAGAATTCCAAAATAAATTTGCTTATTGTGCAGATACAATGGTAAGAGGGTATTATCCATCTTATGCTAAACGTATTTGGAAAGAAAATAATGTCACTTTAAATATCAGTGAAGAAGATAAAAAGATTTAATGGAAGGAAAATCTGATTTCTTAGCCTATTCTTACTATATGTCTAATGTTGTAACAACTCATAAAGATGAAGGAGAAGCATTAGGTGGGGGCTGGAACTTCTGCTAACTTAAAAGAATCCATTTAACAGCATCTGATTGGGGATGGCAAATTGATCCTACAGGATATGAATATTTTACATGTCTTAAATGACCGTTATCAAGTACCTATTTTGATGTGGAAAATGGTTTAGGAGCATTTGATAAAATTGAAGAAGATGGTTCAATCCATGACACTTATCGTATAGATTATCATCGCAGTCATATTAAGAGTTTAATGAAAGCCAGAGAAATGAAGGCGTTAATATTTTTGGGATATACTTTTGGGCACCAATTGATTTAGTATCATTTACAACAGGACAAATGGATAAACGATATGGATTTATTTATGTAGATATGGATGATGAAGGTAAAGGAGATTTATAGAAGTAAAAAAGATTCATTCTATTGGTATCAAAAATGTATTAAAATCCGATGGAAAGGATTTAGATTAAAAACAAGCTCGATTTGAGCTTGTTTTTAATATTCTACAATTTATTTATTTTTTAAAAGAATTGATAAAAATTCTGTATAAGGAATATGTGAAATGAGTTTATCTAAATCTTCTTTTATTTTCAGAAATGTTCTTTAAAGTTGAAAATAGTGTATTATACATGACATTTTGATTATCAGCACAAAGAGAATAGTATGGCTATATTAAATGTTTGATTTTCAACTTTCATAGGTTCTTCTAAAACAATGATTGAAATAATATTATTATAGTTTAAAGGACGAGAAAGTCTTAATAAACCGATTTGATTTTCAAAGGTATGTACTGAACAAATGTTTTTATTCATCATATCATTCTTTTTAGAATCATTAAGACGATATACACTTTTTATAGATTGATAAAAAACTTGTTGCCAGACCTTTAAGTGTTTTAACTGGAACATGTGTTTTATAGAACTTGGATGAAAATAATACAACATTTGTTCATCATTAAATAGATAAGATAAATAACTCTTAATACGAATAATATCATCTTGAGACATAATATAATTTACGCTGATTACAGGAATTGGTAATTGGCGATGAATCGGTGCTGTTGATAAGATTAAATCGTATTGGTCTAAGTTTTCTTCTTCTATTTCATAATAATGAATGGATTTAGTGATTACTAATTGGTCATAGAGTTCTTTTTCGATAAATGATTAATAAACGTTTTGATAGACTCACTCATACAGTTAATGAGTAAAACCTTTTTTGACTATATTTTTTATTATTAATTGTATTGTTAAATAGAATAGTGAAATTAGTGATTTCACTTCTAGAAAGAGGAATCTTTGTATGTTTTTTATTACTTGAGAAACAATTTGAGCAAGATAATAAGATAGAGGATAATCGTATTGAATATCTTCATATAAGGGTGTACGTATTTTTTCACCATATTTTTTCGTATTAAAGTATAGTTTAAATATAATGGAAAAACTTTATTAAAATGTTCATCATCAAAAGTAATTAAAGTTTGTTTCTTTATTTTATCAAGTATTTCGTTTTGTAAATCAATAATATCTTGATTATAAATAAAAGTAAGTCCTTTGTAGCTCTTTTACAAATCAGTTGAATCGTGATATTTTGAATTTCATATTCGTCAAATTCCACATCAAAATGTTCTTTTTGCATATAATGCAAGTTTTTTTTGCGACAAAATACTCTGTTCTATTTTGGTAATCTTCAAAACCTTCTGTTTGATGTCCAATTAAATATCCACAAGAAATACGTGCTGCACTAATTGAAAAACTAATTAAGAAATCTATTAAACTAATATCACTGATAGATATAGCATATTCTCTTAAAATTTGAATGATTTCATAATCAGGCGAATTAAAAATAAGTATCTAAAAAATCAAAATACATATCAGAAATATTTAGGTTTTTAAAAAATATTGTCTACTAAACATTTTTTTTCCCTGTTTCCGACCACTTTATATAAATTCCATAATTAGGTTTTTGGTTAAATTTAAAACCATATTTTAAATTCATTTTTATTGAAACTAAATCATTCGCAATTGTGGCTCTTTGAGACAAGTAATTCATCAGCAAGTGTTTCCAATTTTAATAAATTCTCTTACTATTAATGAGACGCCCTAGAATGTAATTAGATCGTTCATCAGGTAAAGACGGAATTAAAGAATCATCATCACGTTCATTTTTATTAATAATACTTTGTAATTCAGTTAAATCTTGCGATGACTTTCTCTTTTCCGATATAGTAACCTTGGAGAAGGTTTAGATAATAAATTTCAATGAAGAGTTGCAAGAATATCTTTAACAATCTTCATTTCTGTCCTCACTGTCTTCTAGAAATGCCAGCGTTGAATTAGCAATTTCATAACTAGAGATATAGTTATCTGAAGCTAATAAGAGCTGAATAATTTTTAATTTCATTCTTTTGAGTTGCATTTATCACCACCTAAACAAATTATATACAAATGTAAACGTTTTCTCAAGTGGTTTTTGTAAGCTAATTTTTAAAATTCAAGTAATATAAAGGTTTTTAGAGAATTTTGTAAAAAAAGTGTCATATATTATGACAATCGTTTATATCGAAAAGAAAATAATTCAGTATAGTATATAAGTAGGCAAAGGGAAAAACGTTTACATTTAGGAGGCTTTCTTAAGAAAGTATGGGAAGAAAAATATGTTTACAGAAAAGAAGTCCATGATGGACAAAATTTAGAAAAAGTTGACGTAATTGCTGGACCAATGACAAAATTCGGGCAAATTCCATTTGTTCGTGGTATTGTTAATGGGATGGTTGCAGCATTACCAGTCACTATGGTTGGTTCATTATCTTAGTTGTTTATTTATTCTGCTCTGATGGTGGATTAACTACACACGCTTTAATTCCATTTTTAAAACCTTGGGCTGGAGACTTAGCTCTAGTTAACAGCTTATCAATGGGTATTATGGCTGCTTACATTATTATTGCATTTGGTGCTGAATATGCAGAAATCAAAGGATTCAGTAAAACAACTGGTGCAGTTGGTGCGTTCTTCGCATTTATGTTATTAAACTACAACTCAGTTGGACAATTAGTTGTTACTGCTAAAGATGGTACTTTATCAGCAGGAGCAAGTGCTTTTGAATCTACATATTGGGGTGGAGCTGGTTTAATCACAGCAATGATCGCAGGTGCTATCGCAATTAATATTATTGATATTTGTTATAAAAAACATATTGTTATTAAATTACCAGATTCTGTACCACCAGCAATCTCTGATAGTTTCTCAGCAATTATTCCATATTTCTTCATTACATTAGTATGTTGGGGAATTAGAACATTAGCTGGTTTAAACATTCCAGAATTAGTTGGACAAATGTTATTACCTGTATTAGGTGCTGCAGATAATATCTTTATTTACACATTACAACAATTCTTATCAGCATTATTATGGATTTGTGGTTTACATGGTGATAATATTACAGGTGCTGTTACTAACGTATTTACAAATCAATGGATTGCTGATAACAACACTGCTTTCATGGCAGGTACAGCAGTAAAAGATTTACCATATGTTTGGACACCAAACTTATGTCGTTTATCTCAATGGGTTTCATCTTGTTGGCCAATCTTAGTTTATATGTTTATGTCAAGTAAGAAATTACCTCATTTAAAACCATTAGCTACAATTTGTTTACCACCAGCAGTATTCTGTATCATTGAACCAATTATGTTTGGTTTACCAGTAGTTATGAATGGTTTTTACTAGTTCCATTTATTTTAACTCATACACTTACAGGTGCGTTTACTTATTGGTTAACAAGTATTGGATTTGTTGGTAAATGTATATGAACTTACCTTGGGCTACACCTTCACCAATTTTAGGTTACTTAGCTGCAGGTGGGTCAATCGGTGGCGCTGTTATCGTATTCATCAACTTTGCAATTGGTATGGTTATTTTCTATCCATTCTGGAAATCATATGAAAAAAGCTGAAGTTGCTAAATTGAATGGCTAAACTGCTTAATAGAATAATTGAATAATTTAAAGAAGGCTAAGTGCCAGATTGGCCTCAAGCCTTCTTTTTTAATAAAAGGAGGAAGTAGTTATGGAATGTCCATATTGTCATAAAGAAATACCACAAGATTCAGCATTTTGTTATCATTGTGGAAAAGAACTTAATGGAAAAAAAGAAAGAGATTAAAGAATCTAAAAAATTAAAGAAAAATCCAAGAGAAAATTTTTTGCAAAACTAGGTATCCTCCTCTTTTTATAGCTTTAATAGGGTTAGACTTTGTTGGAGGAACAGTTGTTAATGCTGTTCGTGGAAATGTTAAACTTCCATACATCATAAGTTCCTTGCTTTTATGCAGGAGCTTTGGTTTGTGGTGTGATGTCTTTAAAAGTTGATAAAGATGATCAAAAGAAAGGCTATGAACCAACAGGAAATAAGAATTATGCTTATATTTCAATTTTTTTAAGTATTTTTGTTGCGTTAGTCAATATTTCACAAATTATTTTAAAGTAGGAGAATTAGATTATGTATTGTAGAAAATGTGGTGCAGAAATAAAGGAAACGTCAAAGTTTTGTGATAATTGTGGATGTGAAGTTGTTAAAGTAAAACAAGTGAGCTATGCCGAAAAAAATACAATGAAAATAAAAAAGAAAAGTAAAACCAGGCACAATCTAATAAAGAACAAGAACGTATGATGAAACATAAGGATGAAAAAAAATCCTTATATTGCAGCTTCTGTTATTTGCAACTGTTGTAGCAATTGTTTTAGCGATGTTCCCATGGAATTTATTAGGTAGTGGTATTGGAACAAGTTTACCTATGAGAATAGCAGTTGTTATATTTGCTTTATTGGGCGATTATCATGTGACAAAAGCGAAACAAGTGAATAATTTAATATTTAGTAAATATGGATTTAGGATTAAATCAAATGTTGTATCAATGGTTAATGTTTTATCTGTATTTGTAACAATTATGGGCATGTTCGCTTTGTTTACTTATTAGGCGGAATATGCCTTTTTTTAAATGAAGATAAAATGGGTGTTTTATTTTTAAAGGATTCCTAGACCAGCTATTTGGGGTCATACAAAAGTAAGAGATTTCTTTGGTATGATGATTTTCCTGGAAGGAATAGGTCAATCATGGTCTTTTAGTGCTCAAGATGGTGAAGGCTTATCTACTGTTTGTATAAATGGTGGATTTAAAGGAAAAACTCTAAAAGAATTATGGGAAAACATCAAGAATTATTTGGACATCCAGGTGAGGATTTCCCAGTAATTATTTCTTTAGTTGGACCAGAAGATGATTTGAGTATTCAAGTTCATCCTGATGATGAACATGCTCAAAAAAAATTGGTTATAAACGAGGAAAAGAATGAAGCGTGGTTTTTTATTGAATCAGATCCAGGTGCTTCTATTGTCTATGGACAAAAAGACAAAGAATAAAGAAGAGCTTCAAGAAATGATCAATCAAGATAAATGGGATGATATTTATAAAAATATCCTGTAGCTGATGGAGATTTTGTTTATTTACCAGCAGGTTGTCTACATGCTATGGGTAAAGGGAATGTTGTTTATGAAATTCAACAATCTACAGATGTAACGTATCGTTTTTATGATTATCATAGAAAAGATAAAGATGGAAATGAAAGAGAATTACATTTGAAACAAGCTATTGATTGTTTATCTTTTGATAAAGATATTGATAAAAATGATGTTCATCCAGTTGTTAAAGTTCATGAAAATATGAAAGAAACAATATTTATTTCAAATGATTCATTTACTGTTTCTCAATTATTAGTTATTGGTAAAGGTCAATATAAATGCGATAATTATCAACTTGCTACAGTTGTCAAAGGTAGTGGAAAAGTAGACGAATATGACGTTAAAGTAGGAGATAATTTTTGATTCCTACAAATACATCAATTGAACTTGATGGTCAAAATGATGATTATGATGACAACAAAGTAAGGAGAATTGTATGAAAAAAGAATTTTATGGGAGGCGCTTTAAGTAACGTTCAAGCTGAAGGTGGTTATTTAGAAGATGGTAAAGGTTTGAATGTCTATGATACTTTTAGTCGTAACTCCAGAACCAGGAATTAAACCTATGTTTTGTACAACAGATGTAGCAACGGATCATTACCATCATTGGAAAGAAGATATTGATTATATGGCAGAAATGGGATTTAAAGCATATCGATTTTCTGTTGTTTGGTCAAGAATTCATCCTTTAGGAAATGAAGAAAAGCCAAATGAAAAAGGATTAGATTTTATATGATAAGATGGTTGATTATTTATTAGAAAAAGGGATTGAACCAGTTGTATCTCTTGTTCATTTTGATATGCCAGATTATTTGCTAAATCATTATAATGGTTTTTATGAATAAAGAAGTTATTGAATTCTATGCAAGACATGTAGAAAGTATTGTAGAAAGATTTAAAGGTAAAGTTAAGTATTATATTACTTATAATGAAATCAATCTAGCAACCCATATGCCAGATTTAGTTTCTGGTGCAAGATTACCAGAAGGTATGAGTAAACAAGAAATGTATGTACAATTAAATGTAAATGTGCAAGTTGCTCATGCAAGAGCTGTTGAAGTTATCAAGCATGTTGATCCCCCAAGCAAAGTAGGAGGAATGATAGGACATGCCCCATTTTATCCACTTACCTGTAAAGCAGAAGATGTAATGGCAGCTGATTTTAAAAATAAGATGCATAATTATTTTGTTTATGACACAATGTGTGATGGTGAACTTCCACAATATTTTATACAATACGCAAAAAAATAGAAATATTGAATTGAATATTTCTCAAAGAGAAAAGATATAATTAAAGATGCATCAAAGAAAATAGATTATCTTGCTTTTTTCATATTATCGTAGTAATGTTATTTCTTATTTTGAAGATATAAAAGATCAAAATGAATTAGAAGATGCACTTATTTTTGATCAAAGAGCTTTAAAAAATCCATATTATAAAGCTAATGAATGGGGATGGCAAATAGATGCTGAAGGATTAAGATATTCCCTTGTTGATTTTTATCATCGATATCATAAACCACTCTTTATTGTTGAAAATGGTATTGGAATAGATGAAACACTCAAAGATGGTAAGGTTTATGATGATGAACGTATTTCATATTATCAAAAACTATATCCAAGCTATTAAAACTGCTGTTGAACATGATGGTGTTGATTTAATTGGTTATTTAGCTTGGAGTCCTATTGATTTTTAAGTAGTCATAAAGAAATTAGAAAACAGTTATGGATTTGTTTATGTTGATCGTGATTTTGAAGATTTAAAAGATTTAAAACGTTATCCTAAAAATCTTTTTGGTATAAAAAGTTATTCAATCTCAAGGAAATGATTTGAAAATAATATAGATTATTAAAAATAGTAAAATCGTATAGATTAAAAACAAGCCCGTCAAGCTTTTTTTTAATATCCTCTCATATGCCATATTTTGTTCAGTACATTCTTCAATAGAAAGTGTTTCTTTATTTTTAATAAAATCTAAAAAAGAATTTTCATTTAGGGTTATCTTGTTCTAAAGTTCCTAGGGATGCCAGCCATACTAATACGATCAATACCGAAATCATTGAGTAAATGAATTATTTTTTCTTTTGCGTTTCATTTATTGTTATCATGTTTCTTTCCTCCTAATTCAACTCCCAATACATCTAACCACTGTTCATAATTTGTAATTTTATTATGAATGATGGGTTCATGATTTTCAACTGTAATTTCATATAAATTATTATCTAAATCAATATAATAAGTAAAATTATTTTGATACTTTTTAGGGTAATTAAAACCTGGGTTCGTATTCGTTGAAATAAAAGAAATTTGTTTTGAAAATAATCAACAAATATTTGTTGTTTTTTCTTGTTAAATATTAAAAATATTTGAAATTTGTTTTTGAATAGAAGGCATTTATGAAGTCCTCCTATTTTTTAAATATTTTTTGTAGTACATATAATATCACCTCATTATATATCTGCAAAATAATCATTTTTTCTTCTTTTTATTTATTTTTATCATTTTTATCCAGTTTTTGCTGGCAAATTCAATTTCATCTTCATAATCATCAAAATCATTATAATAATAAAGTTCATATTCTTTATGATCTATAAAGAGATAACCATAGTTATAATTTTCTAATTCAAAGTTGAATGAAAATAGAATAATTTTCATAATTCATTTGTAAGAGGAGCTGTTTTATTTCTTCTTCATTTTATTTGTAGATAGGATATGTATTTGATCATCTTTTAGATGAAAAGGATTATTTTTATAAAAAGGTTTAATTTGTATTTTTTAATGTATTCATAAGCCACCTCAAAAATATTATAAGATATTTTTCAAAACTGAAAGATTTTTAAAAAAAAAAAAAAGAAAGTATAGTGTAAACGAGGTGGAAGAATGCGTAGATTTGAAAGAGAAGTAGTAGATTGTGAATTAATAAAAGCAATGTTGAAGGAAATGAATATTGCAAATATTGGTATGAATGATGAAGATGGGCATCCTTATGTTGTTCCAACTAATTTTGGTTTTGAAAATGACAGATACATTTAAATATTTATACTCATTTTTATGAAGGTAGGGAAAAAGGTTGATTTATTGAAAAAGATCCTCTGCATGTTGAGTTTGGCATTTTAATGATTTTCCTGATAAAAATATAAAGGGCATTATCATGATTATCGTGTGTTATCGCTAAAGAGAAAAAGATGAAGATGTTAGATTATAAAGATGATCCTGGAAACTTGGGGAAAAGGGATACAATTTGCTTTATACATGTAATCATCCGTGAGATTAAAACCATTAAGTGAAAGAAAGGTTGTACCTGGTATTTATATTGGTGTGATTGAATGTGATTTTAAAGGTGTGTTACGGTAAATCTGAGTTTCCTTTAAGGACAGTTGAAGATGTTCTTTTGAATGTTTATGAACAAGAGGATGATGAAATTCCTTTTCGATATATCGGATATTATTGCAGATAGAAATGCTAGAATGAAGTAGGAGAACTCATTTTGTTCTTCTTCTTTTAGACAAATTAAATGATATGTCTAAATTTATGTGAAAAAATCAACGATTATTTAATAAACAATTACTTAATAGAGGGGCTCATGTATAATAAATTGACGTAATTGTTTTAATTAAAGAACAATTAAGGGAGGAATGAAAATTAAATGGAGTATGAAAAAATACGAGGAGTGGGATGCAAATCCACAAGCATGACAATCTCCAAGAGCGAAAATTGTTAAGTTAGGTAGAAAGATTACCGATGTGGCGATCATATTTTGGTGGCGTAAAAGTAGAAGATCCAGAATATTGGGGACTTGCTGAAATTATAAGTGATGAAATGGCTGACATTGCTTTACAAATGAAAAAACGTACACCTTATACTTTTAAAGAAATGTGTAAGTTATGTAAGATTGAAACAAATCAAGAAGAAGCATTTCAAAAAATATTAGATGAAATGAGTTATATTGGTTTACTTGAATATGATTATGGTTATCACTATGATCATAATGGTCCGCACTGCACCAAAAGTGAAAGAAGATATATTTTACCAATGTTTGTACCTGGAAGTGCAGAGTTATTTAATATGGAAGAGTTACCAGATGGATCAAATCCACGTGTAACAAATCATCCAGATGTAGCTGCTTTTTTTGAACGTATGTATTCCACTTGCTGGAATTACACAAATGGTACCACCAGGTGGTGGAGGAATTGAATGCATGTTATTCCTGTTGAAAAAGCTATTTCTATGGAAAATGAAGCCATTGATATTGAAAAATTATCTTATTGGTTAGATAAATATGAAGGTGCAAAATTGGGTAGGAAGATGTTCATGCCGTAGCTTCAAGAAAAGCGATTGGTGATGGTGTGCTGATGATGATTTCGGTTGGTGTATCGGTGTGGTGATTTTGCCGATTATTGTCGTGAAACAGGCAAAGGACATGATATTACTTAAAGAAGAAGCTTTAGCTATTTTAAAACGTGCAGCAGATAATGGTTTTGTACACCAAATAACAAATATTGATGGCGAAAATAAAATTTTTGGTATTTGTAACTGTAATGTTGAAATTTGTAATGCTTTAAGAACATCACAATTATTTAATACACCAAATATGTCACGTTCTGCTTATGTAGCACATGTAGAAAAAGATAAGTGTGTGGCGTGTGGAAGATGTGTGGAATATTGCCAGCAGGTGCTGTACGTTTAGGACAAAAATTATGTAAAAAAAAAGATGGTTCTGAAATTAAGTATCCAAAACAAGAATTACCAGATGCTACAAAATGGGGACCAGAAAAATACGATTTTAATTATCGTGATAATAATAGAATTAATACTCATGAAACAGGAACAGCTCCTTTAAAAGTGCTTGTCCTGCTCATATTGCAGTACAAGGTTATATTAAATGGCATCTCAAGGAAGATATCAAGATGCTTTAGCGCTCATTAAAAACAAAATCCATTCCCAGCTGTCTGTGGAGCGATTTAATAGAAGATGAAGATGCTTGGTACACGTGGTAAAGTCGATGAAGCTTTATCAATCGATGCAATTAAAAGATTTATTGCTGAACAAGATCTAAAATGCCAAAACGAGACATATTCCAAAAAGTTGTGATTCCTGCAAGTATTCATATGGATCATTTTGATGAAAAATTGCGATTATTGGAGCAGGACCTGCTGGTTTAACAACAGCTGCTTTCATTTAGCTGAGACAGGTTATCGACCTACAGTATTTGAAAAAAGCGAACATCCGGGAGGCATGTTACGTTATGGGATTCCATCTTATAAACTAGAAAAAGATTTATTAGATGCTGAAATCGATGTCGCAAAAGCGATGGGTGTTGAAATTAAAACAGGAATTGAAGTTGGAAAAGATGTAACAATTCAACAATTAAGAGAACAAGGTTATAAAGCTTTCTATATTGCTATTGATGCGCTGCTGGTCGTTTACCAGACTTGAAAAATGAAAACGCAGAAGGTGTTATGACAGCTATTGATTATTTACATGATGCAAACTGTGGTAATGCGCCATTTGCTGGAAAAGTTGTTGTCGTCGGTGGTGGAAATGTAGCCATTGATGCTTCGTGTATCTGCAAAAATGCAGCAAGTTCAGTATTCCAATTTAGCTTAGAACAAGAACCAGATATGCCAGCTTCAGTTGAAGAAATCAAAGAAGCAAGAGAAGATGGTGTTACAATCAATTGTGGTTGGGGACCAAAAGAAATTCTTGTAGAAAATGGTAAAGTGACAGGTATTGTTTTCAAAAAAATGTTTATCTGTAATTAATGATGGTAAATTTGCGCCAGTTTATGATGAAAATGAAACTATGACAGTTGAATGTGATCGTTTAATCTTTGCGATTGGACAACAAAGTGTATGGAAAGATTTATTAAAAAGGTGAAGATGTTAAATTCAATGGACCAGCTATTGAATTAAATCAAGTGACTTTCCAATCAAGTAAAGAAGATATCTTTGCTGGAGGAGATGTTTATACTGGACCTAAAATTCGCAATTGATGCCATTGCCCAAGGTAAGATTGCTGCTGAATCATTACATCGTTATGTTCATAATGGACATATGGGAAACAGGACGTAATCGTTGGGAGTTTAAACAACTAGATACAGATGATATTTTAGTAGAAAGCTATGATCGTGGACCTAAACAAGTTGAAGGTATTAACCCAGAAGTTAAAGATCGATTCAAAGATAATACACAAATTCTTACAGAAGAACAAATTAGAAAAAGAAACAGCAAGATGTTTAGGATGCGGAGCAACAATCGTTGATGCGAATAAATGTATTGGTTGTGGGGTATGTACAACTAAATGTGAATTTGATGCTATCAAACTTCATCGTGATCATCCAGAATGTTCTAATATGGTTGTGGCAGAAGATAAGTTTAAAGCAATTATCCCTTATCAATTAAAACGTGTAAAAATATTATTTTAAAGAAAAAGGTAGAACATTAAGATGCATGAATTAGGTGTTACATTTTATGTTGTTAAAGATGTAAAAAAGTTGCGCAAAAGAAAATAAAGTTGATAAAATTGATTATGTGAAGTTAGAAATTGGTGAAGTTTCTGGTGTTGTTCATGATCAATTGATTGATTGTTGGAATTGGGCAAGAAAAAAAGAAGCAGTGACAGAACATGCAAAATGTATATAGAAACATTAGAAGCAATTACTTATTGTGAAGATTGTCATGGACAATATCGTACGATTGATTATGGTAAAACATGTCCTTATTGCCATAGTGAAAATACTTATTTATTAAGAGGTAATGAGTTTAATATTAAGGAGATTGGTATTTATGAAGATTCTTGAACTTAAACAAAATATATTTAAAAGAAAACGAAGTAACTGCAGATAAAATTCGTGAAGAATTTAAAAAGCAAAAAAATTAATGATTAATGTGATGTCTTCTCCCGGGTCGGGGAAGACAACCACATTACTGTACGATTGAAAGATTACAAGATATCACTCGTATAGGTGTTATGGAATGTGACATTGATGCTAGTGTTGATGCTGTTACGATAGAAAATGGTGGAGCAAAAGCCATTCAATTACATACAGGTGGTATGTGTCATATGGATGCAGCGATGACTCAACAAGGACTTAATGAAATGGGAATGGATGATGTAGATCTTATTTTCATTGAAAATGTTGGAAATCTTGTTTGTCCTGCAGAATTTGATACTGAGCAAGTATTAATATTACGATTTTATCAGTTCCTGAAGGGATGATAAACCAGCTAAAATATCCATTGGTTTTATACTGTTAGTGATGTTGTTTTAATTAATAAGACTCGATACATTACCTGTCTTTGATTTTAATAAAGAATTAGTGGAACAAAAGAATCCATGAATTAAATCCAAATGCTCAAATCTTCTATATTTCTTCTAAAAAAGATGAAGGCTTTGAACCTTGGATCAATTATCTAAAAGAAAAAATGGAGGGAAGTAAACCATGGCTAAAGTAAGCGAAGTTCATGAAAATATTTTTAATACGAATAATAAGAAGCAGATGCTCTTCGCAAAAGACTAAAGGACAAAAAGTGACAATGATCAATGTAATGTCTTCTCCTGGTTCTGGAAAACAACACTTTTTCTCATGTCATCAATGAAATTAAGATGATTATAAAGTAGGAGTGATGGATGTTGATATTGAAACATCATGATGCACAAAGGTAGCGGATCTACAGGTGTTCCTTCTATTCAAATTCATAATGGGGGATTATTATTGATGCAGAAATGACAACACGATTGATACGCTTTTGATTTATTTTTAAAATATTGGAAATCTTGTTTGTCCAGAATTTGATACAGGTGCACATAAAAATATGATGATTTAAGTTCCTAAAGGAGATGATAAACCATTATTTTAAATTTTGATTGGTTATTTCTAAGATTGATACGCATTATTTTGATTTTGATATTGATCAAAAAAGAAAATATTTTAAATTTAACCAAATGTAAAATTATCTGTTTAAGTGCAAAAACAGGTGAAGGTATGGAATGAATTCATTCAATGGATCAAAGAAAATAAAATAATTAAAAAGGCATAGGTGGCTATGCTTTTCATTTAGGTCTTTATTTAAATTTCTAGAAAAGCTTCTTCAGCTTTAGAAAACAAACGATACTTTTCCAAATAAGATTACTTTAATCATAAGTGGTGGATTGAGTGGTTTAAAACATAAAAGAACTTCTTCAGTTGTTTCATGATAAAGATGTTCAAAAGTTAAAACATAACCAACATCCTCTTCACACACATCAATTGGGCATTATAAAAAGATTATAAGTAGCGACCACATTAGCAGTGCTCTTTGATTACCTCCTAACCATCCTGCAATATTATTTTTAACCATCTCTTGATTAGATATAATAATTGGCTGATTCATTAGATCCTTAGGTGTAATGAAATCTTTTATTCGCAAGATTAGAATCCTTTTTCATAAGAATTCCTTCAAGGTCATAACCAGGGAGCTTTTTAAATAATCATATTTAGAAAAATTTGCAGGTTCCATTAACAATCCCTAGATCAAAAATACTTTGATCAATCTTTTCTTCAACATAGCAATA